>Ga0302241_1000759_pt1 | contig 26699 bp, 25 predicted proteins | sample AAG_UR_Arg_MG_FD_193532 | JGI IMG/M metagenome (GOLD analysis project Ga0302241, IMG submission 193532) | Enriched activated sludge microbial communities from anaerobic digester in WTTP, New Holstein, Wisconsin, United States - AAG_UR_Arg | ecosystem: Engineered > Bioreactor > Anaerobic >... | reverse complement strand
CGGTCAAACCTTGACGACCCTCTCCGGCGGCGAGGCACAGAGGTTGAAACTGGCAAAAGAACTGATTTCCAGCGAGGGGAAGAACAACCTTTATCTGATCGATGAGCCCACAACGGGACTGCACCCCCTGGATGTGGAGAATTTTCTGGTCCTCCTGAACCGAATGGTGGAGGTTGGGAATACCGTCATTCTCGTCGAGCACAATCTTCAGGTGGTCGGCGCCTCGGACTGGGTCATTGATCTTGGGCCATTGGGTGGCGCACAAGGCGGTCAGGTTGTAGCGGTGGGAACACCGCTGGAGGTTGCGGGGAATCCGGGGTCCATAACCGGCGGCTATATGGGTAAAGCGTTTGCTATAGAGTAAGGAGTTTGACGACTTATGACTAATAAGACAGCACCACTTGATAAACTGGAAAGCAATATAAAAGACACCGCGTTGATTTTTGAAGGCGGCGGCATGCGGGCAAGCTACACGGCTGGTTTTCTTGTCAACTTGCTGGAAAATCAAATCTATTTTGATTATGTTGCCGGGATTTCGGCCGGCGCCAGCCACAGCGTCAATTACCTGTCCAGGGACATTGAGCGCGCGAAGCGTTCCTTTGTGGATCTGGTACGGGATCCGGAGTTTGGCGGTTGGAAGTCTTTTTTCAAGGGCGAGGGCTACTTCAGGTCGGATTATATCTATGAGCAGACACCGGTTCAGGGCGGCGCGCTGCCTTTTGACTTTGAGACATTTCAGAGAAACAGCGCGCGACTTCGAATTGGGGCGTTTGACAGAGACAGCGGTGAATTTGTGGTGTTTAAAAAAGAGGATATACATGAGATTCAGGATCTGATGAAAATTGTCAGAGCCTCCTCTTCATTGCCAATCTTTATGCCTCCGACCCGCCTTGGAGGTCAGGTTTTAGTGGATGGCGGGATAGGCCCAGGCGGGGGAATCGCTCTGGATATTGCGAAGCAGGACGGCTTTAAGAAGTTCTTCGTCATTCTGACCCGTGAAAAAGGGTACAGTAAAAAACCGCCAAAGTTTGGCGGTCTGATTAAATCCTATTATCGCCGGTATCCGCTGGTGGTCGAGGCCATGTTTGAGCGCTACGCCACTTACAATAGGACCCTTGAAGAACTGAAAGAGCTCGAGTCAGAGGGCAAGGCCTTTTTGGTCTACCCGGATCAGATGCCCATTTCCAACCGTGAAACGGACTATGACAAACTTGCCGCCAGCTATCAGCTGGGCTATGCCCAGGGCAAGCGGGATGTGGCGAAGTGGACGAACTGGCTGCGTGGCTGACCACGAGATGCATCGGTTAAGTGATCAAAACACCACCTGCTGCCCAAGTCCCTTCCGAACGGCCTCTGCGTAGATCAGCTGTGCGACCTTCAGGTCCAGCAGCCCCATGCCCACGGACTTGAAAAAAGTGGTCTCACCCTTTTCCGGAGGCTTTGGCCTATGGTTTTCCGTCAGCAAATCCCCCAGGAACTTCACCTGATCCAGGGTGAGCAGCCCTTTCGAAAGGGGCTGGGACAAATCTCCGCTTTCCTCACAGGCAAACGGCATCTCAGTGTAAACGTGATCCACCAACTGCCAGATTGCGTCAGGAAGCTCCCGCATCTCAGGCTTGTAGGAGCCAATGCCAATGAAATGCTTCCCGCGCAGCAGGTCGGGATCATTCGGCACCACAGGTTGAGCAGAGGTCGTCGTTGTGATGACGATCTCGCTGTGGCGAACCAGATCTTCTGCCGAGTCGCAGACGTGAAAGTTCGGATGTTCGCGGTCGCTGCCCAAAGCCGCTTTAAGGTCCGCAATGTAAGTATCAAAATCCTTTGGTGAGTGATTAAAGAGATAGACGTCTTTAAGTTCCCTTGCCTCGACCCCATAAAGAATCTGATAGAAGGCCTGGGTCCCAATGCCAATGGCACCAAGGCTCTGACTGGCTTCAGCGGTAAAGCAGCGTATGCCGACCCCGCCCACAGCCCCGGTTCTCAGGGAGGTCAGGTACGACCCGTCCATAATGGACAAGGTTTTGCCGGTTTCACCATCATTAAGCAGCATCAGGCCGTCAATATACTTGAGTCCTTTTTTTGGATTGTTTGGGAACAATGTTAGAAACTTCGTCCCAAAGCCATCCTTTAGAAAACAGGGCATAAAAAGGAGCGTGTTGTCACCGTGGGTGACAGAAGGGCGATCCGGCATATAGAAATCGCCGCTGGCAAATATTCTGTATGCCTCTTCGACCTGATCCATGACCTGAGTCAAAGAGACTGCGCTGCGCATGTCCTTTTCGTTTAAAATCAACATGGGTTAGTCCGCCTTTCTGTTAGTAAAAGCTGTGTTAGACGCCTATTATCCCTCAAAGTATTAGAAACAGAGACACCAAAGACTGAGTTTGCCGATGGTGGGTAGATTTACCAAAAGGATAACATCACAGCCCGTTCTTAGTCAAATGGCGATTGAAGACCCGGAAATTTGGTATATATAATACGAGACCTACGCTTTCTGTGAAGCGCCAGTTACATAAGGTGGCTGTGAACCAAAGACTTATTTGGACGCTTGGTCTTTGGGGAGCCGGCAGCGTAACCGACCTTTGTGGGTCGGTTTTCTGTTGGATTGGCAGGAACTAAAATGCGCAATTATTAGTCTAATAATTAAGTGATAACGATTTTCATAGAACGTTGTCATATGGATCGGTCTTATCCAATTTTTCAAATGGATTTCAAAATTATGGAGGTGACTATAATGAGTGCTTTTACCCGTTCGATCTCTAAAGTTTTCGAAAGTGCAATCGGTACTTTCAAGACTTTTCCTGCTTCCATTGCCAGCGCAGTGGGCTTTGCCGTGGTCACCATGATCCGGATTCAGCTGGACTGGCCTGAGCAGGAAGCGTATAATTTCCTGTTCAACTGTCTGCATCTAGCCTTTGCGGTGGGCGCCATTTTCAGCCTTGCGGCCATAACAGCTGCCAAGGTCAAATTTAACTCCGCCAAGGCATTCCTGATCGCAAACCTCCTGGGTGTGGCCTCTGTCGTTGTAACGTTCCTGCTGCTGTATTTCTTTGGCGGAAGTGAGCCGGACCGCTGGGCAAACATGATTGTCAGAGTTTCCGGATTGGCGGCTGCCCGTGTATCCGTGGTCATAGCGGTCAGCCTGCTCAGCTTCATTATCCTCGCAGCACAACCCAAGGAACAGTCAGACTTCTCCCGTGCGTTTCTGATGACGCACAAAGCGTTCTTTATTGCCATGATCTACGGCGCGGTCATCATGGCCGGCACCTCCGGTGTGGCCGGAGCCGTCCAGGCGCTGCTATACAGGCAGATGAGCAGCAAGGTCTATCAATATATTGGGACGATCGTAGGGTTCCTGACCTATACCATTTTCGTGGGCTACTTTCCGGACTTCAGGAAGGGTGTTGTCGACGACAGGCGCGAAAATCTCCAGAAGCAGCCGCGGTTTATTGAAGTCTTATTTGAGTTTATTATGATCCCAATAGCCTTGGCACTGACAGTCGTCCTGTTGATTTGGACTGGCAAGACCCTCGTAGCCGGTCAGGGGGCATCCTTTATGCGCCTTGCCGGGATTGCCACCAGTTATGCAGTGGGGGGCATCTGGCTCCATATTATGGTGACCCACAACACGTCGAATTTGGCGAAATTCTATCGCAAAATCTATCCGTTTGCAGCGCTCCTGATCCTCGCGTTTGAGGCCTGGGCACTGATTGTACAGTTGAATCGTTTCGGGATGAAAAGTGTGGAGTATTCTTTCCTCCTCATGTGGATCGTAGCCGTATCAGCTGTGGTGCTTTTAATTCTCAGGAAGGATAAAGCACATGTGCTGATTGCGCTATTGGTCTCATCGGCCGCTTTGGTCTCTGTTTTGCCACTGGTGGGCTATCATTCCCTTCCTGTCAGATCTCAAATCAGCCGTTTGGAAAATTTGCTGGTTTCAGAGAACATTCTTAAAGACGGGACACTGGTGCCGGCGACGCAAGAGCCTGAACGTTCCGTACGGGAAGCTATCACAGATTCGGTCACCTTCCTTGCCTACGCTGAGAATGCGAACCTGCCGGCGTGGTTCAGCGACGAACTTGGCCAACCTAATAATTTTAAAACACAGCTGGGATTCGAACAGATATGGCCGGATCCTGAAGACTACTTTGGAGAAGCACCTCAGGAGGTTATGGGGGTCTCTCTCATGCTCGCGAATGGCGCTTTTGAGATTGAGGATTACCGCTGGGCGGTCAAACTGCAAAACTATGAGGGCAAGGAGCCCGGCAGCGCAGAAACTGTAGTGGAAGGCGACAGGGGAACCTACAAAATCAACTGGATTGTCGACACTGTGAGCGGCATGCCAACCCTTGAGATTAGGCTCAATGATCAGGTTATTTTGGAAGAAAGCATGCACGCTTATTTTGACCGGATCTCCGGAAGTTACGAACTTGGTCCTCGACCTTATAATGAAGGGACCCTGGAAGAAATGAGTCATAAGTTAGAAAGTCCGGAAATTGAAGTGCTGTTGGTCTTCAATAATATTGATTTCAATGTCAATGTCAAAGAAGATCAGATGCATTATTGGATCAACCTGGACATGATGTATATGCGTGAGAAATAGACCCATCATTCTTGACATGGAGCGGGGTCTGAGGGTGATGCCTTCGGACCCCTTCATGATTCAGGGACAGGCTCAGGAAGAGGCTCAGGAAATGGTGCCAGTGAAAGTCAGCTGTCGACTTCACATTGACACCATTTTTCCTTTAGTGTGAAAATGGTTTGAGAAATGCAGAAGAGAAGGATTGTGAGCGAAATATGGTAAACTATAATAAAAGCGAGCTGAAAATTGGTTCAAAGGTGCGGATTGTCCAAAAACAGGATCAGCGCAGCGGCACTTTAACCGAGGGCGTTGTCCAGCGGATTCTGACGAAATCACCAGCGCATCCCCACGGTATTAAAGTTATGCTTGAGAATGGTCTGGTCGGAAGGGTCAAAGAAATATTATAAGGGTGAAGGAGCGGGAAAATTATGGGCGGCAAGCGTAAAATGAAAATAGAAATTTGGTCTGATTATGTATGTCCTTTTTGCTATATGGGTAAGAGAAGGTTTGAAGAGGCCTTGAGGCAATTTGAGCACCGGGATTCCATTGAAGTCGTTTATAGAAGCTTTGAACTGGATCCCAATTCAAGGCGGGATGTGACCATTAATCTCGTGGATCACCTTGCTGAAAAGTACAACATTACCAAGGCGGCAGCGAAGGCGAACATTGAAAATATCACCATGAATGCCAAGATGATGGGTCTCGAATACCATCTGGAAGAGGCGATCCAAGCCAATACGTTTGATGCCCACAGAGTGTCCCATTACGCGCAAACGCTCAATCTGACGGATGAAATCACAGAGAGACTGATGCAGGCGCATTTCACTGAAGGCCTTAATATTGGCGACCAGGACGTGCTGGTGACGCTTTCAGAGGAAGTTGGTCTGAATGGGGAAGAGGTTCAGAAGGTGCTCAGCCAAGGTCAATTTGGAGAAGAGGTACGGCGTGATCAGCAGAGAGCTCGTGAGCTCGGGATCAGAAGTGTGCCGAACTTCTTAATTGATGGCCGCATATCCGTTTCAGGCGCTCAGCCTATCCGGGTGTTTCTGCAGGCTTTGGAAGAGGCCTGGGGGAAATAATCGTCTGAGAATAAACGACAAGTTGGAAGAAGGTGTCAGCAGCCTTTGGCCTATTGAGCCCTCTTCCAACTTATTCAAAGTTTCACCACCAATAATGTCAACCGGAGGCTTTCTATGATTAACCAGCAACTCTACCAAAACATTTACAAGCGAAAATCTGTACGCAGATATGATATGACCCCGTTGCACGAGTCGGTGCTGATGGATGTCAAGGCCTTCGCCGAGTCGGCGGTGCCATTGATAGATGACATTAAGTACGAATTCACTTACCTCAGTGCCGGTGATGTTAAAAATCTCTTGCCTATCAAGGCCCCACATTATATCTGCCTCTATTCGGAAGCGAAACCTAATTATCTAATGAATGCGGGCTATCTGCTCCAGCAGATTGATCTATACCTGTCCCATAAAGCCCTGGGCAGCTGCTGGCTGGGGGTGGCGAAACCAAGTAAGCAGGTCGCGCTTCAGCAGAATGGACTTGATTTTGTCATCATGCTGGCGTTTGGCGCGCCAAACGAGCCCGTTCACAGAGAAAAGCCTGACGACTTTAGGAGAAAAATGACCCATGAAATATCGAACGTGTCTGGCCATGATGCGCTGGTGGAGGCGGTGAGACTGGCGCCCTCCGCTTCAAATTCCCAGCCTTGGTTTGTCAGCGAAACCCCGGAGGGTCTGATCCTCAGCCGGGAAAAGCTAAATATCCTTCGTGGGGCTCTTTACGGCAAGATGAATCAGATCGATATTGGCATTGCGCTGCTTCACCTGGATATGGCGGTCAGACATCACGGCAGACAGGCGATTTACAGCTTTTCACCTCAGAATGCGCCGGGCGGGATCCCACTGGGCTATGAATTCATGGTCAGAGTTGAGACGAAGGCGATTGACGAGTGAACTGAAGGCGTGGTAAGATGCTAAAAAACAGAAAAGGTGCGGTTCTGTATGAAAAACTTCTTAAGCCAGCTGGCACTTGGTCTAGAGCCCTACATTCCCGGCGAGCAGCCGAAAGATAAAAAGTACGTCAAACTGAATACCAATGAGAATCCCTATCCGCCTTCCGAAAAGGTAGAAGCGGCAATTCATAGCGTCCCAATGGATCAGCTGCGGCTTTATCCGGATCCGGAATCGACAGATCTGCGCGTCACTATTGCAGACTACCTCAATGGGCTGATGGACTGCGAGTCGGCAATCCTCACCGCAACCAATGTCTTTATGGGCAACGGTTCTGACGAGGTCCTGGCCTTTGTATTTCCTGCGTTTTTCACCGGCCGGTATATTGTGTTCCCTAATATTACCTACAGTTTTTATCCCGTTTACGCGAATCTGTTCCAGACAGAGTACCGGGAAATTCCGCTTCTCGAAGATTTTTCGGTTAGGGTGGAAGATTACCTGGAACTGGCTTCCAAAGGCGATCTGGGTGCTGATGGTATCCTCATCCCCAACCCGAACGCCCCGACCGGCCGCGCATTAACTAAGGCTGAAATCGAACAGATCGTCGCTTCCAATCCGGACATTGTGGTCGTCGTAGATGAAGCCTACATTGATTTTGGCGGCGAATCCGCAGTAGATCTCGTTCCAAAATATGATAATCTGCTGGTGGTTCACACCTTATCAAAATCCAGATCCCTGGCGGGCTTGCGTGTCGGTTTCGCCATAGGCAGCGATCAACTGATCGACGGCCTCAACAGGGTCAAAAACTCCTTCAACTCCTACACCATGGACCGGATTGCTATGGCAGGCGCCAAAGCCGCGATCCTGGATCACGATTATTTCAATGAGACTCGAAACCGGATTATCAACACCCGTGAGCGCGTTGTCACCAGACTGGAGACAATGGGTTTTGAGGTGGTGCCATCCAAGGCCAATTTCATCTTTATCAGCCACGAGACAAAGGCGGCAGCAGAATTATTTTCCGGACTTAGGGAACTGGGAATCCTGGTGCGGTACTTTAAAAAGCCGCTCATTGACGATCATCTCCGGGTTTCCATAGGCACAGATGAGGAGATGGATCAGTTCCTGAAGGCTTTGGAGTCCTTGATTTAACTATTAAAAATAACATTTGACATTGTGGTCTCTACGTGTTAGTATAAGTTGTTGCTTAAATGAAGAGCAAATGATTTGACAAATGGTTTTAGAATTGGTGTCCGTTCAGTTGGGCCCTCTGATTTTAAAAGTCTATGTTATTTTCATTGCCAAGGTTTAAGACTAAAAAATTAGGAGGTACCTATTATGAATGGTACAGTAAAATGGTTTAACGCAGACAAAGGCTTCGGCTTTATCACAGATGAGAATGGCAAAGACGTCTTTGCTCACTACTCACAAATCAATGCTACTGGTTTCAGAGCATTGGAAGAAGGCCAAAAAGTAACGTTTGACGTTGCTCAAGGTCAAAAAGGTCCACAAGCTGAGAATATCGAAATCGTAAGATAGTCCCTTGAGACTTAAGCCCCTGCGCCGTATGGCGCAGGGGCTTTTTTAAGGTTTTTGGCTGTAAGTGAAAAGGAAACCGGGTGTCAGACACCCAGTTTCTCTTAAGGTTTTTGGATCCTTTTCAGACGAGGAAACCGGGTGTCTATAGGCGAAAGGCCGTTGACACCCGGTTCTCTTTTGAAGAGGGAAACTCGGTGTCAGCGGCCTGTTGCCTATTGACCCCCAGTTTCTCATTTAAGAGGGAAACTCGGTGTCAGACACCCGGTTTCTCATTTAAGATGTTCACCCGACGATTCCCGCAGAAGCAGCTCGGTGGGCATAACAATGCTCTGAATGGGCATACCCGGATTTGACATCCGGCTTTGCAGCAGCTCGACCGCTTTGGCGCCCTGAAGCCTTGGGTGGGCGGTCACTGTGGAGAGGGAAGGACTGAAGGAAAGTCCTTCCGGAATCTCGTCGAAACCTATGACCGCCACATCCTTCCCTGGCACAATACCTCTGGATTTAAGCGCCATCATAGCACCTATGGCTATGGTGTCGTTATACGAGAAAATGGCTGTCGGCGGATTCGGAAGTTTAAAAAGGTGTTCAATCAAGTTTGACGCTTCTTCCCGGTTGCAAAGGCTTTCGGGTGTAAGTTCAGGATCGAAGTCGATCTCCAATTCATTCAGTGCCTGTTGATACCCCTGAAGGCGGCCATGCCAGGTATAGAGCTGCCGGTTGCCTCCAATGAAGGCAATGCGTCTGTGTCCTAGGGCCAGTAAATGCCTGGTGGCTTCGTAACCGCCATGGACGTTGTCGACCCCAATATAATCACAAGGCAGATCCGGAAACAGACGATTGATCAAAACAACCGGAATCCCAAAACGCTGAATACGTTTGATCACCTCACTGCTGGTACCTGGCGCAGCGAAGAGCAATAAGCCGCTGATCCGGTACTCAAGCATCATAGAAATCATTCTGTCTTGGACCTCACAAGAGTCAAAGGTGGTTCCGAGCAGTGAAGTCTGCTCGGTTTCGTTCAGCTTTTGCTGAATGCCTATCAATAGTTCCGTATAAAAAGGATTCACCAGATCCGTCACTATGATGCCAATTGCGCCCGAACCGGCAGTGCTTGAGCGAAGGCTGGCAGCGCCCCGGTCATAGACGTAGCCCAGTTCCTCAATAGCTTTGAAGACCTTCTGGCAGGTCGCTTCGGGGATGCCTGGGTTTCCATTCAGGGCCATAGAAGCCGTCGTCAGGGAGACCCCTGCATGGGCCGCGACTTGCTTTAGGGTCACGCGTTTTTGTGTGGATTTTTTCAAGGGGGGGATCACCTGCTTCATTTGAAATCTAAAAGACCTTTCTCCAACGGCGTCGAAACACAGCCAATCGTCTGACTTCCTTTGCGCTTATTCAGCGCGCTGGAATTCAAAAGCCTGGAGTTTTACATCATTATACTCGGTTTTGAGAGACTGTGTCAAAGAATTTACTGAAACGATTCAACAGTTCATAATTGACAATTTAATAACGTGCTAATTCAGAGCTGAACCCAATTGACAAACTGAACCAGCCCGCTTAAAATACTATTGAAACGATTTACTGAAACGATTTAGTAATCGGTAGAGACTTAATCAACCAGTATAAAGCATAGACATTTTATCGGGATGTATGATAATGATGAAAGCTCAGGAGGGTTTCAAATGGCGAAAAAGGAAGTTGTTATCGCACTGGTGGGCGGAGGATACGGCGCGGTTCTTCACCTCAACGGTTATGAGAAAATTCATGGTGTGGATGTCCGAATCAAGACGCTGGTCGACGTGGATGTTGAAAAGGCTATGACGCTCAAGGAAAAGTACAATATTGAGCAAGTCATCACAGACTACAAAGACGCCCTCAACGACCCTGAAATTGACATCATTGATATTGTCACCCCGCCATCGCTGCATCCTATGATGGTCTATGACGCCATGCGCGCTGGCAAGCACGTCATCTGCGAAAAGCCTTTTACAGGGTATTTTGGTGAAGCAGGCGATCCGGAGCTGATTGGCAAAAACGTCTCTAAACGTCAAATGTTTGAAGCTGTTTGCATGGAGCTGGACAAGGCGAGAGACATAGTCCAGGCCAGCGGCAAGCTTTTCATGTATGCTGAGAATTTTGTCTATGCGCCAAACCTCAGAAAGGCCGCTGAGTTCATCACCGCCAAGGGCAGCCGCATCTTGTTCATGAAGGGCGAGGCCAGTCTCAAAGGCTCCAGCTCGGCAGTTGCGGGGCTTTGGAACAAAACCGGCGGCGGGCCGCTCATGCGCAACGCGATCCATCCGCTGACCGGCATGCTTTGGCTGAAGAAGACTGAGGCTGCTTCTAAAGGCGAGGACATGAAGGTGGTCAGTGTCACGGCGGATGCCGGGTATGTGGTTCCTAGGCTCACCGAGGAAGAACGCAGGCACCTCAGCGCCAACCCTGTTGATGTGGAAGACACGATCACCGTCACCCTGACCTTTTCGGACGGGACTAAAGCCCTGGTCATAGGCTCGGATACCTATCTGGGCGGGACCAAAACCTATATTGATGTCTACGCGAACGACGCGACCTTCAATTGCAACGTCGCGCCTACGGATTACTTTCAGACCTATTTCCTGGATGAGGAAAAGATTGAGGACATCTATCTGGCGGAAATGATTCCGAACAAGCTGGGGTGGAACCGCTCCTTTGTGTCGGATGAAGTCCTCAGAGGCTATACCGGCGAGCTTCAGGATTTTGTTGAATGCGTCGCGTTTGACCGCCATCCGGTCAGCGACTTTGACCTGGCAGCGGAAAGCGTGAAGCTGGTGTACGCCGCCTACCTCTCGGCGGAGGAAGGCAGACGGGTTGACCTTTAGGCGCATTGTGGGATTACGGGACCATCGGCAGAGCTTTTGTTATTGCCGATGGTCTTTTGTCGTCCTCCATTACGCGGTTTACTCGGGCATAAAATTGGTAAATATGTAAAAGGTGATTCGTATAGACAAGGACAGAATAGAGATGGAAAAACGCGTTGTGAATAAAATGATCGAGATCTACTGTAAGGGGCACCACAACAAGGCATCCGTCTGTTCTGAATGCGACGCGTTGGCTTCTTACGCGCTGACTCGGTTAGAGCGCTGCAAATTTGGCTCTGAGAAACCGTTTTGCTCTAAGTGCTCAGTGCATTGCTACAGTCCTGAGATGCGGGACCGGATCCGGGAGGTCATGCGGTATTCAGGGCCTAGGATGCTGTTTTATGAACCCGTCGCGGCACTGCGCCATTTGGTGGGGAAGTAATAAGACGACAGACTGATTCAACTTAAGGATAATGGTGGGATTAAGGGACCATCGGCAGAGCTTTTGTTTTTGCCGATGGTTTTTTGTTAGCGTAGTGAAACCTTTTAATCTCCTCGATGGTCTAATGGGTGAATCTTGAAAGGAGGGATCGCAGCGGTGTTTGGAAAAAAGAGAAATCAGCTGCAGGATCGGGAAGCAGCGCTCATTGAGTTAATACAAGAGCATAAACTCCAGCTTTACCGGATTGCTTACAGTTATGTCAAGAACGAGCAGGACGCATTGGATGTGGTTCAGGAGGCCACGTACAAGGCTATTGTCAATCAGGAGAAATTGAAAGAGGAAGCTTATATGAAAAGCTGGCTGATCCGGATCCTGATCAATTGTGCGGTGGATGTGCTCAGAAAAAGGGAAAATGGCGCCCAAGCCCCTGAAGTCTGGGTTGGAGCCTCAGCAAATCAGGGAATGGATACCGAGGCTGTCATGGACTTAAGGGAGGCCATTCAGGGACTGGATGAGACTCAGAAAAGACTGATTCATCTGAAATACTTTGAGGATCTGAAACTCGAAGAAATTGCCGGGATTATGGAAATGCCGCTGGGCACGGTGAAGAGTCAGCTGCACAGAATTGTGAAGCGGCTGAGAATTGAGTTAAAGGAGGTCGAAGTGTTTGAATAAGCGGGTTCAAGCATTAAATCATATGAAAATGAATTATCGTGAGTTGAAGGCACCTGAGAAATTGGATGAGGTCATAAATAATGCGATTCTTGAGGGGCAACGTGACAAGCAGACTATGACACGAAAAATTAATTCTGGAGAACGGAAGTATTCGCAGGCACTTAGGCGTGTTCTTTATGCTTCAGCTGCGGCGCTGGTAATTTTTGTAGGCAGTCTAAATGCTTCGCCCATGTTCGCAAGTAAACTGGCAGAGATCCCTGTTTTGGGTCAGTTGGTCAAAATACTGACCTTCACGGACGGCAAAGCAAGCGGCGGAATGGTCACTGATGGCACTGATATAAGTGGAATCAGCACACAAACTGAGAACGGAAAGGCGCAGTTCATCATCCATTTCGACCAGGACGGCGCGTCGCAAGACCTTGCCAGTGCCTATAAGGTCGTCTATGCGCAAAAGCCTGAAACGCTGTTGTTTGAAATCAGCGGCGTCAGAATGCTCTCGGCGCTAGAGGATTTTGAAAAAATCAAGGAGAGTCCGCTTGTAACAGCGGTCTATCCTGTCGTCACGCTGGATGACTCCATGGTCCGCTTTATGATTGTGTTTTCGGAGTCTATTTCGTACGAAATACGCGAGATGGCGTCACCTGCGAGCTTGGTAGTGGAGGTAGAGACCTCTTCCGAGGCGGCCGCAGCTTTGGAGAGCTATCGAGTTCGAACTGTGGACATGCCGCGTGGCGAAGGTCTGGCGATCTTGGAAGAAACCATCATGAATCAGTATCCAAAGCGCAGGATTTTGCCTTCCGCAACGGAAAGCGATCTCTTTTTCCTGGAGATTGGACAGCTGGATTCTGAAGCCCTTGCTGTGGAAATGCTGGATGAGCTCAGGGCAATGTATCCAGGGATGGAGATTTTCATTGAGAAGACTGAGGCACAATAGTTATCGCTTATAAAAAATTGGGATACCTCTTGGCAGCATAAAAGTGGTAAGATGGGAAAAAGAAGGATAAACTCGGGGTGATAAACTCGGTGTCAGACTCCGAGTTTCACCTAAGACCGGGTGTCAGCGGCTAGCGCCTATCAACCCCGAGTTTCAACCCCGAGTTTCACCACCTTTTATACACTGTGACCAGGAGGCTGAGCCCATGCCGTTAAAGTTTGTTCGAAATGACATTACCAAAATGAATGTGGATGCCATTGTCAATGCGGCCAATGCCGGGCTGCAGATGGGCGGCGGTGTGTGCGGCGCTATCTTTGAGGCAGCGGGACCAAGAGAGCTCCAGGCCGATTGTAACCGCATAGGCAGCTGTGCCGTGGGCGGCGCAGTGATCACCCAAGGCTACCGGCTTCCGGCGAAATTCGTCATTCACGCGGTAGGGCCCATCTGGCAGGGTGGCGGGAACAAGGAGGAAGAACTCCTGAGAAGCTGCTACACTCGCTCCATGACTCTGGCCGTTCAGCATAATTTAAATTCGATCGCCTTTCCCCTGATTTCCTCTGGCATTTACGGCTACCCTAAGGATGAAGCCCTGCGTGTGGCTATAACGGCCATCAGTGAGTTTTTAATGAAGCATGAGCTCGAGGTTTACCTGGTGCTGTTCGACAAGAAGGCGTTTGTCCTGAGCCAGAAGCTGGTTGAATCAATTGATCAGTATATAGACGATCATTATGTGGATGAGCGTGCAGTTAGCGAACGTGGGCGTGTCCTGCAACATTATGATGTCAGTGTAATGGAGTCTGTGAATCGTCCATCGGCGTCCATAAGCAAAGAGATGACGCTGGAGGACCGGCTGGACCGGCTGGACGAATCGTTTTCAGGCATGCTCCTGAGGCTGATCGACGAGAAGGGCATGACGGACGTGGAAGCCTACAAGAAGGCCAACATTGACCGGCGGCTGTTTTCGAAGATCAGAAGCCAGCCGGAGTACAGCCCCAGCAAAGCGACAGCCATAGCTTTCGCCATATCCCTCAGACTGGACCTGGGAGAGACCCGGGAACTGCTGAGCAAAGCCGGCTTTACCCTGTCCCGCAGCAGCCGCTTTGACCTGATCATCTCCTATTTCATTGAAATGGAAATCTACGATATCTTCAAAATCAACGAGGTCTTGTTTGCCTACGATCAGGCGCTCCTCGGTGCGTGAGGATCAAATCTGATTTAGATATATTGCCTTGTCTTGACCGGTTTAAATTGTCGCTTCCGAGGCGACCATCCGACCTCCCGAAATTGGTATGCTTATGGCATCCAATACCAGGGAGGTTTTAAATTATGAAAGCTATGACTGAGAAAATGGACAACAAACCGCAAGCCGCAAACCTCACCGAACTGATTTTTATTCTGGACCGCAGCGGATCCATGTCGGGGCTGGAAAGTGACACCATAGGCGGGTACAACGCCATGATTGAGAAGCAAAAACAGGAACCCGGCGACGCCGTCATCACCACGGCGCTCTTTGACGACCGCTATGAGCTGCTGCACGACAGGATTCCGCTGAAAGGCATTCGTCCTATCACAGAACGCGAATACTATGTGCGTGGGACGACCGCGCTGCTGGACGCTATTGGACAGTCGATCCAGAAGCTCATCAATGTTCACCGTCACACCGCACCAGAAGCCCGGGCGGACAAGGTACTGTTCGTCATCACCACGGACGGCATGGAAAATGCCAGCCAGGAATATACCTACAAAAAAATTTACGACATGATTCGCCATCAAAAGGAACGCTATGGCTGGGAGTTTATTTTCCTCGGTGCCAACATTGACGCCATCAAGACCGCGGCCAAGTTTGGCATAAATGCCGACCGCGCAGCCAATTACCATGCAGATGAAGCCGGGACCCAGCTGAACTTCAGGTCTGTCAGTGAAGCTGTCAGCGCAGTAAGGGCGAATAGGGAACTGACCGAGGACTGGAAGGCAGACATTGAGCAGGATTTTGTGAAGCGCGGGGGCAAGCGGAAGTAGTGAGCCGCTCAATTTAAAAGTCATCCGGAAGATGGCATCTCAAAGCTTATGGCGGAGGATGACGTCTTCTTTTTTTCGATTAATGTCGAAATTTCGCGTTTCAGTGCTCACTATAAAGGGGATGAATGAGGTGATAGGTTTGCCGATGGTCTCCTGAGGTATACGCAATCCCACTTAATTATAGGAGGGTTACATGACGCTCATATTGCAAAATCCTCAGAAAAAAATCTGATTTGGGTGGTGAGCCACGTGAATGCGATCTGGACTGTGTTTCCCGTCTTGTTAATCCGTTACGCGCTGCCAAACTTATTTGACAAAGACGCTCTCAAAAGGCTCGCGCATTTTCCACCGCTCATTGGAAAAGAGAAATGGGCTTTTTGGGTCTATCAGCTCACTAACGCCGCTATGGTTTTGCAGTTATACTTTTTTGAAATTAAGTTCAACACGACTTGTTCAGTTGTTGGCGCTGTCATTTACCTTTTGGGTTTGATAGGCTACGTCATTTCGGTCGGCCAATTTTCAAGACCTTCGAGGCGCGGCATAATCACCGGTGGTCTTTATAAGTGGTCTCGAAATCCCATGTATATAACTTATTTCATTATTTTTGTTGGATGCGTCATCTTGACGGGCTCATTTTCGCTTTTAATGCTGCTCGTCGCTTTTCAGATTTCAGTCCACTGGCTGATTCTGGCTGAGGAGCGCTGGTGTCTCGAAACTTTTGGATCCAGATATCAGGACTACATGGATCAAGTTGGGCGGTATTATTAAGTTTATTTGCGGCGTCATGAAGAGGAGGCTAAAAATGTCAGGGCAATCCAGTATAATAGACGACTATATCTCTCAATGTGAACCGGCGCTTCAGGACCGGCTTCGCGAGATTCGCAGGGTTATTCAGGAGGCGGCGCCTGATGCTGCGGAGGCCTTCAGCTACCAGATGCCAACCTTTGTATTTCATGGCAATCTGGTGCATTTTGCCGCCTTTAAAAATCATATTGGTTTTTATCCCGCGCCAAGCGGTATCGAGGCTTTTAAGGATGAAATCTCTGTCTATAAATGGGCGAAAGGCTCAGTTCAGTTTCCCCTGGATCAGCCCATTCCTTACGATTTAATTCGCAGGATTGTGCTGTTTCGGGTTGAGGAGAATCAAAGGCTTGCTGAAGAGAAAAAGGCCAGGAAGAAATCAGCCGCAAAATAACCATAGGGTCAACACCTTGACTAAAATCCGCACTTAGGAGCTGCTGAACCATGACACCATTTACGGAACGCACCATTGAAATCATAAAAAACATCCCGGCGGGCAAAGTGGCGACTTATGGCCAAATTGCGCTTAGGGCAGGAAATCCCCGGGCTGCCCGTCAAGTAGCCCGCATTCTCCATTCCATGAGCAGCAGTCACGGATTGCCTTGGCACAGGGTCGTCAATGCTCAGGGGAAGATTGCATTCAGTGCCCCTGAGGCGTTTATAACGCAAAAACGATTGCTCGAAGCAGAAGGTGTGGAAGTGAACGCTGCAGGTCAAGTGGATTTGGATGTGTTCTTCTGGAATGAGCAGACCTATTAAATTAAGTGAATGTACGAGAGATGCTGGTGGTTGAAGTGACCATCGGCATATTTTTTTGAATTGAAAGGCGGGGGTGATAGTCATAGGCCAAAGCAGGCCCAAGCCTATTGAGGCCTGATTCCAACTTCCTCAAAATTACTTGTTTTGCCGGATTGACGCCAGCTTTTTTAAATGTTACATTTTATAATAGTTACTAAACATAACTATTAAACAGAATAATAACGGAATGGAGGCTGAGGATGGATCGGAGAATTCTGATTGAATCTATAATGACTTTGGTGCCGGTGCTTCACAAGAAATTTTCGAAGGATCTGGGCAGCTGCGAGATTACGAGGCAACAGATGGAACTTCTGTTTTTTGTCAGCACGGAGGGCGAGAAGCCCATGTCTTATTATGGCTCGAAGCTGATGATTTCAAAACCCAACCTGACGGTTATGGCGGACAAGCTGATCGAAGAAGGCTATATTGAGCGGATTTTGTCACCAACCGACCGCCGTGTGGTGCTGCTGAAGATGACCGAAAAGGGTGAAGCGTTTTTTGATGACCAGCGAAAAAAGGTGACGGAGTTGATGCTCGAAAGACTGGAAGACTATAATGATCTGGAAATTGAAAGACTGAATGAATTATTTAGTGAAATCAAGTCGATCTTCATGAAAAATGAAGTATCTGACGTTTAATGGAGGGTGCCCTTTGAAAAAAATTTTTAGCGCACTTATGATAGTGACCCTGGGCCTGACTTTGCTGACAGGGTGCAGCGACAATACCAACACCGCTGAAACCCCGGAGGTCCAAGCTGTGGCAGTCAGCGTCACTGAGATTCAGAAGACCAGCATTGAAAACTTGCGGACGGTTGTGGGCAAGACCCAGCCGGTTCAGGAGGTCAGCGTCTTTGCCAAAATGCCGGGCACTGTGACTCAGGTCAATGCCGAGGTCGGACAAGTGGTCAGCAAAGGTGACCTGCTTTTCTCTGTCGAAGATGAGGATATCCGCCTTCAGGTTCAGCAGGCCCAGGCGGGGCTCAACTCTGCCCGCGCGAATCTGGCCCGCTCCAGCGGCGGATCTGTGGAACTGCAGCTCGTCCAGCTGAAGTCCAGCCTGCTTCAGGCTGAGCTCATGTTCAAGGATGCTCAGACCGCTCTGGACAGCGCCAAGATTTTGTATGACGCAGGCGCCGTTTCAAAATTTGAGCTGGACTCAGCACAGACCCGCTTCACGACTGCCCAGGCGCAGTATGAAACCGCGAAGAAGGCCGTCGAGCTGACGGAGTCGACGATCAACAAAGAAAATGCTGCCATCGCCAGCGCTCAGGTTCAGCAGGCCCAGGCGTCTTATGATCTGGCTAAAAACCAGCTTGAGAACGCCCGCGTCACAGCGCCTATCAGCGGCATTGTTTCAGTGAGAAATGCCACCAAAGGCGAACTTATTTCCGGCGCAGTGCCCGCGTTTACCCTGGTTGACCTTTCGACGGTGGTCGTGGAAATCAGCGTCATGCAGGAACTGGTAAATACGGTGACTATGGGTGAAACCGTTGAACTGGAGATTGAATCCGCCGGTTCGGGATCTTATAATGGTAAGGTGACGGCCATCAGCCCAAGCGCCGACCCGCGTACCCAGGCCTACCTGATTAAAATCGAAGTCGCGAATGCCGATGGCATGATCAAAGGCGGTATGCTCGCCACGGTCGACCTGACTACTGACGCCCGCGCCGAAGCCTTGGTTGTACCAATGGACGCGGTACTGGACGACAACGGCAAGAGCATTGTGTTTGTGGTCGAAGGCGACATGGCAGTGCGCAGGGAAGTGACCACAGGCCTTTCCAACGGTGAATTCGTGGAAGTTTCCGGTGAGATCGCTGAAGGCGATAAAGTTATCATCAAAGGTCAGAACTACCTTCAGGACAAATCTAAAATCACCGTGGTGGACTAAGCGGAGGGGGAAGACTTATGAATATTTCTGAACTTTCCATTAAGCGTCCGGTCACGGTGATCATGATGATGCTGATTATTGTGGTACTGGGCGTCGTGTCGTTTATGCGTGTGCCTATTGACCTTATGCCAAGTCTTGAAGTGCCAGTTGCCATTGTTGTGACGAGTTACGAGGGCGCCGGTCCTCAGGAAGTGGAGAACTTCGTTACGCGCAATATTGAAAATGCTCTGGGCTCGGTCAACAACATGAAGAGCATCCAGTCCCAGACCTCAGAGGGCAGCTCCGTGGTTATTGTGGAGTTTAATGATGGCACCGACATGGACTTCGCCACGCTGCAGATGAGGGAAAAAATAGACCTGATCAGAGGTTTCCTGCCGGAGGGCACCAATAATCCTATGGTCCTCAAGATGGATCCCAACATGCTGCCGGTTGTTCAGATAGGCGTATTTTCATCCACTCAGGACGACATTGAACTCAAGCAATATGTAGAAGACGTGGTGAAAATGCGCCTGGAGCGCCTGGACGGCGTGGGTTCGGTCAACGTCACCGGCGGCGTCGAGCGGGAAATTCAGGTGGTGCTGGATCCGGACAAACTCACGGGCTATGGGATCAGCTTCAATCAAATCGTCTCCGTACTGCAGTCGGAGAACATCAATCTTCCTGGCGGCAGTGTGGAATATGGCAGCAAGAATCTCATTGTGAAGAGCATGGGCGAGTTTTCGTCCGTTTCAGAGATCAAGGATATGCCGATAGCGCTGCCATCGGGCGGAGTCGTTTATCTTTATGACCTGGCGGAAGTCAACGATGGGCTGAAGAACCAGGCCACCCTCACCCGGATGAACGAAGAGAATAGTGTTGGCGTCTCGATCCAGAAGCAAACGACGGCAAATACGGTCGCGGTGGTCAATCTGGTCAAGGAAGAGATCGAGCAGATCAAGAAGGACAATCCGGAGGTCGACATCCAGCTGGTCTTTGACCAGGGGCAGTTTGTCGAACTGGCCATCAGCAACGTGTCGACGAACGCAGTCATGGGCGCGAGCCTCGCGGTTTTGATCCTGTTTATCTTTCTGAGAAACCTCAGGACGACTCTGATCATAGGCATCGCTATTCCGGTGTCGATCATTACGACATTTATTTTGATGTACTTGGCGGACACGACCCTCAACCTGATTTCCATGGGTGGTCTGGCGCTGGGGGTCGGCATGATGGTCGACAACTCTATAGTCGTTCTGGAGAATATTTTCAGGCACCGGCAGCAGGGAGAGGGGCGGTTCCACGCGGCTATCAAGGGCGCCAAAGAGGTGGGCGGCGCCATTACGGCCTCGACGCTGACCACAGTGGTGGTCTTTCTCCCCATTATTTTTACGGAGGGTATAGCAGCCCAGATCTTTAAGGAAATGGCGCTGACAGTGACGTTTTCACTGCTGGCCTCACTGGCGGTGGCTTTGACGGTCGTGCCTATGCTCAGCTCAAAAATGCTGGCCATGGCCAAAACGGACAAGCCAAAGAAGACCTTCCTGGATGCCGTCTTTGATGGTTGGGGCAGATTCTTCGACAGAGTAGATGCCTATTATCAGCGCGTCCTGGTGGGGGCGCTGAAGCGTCGAAAGCTGACGGTGATGATTGCCCTTGTCATATTGGTGACTTCTGTATTTGCTGTTCCAGTGATTGGCGTTGAATTTATTCCGGCAACGGATCAGGGTCAGTTCACGGTCAGTATTGAGCTGCCTCAGGGTACCCAGCTTGAGGAGACAAATCTGGTCGCTTCTCAGGTGGAAAGTCTGCTGGCGGCAACGCCGGAGGTTGAGAAGGTGTTTACGACTATTGGCGGGGGCGACAGCATGATGATGTCTGCCTCGACCGATTCCCACGTCGCTTCTATCAGCGCGACGCTGGTGTCAAAGGGGGACAGGCGGCTGAGCACTGCTGAGGTCGTCGAAGCGATCCGAAATCAGGTTAAGCTGATCCCGGGCGCCAAAATTGACGTCACCGAGGTCACTATGATGATGGGTGGCGGCGCATCCGGTATGGGCGGCGATGCAATTTCCGTCGAGATCTCGGGTTTTGATTTTGAGCAGCTGGGGCAGATTGCCGCAGAGGTTGAGGAAAAGATACAGCGCGTGGAAGGAACCAGACAAATCAGTTCGAGTATTGCCGATGGTCGCCCCGAAGCCCAAATCTTCGTTAACAAGGAAAAGGCGTCACAGTACGGCATCACCAACATCCAGGTGGCCTCTGCCATACGGAGCGCGCTCCAGGGACAAGTGGCGACGCGCTATAGAGTGGAGGGCGACGAGATCGACGTCCGCGTCCAGCTGCCCGAGGACAAGTCTTCAACCTTTGAACATCTACAGGATTTGAAATTCACGGCACCGACCGGTTCGGTCATGAGACTGGGTGATTTGATTGACATTCAGATTGATGAAGGCCCGGTCAGTATTGCCCGGAAAAATCAGGTGCGCTATGTGACGGTGAGCTCAGAACTCTTTGACCGAGATGTCGGCAGCGCGACAGATGAGCTCCAGATTTATCTGGACGAGCTCGTTTTGCCGGAAGGGTATGATTTGACTATTGGCGGACAGTATCAGCAGATCGTGGATGCGTTTTCATCTCTGGTGCTGGCGCTGATTCTGTCGCTGCTATTGATTTACATGGTCATGGCGGCGCAGTTTGAATCCCTGATTCAGCCGTTCATCATCATGTTCTCAGTGCCGCTGGCATTTTCGGGGGCAGCAATTGGACTCGCGCTTACAGGGAGGACCTTTAATGTCCCTGCGTTTATTGGGATTATTATGTTGTCGGGTATAGTCGTCAACAATGCGATCATCTTGATCGACTATATCAATATGCTGAGGCACAACGGCCACGAGCGCAATGAGGCAATTATCAAAGCCGGTCCAACCCGTCTCAGACCAATCCTGATGACGACACTGACCACGGTCCTGGCCATGATTCCTATGTCCCTTGGATTAGGCGAAGGCGGCGAGATGCAGGCGCCTCTGGCGACGGTTATAATCTTCGGTCTGTCGCTGTCAACCATGCTGACTTTGCTGGTCGTGCCGGTGACCTATACGTTGTTTGATGATTTGGCTGTGAAGCTCAAGGATAAGTTTAAGAAGAAAGAATTGAGCCACTAAAAAAAGATCAAGCAGATGCCTTTTGGCGCCTGCTTGATCTTTTTTTGTGGAAGAAGGTGGGCAATAGGCCAAAGGCCGCTGACCCCGCTTTCAAATTGTTTTCAACAGTTTACTGCGTTAAATTCACTTTTTTATTGCGCCAATCAGACGATGCAGATCGACGAGCAGGTTGCCGGTGGATTCCAGATCTGATGGCAAGGCGCAGATCATCTGCTTGGGTACCTCCAGCGCCGGGTTTTTAAGCTGCTTGCCTTTTGCGGTCAGCCAGATGTAGACCTGGCGTTCGTCCAGTGGGCTGCGGCGTCGGGAAAGGAGACCATCGGCCTCCATTTTTTTAAGAAGCGGGGTTAAGGTGCCGGTGTCCAGGGAAAGGCGCTCACCCAGTTCTTTGATGGTGATTTGGTCTTTCTCCCAGAGGACAAGCATGACAATGTAGCCCGTATAGGTCAGACCAAGGGGATCCAGCAGGGGCTTGTATAGGCGGATGATTTCCTTGGAAGCAACATAGAGCGCGAAACAAAGCTGATTGTCGAGCTTTAACAGATCGTCATTGGTTGTCATGGTAGTATGACCTCCTGTCGATTTATCTATTGTACAATTAAATTGTATGAAATATTTATTAGAAAGTCAATAAAAGGGTTGACGACGTCATATATATTGTGTACAATACAATTGTATCAAATATAAATAAGCTGCTCCTCAAAACAACCAGAGTCAACACACAATATAAGGAATGGATGGTGCTCACTATGTCAGTACATGAATTTATCGTCAAAGATGCAGAGAATAAGGATGTTTTACTTAATGACTATAAAGGCAAGGTGCTTCTGATCGTTAATACTGCCACGGCTTGCGGGCTTACACCGCAGTATGACGGCCTTCAGTCCCTTTATGAGAAATATGCGGACAGTGGCTTTGAAATTCTGGACTTCCCGTCCAATCAGTTCCTGAATCAAGCGCCTGGAACGAATGAAGAGATCGTCAGCTTCTGCCAGCTCAATTTTGGCACAACTTTTAAAACTTTTGGAAAAATCGATGTCAATGGCGAGAACGCGGATCCGCTTTATAAGTACTTGAAGGCTCAGAAACCATCGGACGCAGAGAATAAAGAGAGCGAAGGCTTCCTGGGCAAGCTGAAATCAATAAACCAGGCAGTGCTTGGCAGCAGCATCAAGTGGAACTTCACGAAATTCCTGGTGAATCAGGACGGACTCGTGGTCAAGCGTTATTCACCGACAGTGAAGCCGGAGGAGATTGAAGGCGACATTGAGGCTTTGCTTCAATACAGTGAAGAAGCGGCGGTGTAAGTGGTCGCAGTTAGAAAGCGGAAGGAAACTGGGGGTTGATAGGCTTAAGCCGCTGACACCGAGTTTCTTTTGGAAAGAAACTGGGTGTCTGACACCAAGTTTCTTTTGGAAAGAAACTGGGTGTCAGACACCCAGTTTCATTTGAAATGAAAGAAGTGAGGTCATCGGGAGCGATGATCTCACTTCTTTTCGTCTTACAAATCGATTTCGTCCAGCTTGTAGAGCTGATGGGTTTCAATTAAATCCATCAATTTGATGGGATATTTCGAGTCGGTGGCATAACCGGCACGCTTCAACGCCCATGCCCCGAGGCTGCTGTCGAACATCACGGTGCGGAAGGTTTCGTAGCGGGCACCGGTCAGCAAGAATTTCTTGTGGTCCGCCCAGCTTTCGTTGGCGCTGTAGTAAGCTCTGAATTTCGCATCCACTCTAAAGGCAACGCCGTTGTATTCTTCCCAGGTGTTGGAGGTGACGGAGCCGGCAGGACCGCTGCCCTTGATGCCAAAGAGGTTGGAGGAAAGGCGGCCGGTGTATTTGTCGACGGGGACGCTCTGGCCCCATCCGGTCTCGAGGATCGCCTGAGCGGCTTGCAGGGCGGCGGACATGCCGGACTGGCGGAAATCGTACACCGCCAGATTGGAGGCCATACTGAGGAATTTGCTTTTTTCAATAATGGGCTGCGGTCCATAGATCTTGCCCGTGTAGACCATGACAGCAACTTCCTCGGTTTCAACAATTTGGCCGTTAGTTGTCGTGGCCACGGCTTTGAGCTTGTACTGGCCATCATCGCCAGGGACCGGGGTATAGGTGAATTCAGTCGCGCTGCCTTGGAGGGACGCGACAATTTTTTGTTTGCCCGTCGATGTCCGGGTTAGGATGTAGCGAATCCCGGAGAGTTCAAAATTGCTCAGGGCGCTGAGCTTGGCAGGGACAGCGGTGGTGATGACCTGATCCGGTCCTGCGCCTCGAAGGAGCAGCCGGTTGGAGCCGCTGAGCACAACTGCCACGGGATCGCTGGTATACCACTCACCAGTCATGTCCTTGACACGGACCAGAAGCTCCTTGCTGCCTGAGTAAGCCGGTCCAGGGAACCAGACGTGAGCGCCGTAAGGGATTTGAGCCAGGTACTCTTCTTTCTGAGTGACGGGATCACGAAGGATATATTCGGTCGCCTGAGCATCAAAATTTCGAACGGCTATGAGGGAGACCGGTTTGCTGATGGTCTGCCCGGCCTTGACGCCGCCCAGGGCGAGGCGCCGTGGCACATTCACCGCGAGGGTCACGGTTTGTCCCGGATAGGCTTGATGTTTCTGATCATAGGCGGTGACCTTCAGAGCCACGTCGCCGTTATATTCTACAGTTGGGGTCCACGCGTAAGTGCCCAGCGGATCTTGGACGTCTGTGGCGAGGGTTTTCCCTGTAGCGAGATGAACGATCTCATACTTCACGTAAGCTGCGCCAAAGTTGAGGCGTGCGCTCAGGTTGACCGTGCCCGTCGCGGGTTGGCCGGCCTCAACGCCGGTGACCATCAAGGCCACAGCAGGACTGATACTTATGGTTACGGGAACTGCATCGCCGCCGAGGAACTGGCCACTTTCAGAATAAAGGGCTGCGGTGAGGACTTTTGCGCCCTGGTCTCTCATTTTAGGATTCCAGGTGTAGGAACCGGACAAATCGCTGCCTTGGGCAATCACCAAACCCTTACCGGTTGAAGGATCCACCAGGAGGTATTTGATCTTGGCGGCATTCGCTGGGGGCGCGGCCGTAAAGGCCGACTGAAGGGTGGTGGTGCCGGGGATGAGGGCGTTAGGCTTGATCGAGGTGAGTTTGATGTCGAAGAAAGGCTCGATCACTGCGCTCGTCGAAGAATCCACACGTACGGTTCGGGTCTCGCCCTCCCAGGAAATGCCCACGCCCAAAGCGTTGCTGATCAGGCGCAGGGGCACAAAGGTCCGGTCCTGATGGATGAAGGGCTGTACGTCGCTGAACTGGTACTGCTTAAGGCCGTCGATGGTGTAGTCCACGAGGCTGCGGTCGATTCTGAGGAGGATGGTTCTGGTGCCTTTTTCAATCAAAACGGAGCGGTCGGCCGCGTTCCAGGTGACCTCGGCGCCCAGGGTTTCGGAAACGACGCGAAGAGGAACGACAGTGCGGTCGTTTTTGATCATAGGCGCTGGTTCTGCGGTGATGGTCTGGCCGTCGATGATGAGGTTGACTGGTGGGGTGGTGGCTGGGGCGGCAAAGGTTGAAGTCAGGAGGCCGAAGGACGCGGCCAAAAAGGTGGTGAGCAGGGCGGCTTTGATTTTTTTGTTTTTTGCTGCGAAGAGGAGCAGTTTTGGTGATGAATCAAGTTTAAAGATCATGGTGTGAATTCCCCCAATATTGGTTGATGGGTGATGCGGCGATTAATGAGACCATCGGCAGAAAATGCTTTAATTTTAGACGTGTGAATAGGGTGAAAAGTTTCATCATACTTAAGGATAGCATATTTGGGAGAGAGTTGGGAGATTGAAGGGCAAGTGGGGACTATGAGTCGGATCAGGCATCAAGAAATTGATCGAAGGACTGGGGAATTGAAATGGCTTGCAAATAAGTTTTTAAAAAATGGGTATAAATGTAGCGGAAGTGATGAATGTGAGGACCATATGGACGCGTTTCCCCACAGGAGCCAAAAGCGTAACCGACCAAGAAATTAGGTCGGTTTTTTTATTGGGGAAAATACTGCTAAAAAAGGGGGTGGCCATGTAAGTGTGCTTGATGTTGAGGTTTATTCTAGATTATGTAAGGTTAAGAGATGTTGGCAATGCAACCTGTATACAATTTGGAGGTCTTGAAAATGTGTTTGAAAAAAGTTGGGCTATTGTTGCTGATGGCCATCCTCGTTTGGGGGATGATGCCTGCAGGCTATGCTGTGAACGATCGGGACGGTAATGTTGAGGAGGGTGTCGAAGAAGCACCCAAAATGGACAATAAGCCAGATCCACTCACCACTGAGCAATTGGAGTTGAAGGGTAAGGCTTTAGAAGCAAAATTAAGTGGCAAGGATGCTGGCAATACAGTCGAAGTCGCCAAAGGGCAATTTGTTGAACTGGCCCGCGAAGGAGAAGGGGCTATTTGGACTGTGCTTGGGGAGTTTGCGGATTTAGCGCATAACTCAATGCCTGAACCGGACAGAGCGGTTGACAACACAACGATTTGGGTTCCTGACTTTAGCCGGGACTATTACATGGACCTATTATTCGATGATGCCAAAGGCGCGAATTCCATGCGCAACTATTACATTGAGCAGTCTTCCAACCGTTACACGGTGCATGGGGATGTGACGGATTGGGTGGAAGTGCCTGGTAATCTTGTGGATTATGATGATAATCCTGATTCCAATGTTTGGTACTTCCTTGAAGACAGCGTCAACAGCTGGTATGCATCTCAGATTGCAGCAGGGAAGACACCTGCTGAGATCAATGCCTATTTAAGTCAGTTTGATGTTTGGGACCGCTATGACTACAATGGGAATGGCAATTTTGATGAACCTGATGGTTATATTGATACCTTCCAGTCTGTCCATGCTGGTTATGGCGAAGAAGGCGGCGGGGCACCTACAACTATTTGGAGCCATAGCTGGTACGCTCGATATAACTTAATAGGTTTTGATTAAAAAACCGCGCACACCCGTGACTTCAGTCGTGGGTTAGCGGTGCCTTATGTATAGTTATGAATTAAATTGTAAGCCTTCAAATTACTTTGTTACAACATAACCATATGTTATAATAGTAC
>Ga0302241_1000756_pt1 | contig 26854 bp, 22 predicted proteins | sample AAG_UR_Arg_MG_FD_193532 | JGI IMG/M metagenome (GOLD analysis project Ga0302241, IMG submission 193532) | Enriched activated sludge microbial communities from anaerobic digester in WTTP, New Holstein, Wisconsin, United States - AAG_UR_Arg | ecosystem: Engineered > Bioreactor > Anaerobic >... | reverse complement strand
CCATGTTGAGCAGCGTTCCCAATCCAAGGCTTTCTCGAAGTAAGTATAATGCCACACATATGACAAGCCCCAGCAGGATGCTTGCGTTGCCTATGGAGATCCCAGCAATGTTGGAAATGCCCTTGTGGAAGACATCCCAGGGTGCATAGCCTAAATCAGCTTCTATTGTAAATGCTATTCCGAGCGCATACAGAAAAAGTCCAAAAAGAAGCCCGGTCAGCCGTTCCAGAAATTTCTTCAGATCCTTACCGCTGTTTGACAACGGATCGCCTCCCGCCGCTGATTAAATAACAGCAGCAGGATAACATAACAGTGGCTATTTGTCCTAGGTTGGTATTATTTTGCATCATGGCGAAATCAGGCCTTACGCCTCGTCAACGCCGGTTAAAATTTGACCCAACGCAGGAATTCCGCCGCCGCTCAAGAAGCTTTAAGAGCTTACATCTCTTCGTTAAGAGCTTTTATGGACGACTCCGGAGATCAGGCTAGAATACCACTCTCCCCTTCTTAGTACATAACTCTTCTGCCTGTCAATTGTGTAGGTCTGACCCCGATGTATCCTGTTGCTTTCCATCAGATCCAGGTAAGCCTGATTGGTGAAGTGACTGCCCTGGTCAGAGTTGATGATTTTAGGTTTGCGATTGTAAAGGTCACGCCTGAGACAGCGTAATACAAATTTCTTTTCTAATGTGTAACTGACCTCATAGAATAAGCAAACAAGCCCCAATGTCCCGATGACTTAAAAATATTTTTCTGTCAATTGTGTAGGTCTGACCCCAATGTCCACCCCATGAAATGAACGAATACCAAAGCCGACTCATAAATAATCTATCACATAGCTATTTTTTTATTTGCTCTGCTTTTGCAATACTTACTTACCCCCATGTTCTTGAGGCCTAATTTGCTTTTGCAGTTTATGCGTTTAGTAAAAAGTTGTGTAAATTAGGACACAGTACTGGCTTAATCTTTAATATAATATTATAATTAAAAAATCAGTAGTATGCATAATATCATAATGGCCTAAGGGGGAAGACAAGATGCATATCTCACTGTTCATAGACTCTCCTGAGTCTAAGATTCTCAAACTTCAGGCCGCTAACCTTAATATGTTCCAGTCTCTTTTATATAAACTTTTGCCACCTGAGCGATCGTCATTTCTGCATGATAAAGGCTATGTAGTGGATGGAAAGCCGCTTAAGCTCTTCTCATTTGGTTGGCCTAAGTCGGGCTCTAAACCTCAAATAGATGGAGATTATATAATATTTGAACTGCCTATACGGCTCGTAGTCTCGTCTCCTTTAACGGAGACGCTTGACGGCATAGCGTCAGGCGCGCTGTTCAGCAAGGAGATACGCATCGGGGTGAATGTTGTTCGATGTGTGAGGGTCGAGGCAAAAAGTTACGTTGTGTCTTCAGATAAAGTGACAGTTACAACGTTGTCCCCTATCACATGTTATTCGCAGATGCAGCGTGCCGATGGGAGAAAATACACAGTTTATTTCTCTCCTAACGAGAATGAATTTTCGAGTTTGATCCATCGTAATTTGCTACGCAAACACCGTGCTCTTTATCCCAACATACCTGTGCCGGAAGGCGAGGTAAAGATACGCCCTATCGGCACGCCTAAGGAACGTGTTGCTAAGTTCAAAGGAGACAGCATGTTTCCTGTTAAGGGCTGGAGCGGTAGGTTTACGCTAACTGGACCGAAACAGCTGCTTCAGGTGGGTGTGGACTGTGGGTTTGGGGCTAAAAACAGCTCAGGATTTGGATGCGTGATAATAAGCGATAAGAAAAACGAAGCTTAATTTATGATGATATTTTATTTAAAAACATAGATGCGCATATTAGCAGATGGCCGACATATTCTCTTTTGCTATTTTTAAAAATCACATTCTTATCAAATCCTTGCGGAGGTGAATGAAATCGACTATTTTATCAAGCTAAGGAATCATTGGTGGTTTGATGCTGGAATAGCTGGATTTTATGATATTGCCCGGATGCTGTGCCAAAAAAGCGATAGCGTTTGGAAACAAGACGTTTTGCTTGAACCCGACGCCGGCGGGTTGCATGTCAAAGCGCCAGACGAGCGGCTGAAGCCGTTCGTCGACGCATGTTACGAATATCTGACGGACCTGTGGTGGAACGTTTCGTCTCCAAAGCAGATCGAAGCTAAGGACCTGGTGATTTACGACAAAAAGGCGGGAAAGTTCGAATGTATACCACGGCGCAATCCAACTCCGGTTGCCGCGCTTTCAGTTGGGGGAAGCAGCTGGAAGGCGGAAAATGACACATATAAAGATCTCTCGCCTGAGATGAAGAAAAGCGTTGATCTATTCCTAAAAGAGAGCGGCAAAAGCCTTTGGGGGGTGAGGAAGGACAAGTTACCATACGAGGCTCCCGTATGCCATCCTTTGATAGAGACATTTCCTGCGAGAGGCAAGAAAGATATTTGCTCCATCTGTGGCAAGGATGCTGTCTGCGAACATGTTAATCAGACGTCCTTCCCGCTTTTTTCAAGCGAGAGCGCGACGTTTTCCTTCAACTCTCAGTTCGGGAAGCCTGACCTAATCTGCTGGGAGTGCGCTATGCTTGGCAAGTTCGCCGTTCACAGCGCTCACTACGTTGTAGCTGATTCGTATACCCAGGTTATGCAGATCTATTCAAACAACCTTAACGCGCTGCTCGATGCGCACGCACACTTCGGCTCATCTAGCGGCATGAGGATTTTTGACAGCGATAAGTTAGCGTACCGTAATTTCGGCCCACCTGGGTCATTTTTGGAATACGCTAAGCTTCCATATGAGATTATATGGGGGTTCTATATCGCCTCTTTTAATCTGTTGAGTGAACGTGATTTAAGCGCCGAATTTGCTGAAGAAAAACTTTATAATGGTATTCGGCTTTCTGAGAGCGACATTAAGGCGCTTGCCTCAATGGGGGTTGCGATGCTCTCTCTTGAAAAGAAAGGGCAGACGTTTATAACTAAAGAAGTCATCGACTTCCATGATTCCGTTTACATTTTTCGCTTGATTGACTATATATCGGAAGCTTTGAAGGGAGAAGACAGCCAGATCGGCAAGAACCCTGACAAGTTCTGGAAAAAACTATTCGATGATTTCTTCCTTTTACAAAATCCACAGAAACAGTATGATCCAGTAAACGGCCTTTACAGAAATAGGATATTCCAGAAAGTATTTGCGAAAGATTCGATCCTTCTTGACGTCGAAAACTTTGTATTCAAGAAATCATTGGCAGAAAAAAATCCGTATCTGCACCGAATCCTATTTTTCACGACTCGATATGAGAACGCCATCAATGGACGTGACGCAAATTCAGAAGGAGGAAAAGGAATGACAGAAGAACAGGTCAAGATAGCCTCAGGTCTCGGCGCACAAATAGTGATTGCCGCCAGAAAAGTACTTATGGAAGGTAGTCAGGATCGAGAGAAACTTAAGCCGTTGAAGGGCGACCTTTTTGCCCTGCGTAAAACCCGCAGGGCTGTGGATTTTCTGGAACAACTGAACAGACTCCAGTTTAGGTATGGGATTGTCTTGAATTCGGAGATTGTAAAAGGAATACTTGTAGACGAGAATGTTAAATTTGAGGAGTTTAAAGCCTATTGCATGATCTCGGCTCTCAACAGCTATAACAGCGCCATGGGGTTTTCCGACAAAGATAAGCAGACTGAAGTTGGCGGCAAGAAATCTGAGATTTAAGGGGGAAAATATTATGGATTGCAAGTGTATTACTATAACCTACCTTACGCGAGCTTCTTATGCCTCTCTCAATGGGTCCGATAAAGAAGCGGACAATATCTCGAGCATTAAAAAAATTACCATGTCCGATGGGATGCAATATCCGTATAAATCTTCACAAGCTATACGGCGCGACCTGCGAGAACAGCTTGCTGTCATGGGATGGGAACTATCTGAAGCGGTAGTTGCAAAGCAAGCTAAGGGAGCTGCGTCCACTCTAGGTGAACCGGAAAAGTATATAGACGATGACCTGTTCGGTTTTATGATAGCAGACAAGAACACAAAGAAAAGGACCGGGCCTGTTCGCGTCTCTCCGCTGATAGCGCTCGAACCTTATGTGGGTGATCTGGATTTTGCCACAAATTACATGGGAGCGAAGGCCGGTGGAGATCCTAATATATTTGAAACAGAGATACACTCAGGCTTCTACCGTGGCACTATACTTGTGGAGCTTGATAGAGTAGGCGAAGCTGATGCAGATAGTTATAAGCTCTCTTTAAAAAACGATGAGAAAACAAAGCGTGTAAAGGCGCTTGTCGACGCAGTACAGAACCTATGGGGCATTGGCAGACAGAGTCGCTTCCTGCTGACATCTCTCCTAAATTTATTTGTGCCGCGCTGATGAAGGTCAAAAATCCGATATACATGGAGTGCATAAAAGTAAAAGATGATGCGGTGGACGAGGACCTCATACGTGCAACAGAGAGCGACTTTACGCGGCAGATTTTCCATTCTGTCTGGGGGGAGAGGAAGGGCTTTTTCTCAAATGATATGGATTCCGCTAAACCCCTTGGCGACGCCTTCGATGAGATCAGGGGCTGGATAGACGAGGCCTACGGAGTATAACGCCATGTTTGGCTTCTCCGTAGCTATGGCCGCGCAGACCGCCTCTTTTCGGGAGCCGTCCGCTCACCTTTACCAGAAGAGCCTTCCTCTTCCGCCACTCTCTGCTTTGGCTGGGATTGCCGGGGCTGCGGCTGGGCTGGAATTCTCTATGGCTTGGAAGTTGCTGAAAGAGCGGCGTGCGATGTTTGGCGTCTGCGGCCAATCACGAGGCATGGGCATAGATCTGTGGTCATATGACAAAATAGCATTGCCAAAATCTCTTGAGGAAAAAAATGCTGTAAAGATGCTGGACATGAAAAAGGCGTTCAGGAAAGATATCCTAAACAGAGAGTTTCTGGCTGAAGCATCTTTCACGATTTATTACGCTTTTGAGGAAGAGCAATATGCGGCGGAGCTGCGAAGTGCGTTCTGCAGTCCAGCTTATGCCCTGTCACTTGGGTCAAGCGACGACATCGCCAAGATATCTGATGTCTCTCCAATCTGCGATGTGCGCTGTGAAGAGACTACGATGTTGAGCAACACATATATTAAGGGAGATTATGCGCAAGAGATAGGCTTCGACTGGGAAGCGGTTAAAAAAAGCAGCGTCTCGCAGACTCTTGAGGCGCCGCAGGTTTGTCAAATGATAACCGACTTTGCCTTTGCAGGGGATGAGCGCAGGCCAAGTCGCTATGGACAGTTTACGATCATCTTCCGCAACCACCTGTTGCGGCGGCCGGTTTCCACGTGTCTCTTCGGTGACGGTGAAAGAGTACAGCTCCACTGTCTTAAGGAGTTTTGCCGTGACAAATCCTGATTATTATGCAAAACCCGAGTACGGTGAGACGGGAAGCTACGCGTACCATGTGAGGCTATGCATGGAAGCCGCAAGGGATTTTTTATCAGTACATCATGCGGTGATAGAGGAGTTATGTGCTGGTTATGGGCTCTCGTATACGGCTGTGAGGGAGATAGTCCTCACAGCCGTTTTTTTGCATGACATAGGCAAACTAAACAGTTCTTTTCAGAAGATCATGGGATGCTTGGCGGAAGAAAAAGACGACAAAAATTTTTTTTACTTCCGCCACGAATTAATCTCGGCGCGAGTATTGTGGGAAACTGTTAAGCAAGATGACATATTATCCTCAGAAAAAGATTTCCCCTATGCACTATTCGCGATACTTGGCCACCACAAGGGGCTTGACCTTCAATGGAATAGTTTCAAGCGCGAATGTCTGCGCAGTCAAACGGAGAGCATTTCTAATAAGGAACTTGAATATGCTGTTTCCATTGATGTCCCTGGCAAAGAGGAAATAGGACGCACGCTGCAGAGTCTTACTATTTCTGACAAGACCTTTGCCTGCTATAACGGAATCAGGACGCACAGGGAAATAAACTGGGCTCGGGCATTTTTATCAAAATTGACAAATTGCCTCTCGCAAACATCCAGAGACATGCATAGTGATGTTCTGCCAAAGATAGAGATTATCTGCTCCTTAGTTCGAGGGCTCCTCTGTCTTTGTGATTGGACTGCCTCTTCAAAAGAGGATGAAACTCTGCCGCTTGTCCACAGCTATGATACACAGAAACTTGAAATGAGTATCGACGATTGTACTAGAAAAGAATATGGTTCCGCTTTTAAAAAGCGGAAATTTCAAGTTGAATGTGAGTCTCATAGCGGCAATGTGCTTGCTATTGCGCCGACCGGAAGCGGCAAAACAGAAGCGGCGCTTTTATGGGCTGTGAGAAGCGGCAGCGGAAAGATATTATTCTTGATGCCGACGCGCGTAACATCAAACGGCATCTATGAACGAATTAAAAAATACTTTAATGACACTAATACTCATAATTGTGGTCTCTCTCACTCTAGTGCAGAGGCATATATGGCGATCAAAGCGGAAAAAAACAAAGATACAGACACAATAGAAGGTTTTATAAACGAACAGTCCGAGGATGATTCATTGAAATACCTATCCAAATATAAAATGTTCATGGCACCTGTAACCGTAGCCACCGTCGACCAGTTGCTTTCAACTAACTTCAGAACCGGGCGGTGGTTCATGAAGGAGGCTGCAGCTGTTGGGGCGTCTGTCATATTCGACGAAATCCATGCCTATGATCCATATATGCTTGGGCTCATCACAAAGAGCATTGAACGTATAAAAAAACTTCGCGGAAGGGTCATGGTTATGAGTGCTACAATGCCTCAAGCATTGCGCAACCACTTTCAGGAGATTCTTGAAGTCGAAACCCCTATCATCGCCGATGCACTTATGGAACGCTGCAACTGCAGCTGGGAATATCGAAGCACAGAAATAGAGGATGCCGAAAATGTTACTGAGATAAAGGAAGCGCTTAAATCTGGCCTTAAAGTTGCGATAGCGGTGAACACAGTCAAAAGAGCACAGGATCTTTACACTAAATGGAAAGATGAATTAGCCGAAACGGATCTTAATGGGTGTGTAATGTGTTACCATAGCGCTTTTATTACAAGGGATCGCGGCAGTAAGGAGGAGATGCTCATAGGAGATGGCCGGCGTGACGCATCAGGGCGTCCGAAGGATGTAGCGCTTTTAATAGCTACACAGGTGATAGAAGTCTCGCTTGATATAAGTTTTGACCGAATATACAGCGAGCTGGCTCCTCTTGATAGCCTTATTCAACGGGCTGGACGATGCAATAGAAAGGGAGATATTGCTGGAGCACAATTCATAGTATGCCCAATAAGCAAGAGTGCAAGAGAATATGTTTATAAGAACTCTATAGATTTTATAGAGAAAACTCGCGAAGCATTGCCGTCTAAGCCAGTTATGCTAACGGAGTGTAAACTTGCGGAGCTTCTTGAAACAGTCTACGAAAATTATGACTTTACGCAGTCGCAGCGATATAAGGATGCCTGCAATCATGTGGACGAAATTGCCTATCGTCTCTCTCCAATCTTTGATACCGTGGGTTATGATGACAGATGCGTGACTCGCATGGCGGATTATGTAAAAATCTCAATAATTCCGCAGCGTTTTTATGATGAAGTGACGAACCTTTGGAGGAGCAAAGATAGGAAAACCAGAGCCCAGGTTGCCAGTTATGAGGTCCCAATTGGCATAGGCAGATTGAAAAGATCTCATAGAGTTGACATGCCGGACTATTTATCCCATCTCCCAATATATGAAATTCCATATGACGATGAAAAGGGGCTGATCCCGGATGAATACGATCCTTTTTCGGTTTAGGAGGCGGTAAAATTGCTTGCTGAAAGCCCCAGGATCACAGGGACGGTTCTCCAAGCAGTAAGCATCTGCCGACGGCAGGTGTGGTTTTTAACGCACAGCATTTCTGCAGACCAGGACAATGACTTGCTCATGCTTGGACGGATAATAGACCAGAACAGTTATGCTCGCGAGAGGCACCAAACAATGTTTGGTAACAATAAATTTGATTTCATGCAGACAAGTGACGGAAACCTTGTCATATCTGAGATTAAAAAGAGCAGCAGGGCCGAAAAAGCATCAATTCTCCAGCTTGCGCACTATCTTTACGAACTTGAGAAAGAAGGAATAACCGCCAAAGGTTTTCTCTTATATCCCGAAGAGAAGAAACGAATGGAAGTTGTTTTGGATGACAGGACAAGGCATGACCTGGAGAAAAATTATGAGGAAATCATGGCTATTGCTCGAAGCACGGTACCGGAACCGCTTGCTGAGAACAAATACTGTCGTCAATGTGCCTATTCCGAGTACTGTTGGAGCTAAAAAAGTATTAGGAGGGAGGAAACGACATGGGCAAAACAATGTATCTGATGAGCAATGGTGAACTTAAAAGAAAAGACAACACTTTGTACATAGTTCGCGAGGATGAAACGCCCAAATACCTTCCGGCCGAGACTCTTGATGAAATAATTATCCTCGGCGAAGTTAGCTTTAACAAAAGCCTCTTGGAATTTATCTCACAGAAGGAGATAATCCTCCATTTCTATAATCATTATGGCTACTATGTCGGTACCTTCTATCCTCGTGAGCACCTGAACTCCGGCGCCGTTATTCTGGCTCAGGCTGCGCATTATATGGATGTCGATAAGAGGGCAGAGTTAGCATCAGCCTTTGTCAGCGGTGCAATTAACAACATGAAAAAAGTTATGGGTTATTACGAACGGCGCGCGGAGATCACGACTGAAGACATAGAAAAAGAACTCGATATCTACCAGGAAAAGGCGGTATTATGTACAGATATCTCGGAACTGATGGGGATAGAGGGCAATGCGCGCGTTAAATACTACGATTTTTTTGATCGTGTGATAAAGGACGAGCCATTCAAAATGATAAGTCGTACGCGTCGGCCTCCCTCTAATAGGATGAACGCTCTTATTAGCTTTGTAAATACACTGTGCTATACTCTCGCCCTTTCGCAGATATATCGCACCCATCTCGACCCAAGGATAGGGTTCCTCCATGAAACCAATTTTAGGCGTTTTAGCCTTAACCTTGACATAGCGGAGATATTCAAACCCATACTGGTTGACAGGTTGATTTTCTCTGTAATCAACAAGAAAGAAATCCAGGAGAAACATTTCGAAAAAATAAGCGGCGGAGGCATTTATCTCAACGAAAAAGGGAGGGAAATAATCTTACGCGCATGGGAGGCACGAGTCAACGAAACCATTGAGCACCCAACGCTTGGTCGTAATGTAAGCTATCGTGGATTGGTGCGGATGGAGGCCTACAAGATACAAAAACACATAATTGAAGGCGTGAAGTACGAACCGTTTCAAAGTAGGTGGTAAAGCATGTTTGTGCTCATGTTTTACGATGTAGGCGAGAAACGCGTAAACAGAGTGCTGAAGATCGCCCGCAAATATCTTACTTGGATACAAAACTCCGTTCTTGAAGGCGAATTAACCCCGGCCACTCTTGAAGCGCTAAAGGCGGATGTAAAAAAAATAATTGATCTTGACCATGATAGCGTGTTATTTTATGTTTGGAGAACAGAAAGATATATGCGTTTGGACGTGCTTGGGGTAAGGCGCGGAAACATAGAAACATTTATTTAAACAGAGGCGCTATGCTTTTGTCGACCACCAATAGAGCAAAAAAAACAGGGTGGCGACATGGATTGTGAAACATATTAATTATCTCTTATACACCGGCTTTAGCGCAGTCATGACAAAATAAATAGAGGAAATATTTTGAATGTCAGAGAAAGCAAAATGCTGTTATAATCATCACGGCAACGGGATTTAAAACTTCCTTTGAGGTATGGAAACGGATATGTGGATATTACTCCGCGACGCGCACGTATGGATTTAAAACTTCCTTTGAGGTATGGAAACGCGAGAAGTCTGTGAGCGAACCCCAGCCTGATTGAACGATTTAAAACTTCCTTTGAGGTATGGAAACCATTGTGAGTCTGGATATTACACCTGTGCTTTTCGGATTTAAAACTTCCTTTGAGGTATGGAAACCAGCTCCAGACGGTACTACATTCGACGATCCAAGGGTCGATTTAAAACTTCCTTTGAGGTATGGAAACCTCCTTCCTTTACTTCTACCCTCAAAATATGATTTTCGATTTAAAACTTCCTTTGAGGTATGGAAACAATTAAGGGCATTGCAAATGCACGCGGCGTTTATAAGATTTAAAACTTCCTTTGAGGTATGGAAACTTGTGTTTGAGATCCCCATGATGTCATCGTTGTGTAGATTTAAAACTTCCTTTGAGGTATGGAAACTCGCCCGCGACCCCCTCGTCCTCGTCGCTGTCGGGGATTTAAAACTTCCTTTGAGGTATGGAAACTGCACGTCCATGTGCTGTTAGCTTGCGCCGTTGAGGATTTAAAACTTCCTTTGAGGTATGGAAACTACAGCTGCGCCGCGTTTGACATGCACCGACCCACCAGATTTAAAACTTCCTTTGAGGTATGGAAACACGGGACTTATGCCCGTTTCCTTATCCGTCCTCCGGATTTAAAACTTCCTTTGAGGTATGGAAACGCCTGTCCAGATTGTTTACCTTGCCGCCCATCATCCGATTTAAAACTTCCTTTGAGGTATGGAAACTCCACGGCGCAGTAGCGTAGTTCTGCCGCCACTGGATTTAAAACTTCCTTTGAGGTATGGAAACAGGCGGTTCTTTCCGAGCGTGATCTCCGCATATTCCGATTTAAAACTTCCTTTGAGGTATGGAAACATCGATGTAAACGGTCGACCGAAATAGTTCGTCCCGATTTAAAACTTCCTTTGAGGTATGGAAACAACGGCGAATATGTTGTAAATGCGGAGGCAGTGCGGATTTAAAACTTCCTTTGAGGTATGGAAACTAGGATAGTCCATTATATTTTCACCGCCCCGGCATGCACGATTTAAAACTTCCTTTGAGGTATGGAAACTTCCATTTGTGACTGACGGTTACGATGCAAAAGCCGATTTAAAACTTCCTTTGAGGTATGGAAACCCATAATTACCCTGCTCGTCCTTGCCGAAGCTATTGGATTTAAAACTTCCTTTGAGGTATGGAAACCTTTACGTTGCCTTTAAGCCGGAGCGTAGTCCTATAGCGATTTAAAACTTCCTTTGAGGTATGGAAACTCTGTCCAAGAGCAAGGGTTATTCTGTCCATGCCCTCGATTTAAAACTTCCTTTGAGGTATGGAAACATAATGTCATTACCCATTGCACGCATGAGTATTCCGATTTAAAACTTCCTTTGAGGTATGGAAACAAACAAACAGCTAGTTTATCTGCAATTAACTTTTCGATTTAAAACTTCCTTTGAGGTATGGAAACGCATGTCCTCTGTTAGCTGTGGGTCTGACACTGTGGATTTAAAACTTCCTTTGAGGTATGGAAACATGTCCATACAGGACTTGCTGCTGTACCCGTATTTATTGATTTAAAACTTCCTTTGAGGTATGGAAACGCATCCTGGCGGATAAGGTGGAGAAGGCGAAAAAAAGATTTAAAACTTCCTTTGAGGTATGGAAACGCGGAAATTTTAACTAACAGGTCTGCTACTGTGTTCGATTTAAAACTTCCTTTGAGGTATGGAAACATGCTCCAGCCCCGCAGTCCGGCTTTTGACGATTTCGATTTAAAACTTCCTTTGAGGTATGGAAACGCGGCACTGACAGAGGGCGACGTATGGGGATTCCTGGATTTAAAACTTCCTTTGAGGTATGGAAACTAAAGTGAACAGTAGAGTAATTTTCTACTGTATATGATTTAAAACTTCCTTTGAGGTATGGAAACACAACGATGGCGGCATCGCGGCGCTTGACGCCAAGATTTAAAACTTCCTTTGAGGTATGGAAACACCGTATGCTGTATTCCGCTGGGAACGCTGCCCATGATTTAAAACTTCCTTTGAGGTATGGAAACATGAGTTCATAGAGCGGAGGCTTAAGCCACTTATCCGATTTAAAACTTCCTTTGAGGTATGGAAACACATGTACCCAGGTTGGATATACTCCTATTCCGCCAGATTTAAAACTTCCTTTGAGGTATGGAAACAAGAATCATGCTGCCGTAATTGCACAGCTGACAGCGCGATTTAAAACTTCCTTTGAGGTATGGAAACAAGTACCTATGGTCAGTCGCCCATGCTCCCCACCGTCGATTTAAAACTTCCTTTGAGGTATGGAAACATCTCAAGGACTGCTCTTAACAGAGCGGTCCTTATGATTTAAAACTTCCTTTGAGGTATGGAAACTTGACCCATTTCGCAACCGGTTTAACGCTTGACTTCGATTTAAAACTTCCTTTGAGGTATGGAAACACAACGATGGCGGCATCGCGGCGCTTGACGCCAAGGCCGATTTAAAACTTCCTTTGAGGTATGGAAACCCGTTAGGATTGCTAAGTATCAATGAGGGGCGTGAGATTTAAAACTTCCTTTGAGGTATGGAAACCGAAAAGCGGGGATCTCGTTTGCCGCCCTCGCCAAGATTTAAAACTTCCTTTGAGGTATGGAAACTTGGCAATAACTTGAATTTCTCCAGCCTTTTGCCTTGATTTAAAACTTCCTTTGAGGTATGGAAACGTGGCATCAAGAGCCGCATCGTTGTTTTGTATGATCGATTTAAAACTTCCTTTGAGGTATGGAAACTTAGACGCGGCGCACTGGACGGCGCCGATATTTCGGAGATTTAAAACTTCCTTTGAGGTATGGAAACAACGAAATAAATGCTCGTAAGGTAGAGATACGCTCGGATTTAAAACTTCCTTTGAGGTATGGAAACTCGGCAGAACAGGCAAAAAACGCGGCTATTTCCTTGATTTAAAACTTCCTTTGAGGTATGGAAACTTTCCATCTTCGAGGACATAACGACCGAGGCTACACGATTTAAAACTTCCTTTGAGGTATGGAAACGACGTTACAGCCTTGACCGTAACGTTTCAGGCTATGATTTAAAACTTCCTTTGAGGTATGGAAACAACGGAGCAGGAACGCCGCTCTATTGGCCCTGTATGATTTAAAACTTCCTTTGAGGTATGGAAACGCGATTCCCGCTATTACTCAGGGGTGCTGTACTTGGATTTAAAACTTCCTTTGAGGTATGGAAACTTGCGATAGCAGGGTTCGGAGCCGAACTACTCTCAGATTTAAAACTTCCTTTGAGGTATGGAAACATTTAAGAAATACCAACGATGTGTCGGTCAGCGGCGTGATTTAAAACTTCCTTTGAGGTATGGAAACTCCTTTTAACATTTGCGCTTATCTCAGGCGCAATCTGATTTAAAACTTCCTTTGAGGTATGGAAACTACATGTCCACGTGCTGTTGACACGTGCCGTTGACGATTTAAAACTTCCTTTGAGGTATGGAAACGCGATTAATAGCATTAAGCGGCTTCGGAGCGGAGATAGATTTAAAACTTCCTTTGAGGTATGGAAACAATCATCGAGCGTCCGCTGTATGTTGTCGATTTTTGGATTTAAAACTTCCTTTGAGGTATGGAAACTTGCGCCCACAACAGGGGCAAGCGAATTCTGACGCCGATTTAAAACTTCCTTTGAGGTATGGAAACTATATATACACAGGTGTGCCGTAATTACCCTGTTCGATTTAAAACTTCCTTTGAGGTATGGAAACCAAGTTGTTCTGCTTTTCTTTTTGCGACTTCCTCAGAGATTTAAAACTTCCTTTGAGGTATGGAAACAGATATATAGGCTCGGCAACTTCGGAGTCCTTTTGTGATTTAAAACTTCCTTTGAGGTATGGAAACAGGCTTCCAGATACGTGCGCCCCGAAGTCAACCCTCGATTTAAAACTTCCTTTGAGGTATGGAAACTTCTCGACCAGAAAATCAAGCATCGCTTTTCTTGAGATTTAAAACTTCCTTTGAGGTATGGAAACGGGATAAAGAGGTCAGGAACACCCCTTAATACCCCTGATTTAAAACTTCCTTTGAGGTATGGAAACCCCGCTGACGGCTACTGGCTGGATGTCCCGACCGGGGATTTAAAACTTCCTTTGAGGTATGGAAACATCTGATATTCCTTTCCCTAAAATTAATGTCTTCCGATTTAAAACTTCCTTTGAGGTATGGAAACTCTATAAATTTTCTGTAACTCCCCTCTGCCTTATGGGATTTAAAACTTCCTTTGAGGTATGGAAACATTTATTTTTTTTTGCCCACACAAGCGCTGCATCTCCGATTTAAAACTTCCTTTGAGGTATGGAAACCATCAGCGGCGTAAAGCTCCTTGTCTACGGAGCGGCGATTTAAAACTTCCTTTGAGGTATGGAAACCTCGTATCTGCACGCTCCATGTCCGATGCAGGATTTCGATTTAAAACTTCCTTTGAGGTATGGAAACGCATGTGCCGGGACATCAGAGATGCCCGGACGCACGATTTAAAACTTCCTTTGAGGTATGGAAACGCCATCGCATGAGCGTGTTTGACCCCTGTGCAGAAAGATTTAAAACTTCCTTTGAGGTATGGAAACATATTAACCGTCCGCAGGAGAGATACCTACAGCTTAGATTTAAAACTTCCTTTGAGGTATGGAAACTCTCTTCAACAAAGTATGTTGCAGACCAGTTGTCGGATTTAAAACTTCCTTTGAGGTATGGAAACGCCCTATGGCTCGTGCAAGACTGCCGAGCTGCTGAGATTTAAAACTTCCTTTGAGGTATGGAAACATGACAGCCCATCTGAACATGAGCCAGAGATAACGATGATTTAAAACTTCCTTTGAGGTATGGAAACGACGGCATTTGGACAGCAAAAGACCGCTCCGGTCAGGATTTAAAACTTCCTTTGAGGTATGGAAACCTCTATGTGAGCTTCCCAGCAGAACGCAGTCCGAGATTTAAAACTTCCTTTGAGGTATGGAAACTCTCCGCCGATGTCTTTTCCAGCAAGCCCCAACCTAGATTTAAAACTTCCTTTGAGGTATGGAAACACATTAAACGGGCTTTTACCCGCAAGGTGGACGGTAGATTTAAAACTTCCTTTGAGGTATGGAAACATTTTGAATGACACCCTGCCGGGCGTTGTTGTAACGATTTAAAACTTCCTTTGAGGTATGGAAACCGGCAAAGACGAACAGGGGAATTATGGCGATATCGTGATTTAAAACTTCCTTTGAGGTATGGAAACTTAGCTGAGTTTTGCGGCTTGCGATTATCTTTTTGCGATTTAAAACTTCCTTTGAGGTATGGAAACATTTCAGGTGCACCCATGAATCAGAATGGAACCCTGATTTAAAACTTCCTTTGAGGTATGGAAACGAAACCCATTTAATTGAGTTTTTGCCTCCGCTGAGTAGATTTAAAACTTCCTTTGAGGTATGGAAACAAATCTAAAGAAAAGCGGAGCGAGCCCCGAAACAGGGATTTAAAACTTCCTTTGAGGTATGGAAACCTAGCAACGACGATTACGACAAGAACGACCAAGTAGATTTAAAACTTCCTTTGAGGTATGGAAACTCCGCAAAATCAATTACAAGTTTTGTATGTTTTTCGGATTTAAAACTTCCTTTGAGGTATGGAAACACTTGCAAATAGGATATTCGTATACGTAGAAAACAGGGATTTAAAACTTCCTTTGAGGTATGGAAACTTAAATTCTCACATCCAAAACCCATCAGATACCCTCGATTTAAAACTTCCTTTGAGGTATGGAAACGCTTCAAAGAACGGTGCATATGCCAACGCCTTTTCTTCGATTTAAAACTTCCTTTGAGGTATGGAAACCCTTGCCGGACAGGTACCTGTCAGCCGCTGAAATCGATTTAAAACTTCCTTTGAGGTATGGAAACAGGTCTCGTTTGCGCCATTGATATCCTTCCGCTAGAGATTTAAAACTTCCTTTGAGGTATGGAAACTCCTGTATGCTCGGCTCCCGTCTGTCAGCTGATAGGATTTAAAACTTCCTTTGAGGTATGGAAACCCTTGCCGGACAGGTACCTGTCAGCCGCTGAAATCTGGATTTAAAACTTCCTTTGAGGTATGGAAACACAAGGTGCGCATACGAGGATTTTGCGCCGAATAGTCCGATTTAAAACTTCCTTTGAGGTATGGAAACCCAGAGAGTTGACGTCTACAACTTTACCATCGGCCGATTTAAAACTTCCTTTGAGGTATGGAAACTCTGGCGCGGGGCGGACAGGACTGGAGGACTCAAGCGATTTAAAACTTCCTTTGAGGTATGGAAACAGCCACCCCTCGCTTTCTATCTTTACGACTTCTGCGATTTAAAACTTCCTTTGAGGTATGGAAACTCTGCCAATATATATGCCGCAGATGACGCGCGGAACGATTTAAAACTTCCTTTGAGGTATGGAAACCCTTCGGAGCCAATACAGGCCTTCGTGCCTCGGATAGATTTAAAACTTCCTTTGAGGTATGGAAACTCGCCCGAAATAACGACGTACGTGCCATGGTATGTAGATTTAAAACTTCCTTTGAGGTATGGAAACACGATACGCTGATATGTACGACTAGATAATTATAAGGATTTAAAACTTCCTTTGAGGTATGGAAACTTGCGTCGGGATTGCCCTCGTAGCCGAGGACTCTGTGATTTAAAACTTCCTTTGAGGTATGGAAACCCCACTGCCGGCGGCACAATTGACCAATCGCGATTCGATTTAAAACTTCCTTTGAGGTATGGAAACACATGTACCCATGTGTTATATGTGCCTATGCCGCCGTGATTTAAAACTTCCTTTGAGGTATGGAAACCGCCGTGTACCGCTGCCGAGTTAGGAGCATAACCTGGATTTAAAACTTCCTTTGAGGTATGGAAACCGACATGATGCTGCAAATCCTGGGTATCCATGTTTTGATTTAAAACTTCCTTTGAGGTATGGAAACAAGATTAACTCTGCTTTGACTGGAGTGCTTGCAGGAGATTTAAAACTTCCTTTGAGGTATGGAAACTAATCTCGGTGGCTCATGGCTTGCGGGGGCCAACCTGATTTAAAACTTCCTTTGAGGTATGGAAACTGGCAAGGGTATATTTTAAAGCATTCGCAATCTATGGCGATTTAAAACTTCCTTTGAGGTATGGAAACTGGCCCGTTCGAGCTTCTGCCACTCCGTGCGTTCCGATTTAAAACTTCCTTTGAGGTATGGAAACTCGTGTCCGCAAGCCTCATGCCCGATGCAGGATTTAGATTTAAAACTTCCTTTGAGGTATGGAAACATGGACAGCGTACAGTCGGGCTTATACTTGTTCAGGATTTAAAACTTCCTTTGAGGTATGGAAACTCTATCAGCGCGCAGTGCAGATTAAGCCCGTCCTGTGATTTAAAACTTCCTTTGAGGTATGGAAACTCGGGTAAAACATTTATAACAGTGCCATCAGATGATAGATTTAAAACTTCCTTTGAGGTATGGAAACTCTCCTTTAGTGGTTTCCCTATTTGCCGGAGTCTGGATTTAAAACTTCCTTTGAGGTATGGAAACTCGTGTCCGCAAGCCTCATGCCCGATGCAGGATTTAAGATTTAAAACTTCCTTTGAGGTATGGAAACAGCTCAGGGTGGAAGACGTTCTTGACCCTGCTTCTGGATTTAAAACTTCCTTTGAGGTATGGAAACATGCTACTCTCCGTCTTAGAAAGGCTATCCTTAGCCTCGATTTAAAACTTCCTTTGAGGTATGGAAACTTGCCTAACTCTCCCGCTGAACCGGCGGGGGCAATGCCGATTTAAAACTTCCTTTGAGGTATGGAAACTCGATGAACACCCGCGTCATATCTCTTGCAACTCCGTGATTTAAAACTTCCTTTGAGGTATGGAAACTGGCTTGCGGGGGCCAACCTTGAGCATGCCAATATGATTTAAAACTTCCTTTGAGGTATGGAAACTCGCTCCACGGCCCCACTGAATGCAACTTGCTGTCCTGATTTAAAACTTCCTTTGAGGTATGGAAACCGCATCGTACCGCATCGGACTATCCACCGCCTCCGGAGGATTTAAAACTTCCTTTGAGGTATGGAAACCCAGGCGTAAAAAGAATTACTACCTCGGACTATCCCGATTTAAAACTTCCTTTGAGGTATGGAAACACGATAGGCGCGCTCCACTCGGTGGCCAGCACAACATCGATTTAAAACTTCCTTTGAGGTATGGAAACTGCACCGTCTGACCGATGGCGAGGGTGGACACTTGTGATTTAAAACTTCCTTTGAGGTATGGAAACCGCATTATAACCACTCCTCCTCTTCGTAGTCCGAAGATTTAAAACTTCCTTTGAGGTATGGAAACACACGTTCTCGAGCGTCTCGGCATCGAAATAGGCATACGATTTAAAACTTCCTTTGAGGTATGGAAACAGCGTCCGGCACACAAGGCAGGATATTATTTGACCGGATTTAAAACTTCCTTTGAGGTATGGAAACTCGCAACCAAAAACTGAGCTTGGATTCTGGCTTTTGCGATTTAAAACTTCCTTTGAGGTATGGAAACTATGACATCGCTTTAACTTTTGGCAAGGCAGGGGGGATTTAAAACTTCCTTTGAGGTATGGAAACTCTGGATCAGGTAGTACTCCAACGGCCCGCTGTTCTGATTTAAAACTTCCTTTGAGGTATGGAAACATCCCATCTTGTCCCGCCATAATTCCAGCGGGTTCGAGATTTAAAACTTCCTTTGAGGTATGGAAACTACTTCAGGTCGAATATGCCCTCGCGCAGGGTTCCGGGATTTAAAACTTCCTTTGAGGTATGGAAACTTCCACTCACAGTGGCGCACCTCTCCGGGGCGGGCAGATTTAAAACTTCCTTTGAGGTATGGAAACTTCCACTCACAGTGGCGCACCTCTCCGGGGCGGGCGATTTAAAACTTCCTTTGAGGTATGGAAACGCTACATCGAGAAACGAGCTGATTCGTCTCCGAGTGGATTTAAAACTTCCTTTGAGGTATGGAAACCCGGAAGGCCAGACAATCAAACTCAGTCCATCCTCAGATTTAAAACTTCCTTTGAGGTATGGAAACTAAGACGCCTAACTGGCATGTATGATGCGTAATTGTGATTTAAAACTTCCTTTGAGGTATGGAAACTCGTAGTTTACAGACGGAGAGGCTGTCGGGCCCTTCGATTTAAAACTTCCTTTGAGGTATGGAAACTTCTGATTTGCAGGTACAGATTCCTTGCGGTCAGTGTGATTTAAAACTTCCTTTGAGGTATGGAAACGTTAATAACTATACTATAGACGAAGCACCTATGGCGGATTTAAAACTTCCTTTGAGGTATGGAAACTTAATATTAGAAGAATGGATAGATGCGTATCATTTCGATTTAAAACTTCCTTTGAGGTATGGAAACAGATGATATGTTCGGTAGTCAAGGCCGTGAGATACGGATTTAAAACTTCCTTTGAGGTATGGAAACTTTGACGGCCGTCTGCACTGGAAAGGCGACGATGCGATTTAAAACTTCCTTTGAGGTATGGAAACACCACTCCCCTTGCGATCCGTTTGAGCGTCTTGTCTGGATTTAAAACTTCCTTTGAGGTATGGAAACAGAAAAATCTTTTACGGGACGTCGGGGCTCCGTAATCGATTTAAAACTTCCTTTGAGGTATGGAAACCTTTTCCAAAGCAAAGGGAAGCGCGCCGAAGTCACCGATTTAAAACTTCCTTTGAGGTATGGAAACTCTTTTACGGTTGACCTTGTAATGGCGTAAGCGATCGATTTAAAACTTCCTTTGAGGTATGGAAACAGTGGCAATCTAAAATTTCGTGCAAGTTTTTACAAGATTTAAAACTTCCTTTGAGGTATGGAAACTCGACACCTGATGCGAAGAAGTCCGCGAGGCCGCGGAGATTTAAAACTTCCTTTGAGGTATGGAAACACGCTTCCTGATACACGTCAGATACGCTGTTTTTAGATTTAAAACTTCCTTTGAGGTATGGAAACCAAACACATCTTTATCTGTCGGGTAATTCGTATTTAAGATTTAAAACTTCCTTTGAGGTATGGAAACTTCTTCATTGCCTCCCTGTGTATCTGCGCCGTTGTTGATTTAAAACTTCCTTTGAGGTATGGAAACAAAAACTTTTCCATATACTCTTCCATGCTCATCCTCGATTTAAAACTTCCTTTGAGGTATGGAAACTGCGAAATTCCCTGTTTCCGGTCTGTCTGTTGACGCGATTTAAAACTTCCTTTGAGGTATGGAAACCGCCTAGCTAACAACATAGATATAATCCCCATCTCGATTTAAAACTTCCTTTGAGGTATGGAAACACAATAATGCCCTCGTCGCCCGTCTGGACACACGTCCGATTTAAAACTTCCTTTGAGGTATGGAAACACCGTATTTCTTATAAGCGCCTTATGAGTGGCCTCCGATTTAAAACTTCCTTTGAGGTATGGAAACCAATGTATCTGCATTATTACCACTCCTTCTATTGATGATTTAAAACTTCCTTTGAGGTATGGAAACCGCATCGTACCACATCGGACTATCCACCGCCGCCGGGATTTAAAACTTCCTTTGAGGTATGGAAACTCGGCATGACTGTGGAAGAGCTGTCCGACGTAAAAAGGTGATTTAAAACTTCCTTTGAGGTATGGAAACTGATGTATTCCTCCTTTTAAAAGGATTAATATAAAGATTTAAAACTTCCTTTGAGGTATGGAAACTTACATGGGCGCCTTGTTTAAGGATAATGGTTTCAGGGATTTAAAACTTCCTTTGAGGTATGGAAACTGCAGGGAGTAATCGGAGAAACGTTTGCCGTAGTAATGATTTAAAACTTCCTTTGAGGTATGGAAACTCGGCACGCGTGGATCATCCGGCAGCCGGCTAACCGGATTTAAAACTTCCTTTGAGGTATGGAAACCCGATCGAGCGCATATACCTGATATCTGTAGGCTGAGATTTAAAACTTCCTTTGAGGTATGGAAACTAATCAATGCCGACAATACAATAGCCGCATGGCCAGGATTTAAAACTTCCTTTGAGGTATGGAAACTCTGCATACTCCTCTGCCGCTGCGTTCTGCTCCCAGATTTAAAACTTCCTTTGAGGTATGGAAACTTCATTACCGCCGCCCTGATCTCCACTGTTGCCGAGATTTAAAACTTCCTTTGAGGTATGGAAACTTCGATGCGATCCATGCGTTTGTGCGCAGAGGCGGCGATTTAAAACTTCCTTTGAGGTATGGAAACTGGTAGAATTGACATAGGTAAAAGATTTTTAGGCGATTTAAAACTTCCTTTGAGGTATGGAAACCGGTATCTTTGTCAGGTATAGGGAAGTAGTCGCCACGATTTAAAACTTCCTTTGAGGTATGGAAACTGAGCTTGTGCATACTATTAAAGGCTGTGATAATCATGATTTAAAACTTCCTTTGAGGTATGGAAACTAAGACAGGCAAAGCTCCTGGGCATTGCGTCCATATGCGATTTAAAACTTCCTTTGAGGTATGGAAACTCATATCTTCGTCGCTGTCTGGTCTTAACACGCCTTCGATTTAAAACTTCCTTTGAGGTATGGAAACAGCCGTGCAATGGTCAGCTTTTTGTCTTTTACGGTGATTTAAAACTTCCTTTGAGGTATGGAAACACATGGCAGCCAAGATCAACAAGCGCCTTAAAATCCGATTTAAAACTTCCTTTGAGGTATGGAAACGCCTTTACGTGCAGAAAGTATTTTTCCCACCAGTCGAGATTTAAAACTTCCTTTGAGGTATGGAAACATGTTGACCTGTTCTGTTTCGTCGTCAGGCAGTCCGGATTTAAAACTTCCTTTGAGGTATGGAAACTCGTGTGTTTTCCCCTCTCGTTTTTTAGAGTTTTTCCGATTTAAAACTTCCTTTGAGGTATGGAAACTACGACGCACGGCGCCACGCATCCAATAGTACCCATGATTTAAAACTTCCTTTGAGGTATGGAAACACGGCCGCATCGTAATTGCCACGCATAGCGAGCCCGATTTAAAACTTCCTTTGAGGTATGGAAACTTCCTATAATAGTATTCAGGCTACTACAGTGTTTCAGATTTAAAACTTCCTTTGAGGTATGGAAACTTCGATGCGATCCATGCGTTTGTGCGCAGAGGCGGCGATTTAAAACTTCCTTTGAGGTATGGAAACACAAAACGGCCAAGGTCAAAGAATACACGCCTAGCCTCGATTTAAAACTTCCTTTGAGGTATGGAAACCCGGCGTATACCCAATTCCATATGGTTACCGTCGTCGGATTTAAAACTTCCTTTGAGGTATGGAAACTACCACAGTGTGATACCCTCTTCGAGCGGAAAATCTAGATTTAAAACTTCCTTTGAGGTATGGAAACATCCTCCCTTTCCAACTTTCGCATCGTGCTCTTTAGGATTTAAAACTTCCTTTGAGGTATGGAAACAGGCGATTACAATTGAAACGTACATTTCAGACTCGGATTTAAAACTTCCTTTGAGGTATGGAAACAGGCGATTACAATTGAAACGTACATTTCAGACTCGGATTTAAAACTTCCTTTGAGGTATGGAAACAGGCGATTACAATTGAAACGTACATTTCAGACTCGGATTTAAAACTTCCTTTGAGGTATGGAAACTACGACGCACGGCGCCACGCATCCAATAGTACCCATGATTTAAAACTTCCTTTGAGGTATGGAAACCAAAATGTACACTCTCTATGTTTCTGCATTATTACCCGATTTAAAACTTCCTTTGAGGTATGGAAACTGGTTACGTCCTCTGATGCCACCTTGAACACCTCGGATTTAAAACTTCCTTTGAGGTATGGAAACTTGTATGATTGTAAGGCTGATGTTTTTAATGTTCCGATTTAAAACTTCCTTTGAGGTATGGAAACCAACAGAGTATACCCACATTGGAGAGGGCAAATGGGGATTTAAAACTTCCTTTGAGGTATGGAAACCAACAGAGTATACCCACATTGGAGAGGGCAAATGGGGATTTAAAACTTCCTTTGAGGTATGGAAACTGGACATTGCCCCGTGCGTCCTTAACTTTAGCCGTGGATTTAAAACTTCCTTTGAGGTATGGAAACTTTTAGCTATCTCTTTATTTGTTGTGTGTTCCTTTGATTTAAAACTTCCTTTGAGGTATGGTGTAATAGCCTAACAGATCTGTCGTTGCCTGGCTCTGTTGAAATGCCGAGGATAGCCCAGTATAATGCCTAGTGTTGCTTTCTGCCGAATTTTCATAGGGGAACATACGGGAGCATAAATTCATCATCGAGGTAGAAAAAAACCGCATCGCGCCCCCTCTTGCCAGATTTAGCGCGATGCGATCCAAATAATACATTATGGTTATAATATCACGTTACGAAATCATTTTCAATTCTCGCGGCGAATATGCCGTCAAGAGCCTCAACCCATCAGTTTGCCCGATATGCGGCGGATCCCTTTTCGTAAGGGACAGCAGGCTTAGGATCTGTATCCGTGAGGATGGGCATACTGTCTTTTACAGAATCAGACGTCTTCGCTGTAAAGAGTGCACAAAAATACACACAGAACTGCCGGACTGCATAATGCCGTTTAAACGTTATGGGGCAGCCTGTGTGGAAAACGCTGTGGACGGTCATAACATCTGTCCGGCAGAAGAAAGCACTATACGCCGCTGGAAAAGGTGGTTTCAGACACGTTCAGGCGCGTTTGAAGAAATGCTTACGGCACAGTGGCAGAATCAGCATCTCCGCCCGGCGAATATTCTTAGAGCGCCACTGTTTCTTCAAGGACTCCGCAATGCCGGAGCAGGCTGGCTGAGCAAATTAACGCGGCATATTGTCAATTGCGGATATGGCCTGCACACCTGCTTTGCGTTCTGTCCATAAAGAGAAGGCCGTATCCTTTCCCTGCCACATATATATAACAAAAGGAAGGGATCATATATGACATGGCAAGAGAGCGAAGCCGAGCATCGGATGAAAATAATAGCTCCTCTGATGGATGAAGGTCTGGACCAGGCCGCTATTGTTGCGTGCAAGAAAGAAATTGCTCAAAGACATGGTATCTCGTACCGTACCGTAGGGCGTTATTACGATGCGTTTTCAACCGGCGGCTATGAGAAGCTGAAACCCAGATCAGGCGCGGGAAGAAGCAAGGGAAACAATCCGGATAATTTTGATGAGATAGTGACACAGGCGATTCTATTAAGACAAGAACTTCCGTCGCGCAGCGTTCCGCAGATTATCAAGATTCTGGAACTTGAGGGGATAGCGCCTCCGGGCGTAATCAAGCGGAGCACGCTGCAAAGACATATACAGAAAGCCGGTTATTCGGCAAAACATATGTTGAAGTATGTTTCCAAAGGCAAGTCGGCAAGACGTTTCAGAAAGGAACATCGGTGTGTTTTATGGGAAGCTGATGTTAAATATGGGCCATACGTTGGGGATCCTGAAACCAACAAGATGACGCAGAGCTACCTGTCCGTTTTCATCGATAATGCCACAAGATATGTTGTCGGCGCCAGGTTCTACCTGAATCAGAAGTCAGAGATCATAGAAGACAGTTTACGCAGGGCAGTGATGCAGTTTGGCAAGCCGGTTTCTTTACAGTGCGATAACGGTAAGCAGTACAGAAGCTATACATTGCGGCATGCTTGCGATGTGCTTGGTATAAGGCTCATATTCTGCAAGCCCTATTCTCCTGAGTCAAAGGGAGCGGTAGAGCGGTTCAACCGTGTGACGGACAGTTTCATGGCAGAGTTTTCCTTGCAGAAGGAGCGCACGCTGGAAGCCCTGAACAGAGATTTCGAGGCATGGCTGAATCAGTATTACCACACAAAGCCTCATTCGGGAATTAACGGCATCTCTCCTGCGACAGCTTTTCGGACGGATAGCAGAGCCCTGGAACTAGTCCCAGCAAACAAGCTGGCGGAAGCGTTCTTACACAAGGAAGAACGTGCAGTGGACAAGGTAGGGTGCATAAGCTTCCTGGGAAGCACATACGAGGTGGGCATGCAGTTCTGCGGAAAGACAGTGACGGTCGTGTTCGACCCAATGTATACGCGGGAAGTTGAAGTCCGCTGCGACGGCTATCTGCCGTTCAAGGTCAGCGAACTGCAAATAGGCGAGGACTGCGATTATGAGAAATCCTATGCTCCCTCACGAACTGCGGCAACAAACGGTTCCCGCCTGCTGAATGAACTAAACAAGAAAAATATTAGAGGCATGACAAACATTCATAGAGCCGTCAGTTATGGGGATGAAAGCGATGTTTGAAGAATTCTTCGGAATGACAGCAACGCCGTTTACTAACTCCATCCCCAGCGGCAATATGTATTTGTCCTGCGTTATGAAAGAGGCTCTCGGCCGGCTGTACTTTGCGGCCCAGCACAGAATGTTCGCCGTAGTCACATCAGATGTCGGATGCGGTAAAACCACAACCATTCGGAAGTTTGCAAATGATATAGACAAACAAAAATATGAGGTCCTATATATCGCCAATTCTAACTTGCGCCCCGGCTGGTTCTACAAAGGCATGCTCAGGCAGATGGGAGTCGAGCCAAAGTTCTACCGTGATGCGGCAAGCCGCCAGCTTCATCACGAGCTTGAGATAATACGCTGCGTACAGCATCGAGAAGTGATCTGTTGCGAACTTCCGCAGTACGATCGCGCGGACACGGGAAGATATGTCGCAAGTCATCTAAAATATGCGGGATGCGAGCGTGAGATCTTCACAGAAAAGGCTCTGGACGAGGTCTATCACTACTCAGCAGGGGCAGCCCGAGCCTTGAACAAGGTGTGCATGCACAGTCTTATCTGTGCGGCGCAGAGGAAAGAGAACCTCATAGACGACCATCTGGTTCGGGATGTTGTTGAAAGCGAGCTGCCATAGATACATAAAAAAAGATTTTCCACTGCAGGCGGCGTATGTCAGGAGACTGTTCAGCAAGGGCTCTTTTTAAATGACTTGTAAGTGCATACGCCGCGTCAAATTGAACACTTTGACCGCGTGAGTTGAACACCCTGACCGCTCCAAACTGAACACTGCGACCGCCCGAGTTGTACACCCCTCCACCTTTCTATTACCTCACTGCGCCTCTCTCAATATAATGCATTCAGCATCCAGGTGATGCAAATACATTATTTGAGGAGGGGTCATTGAAATGGCCAATTACAGGGAGATCTTGAGGCTTCACAGCCTTGGGATCAGCAACAAACAGATTTCCGCAGCATGTCACTGTTCACGCACTACTGTCATAGACGTGCTCAAACGTGCCGCGGAAATCAGCCTCGAGTGGGGATCCACAAAAGACTTGAGTGACAAGGAGATAACAGACAGGCTTTTTCCACCGGGATTACCAAAACCTTGCTACAAAATGCCGGATTACGGGGAGATACACAAAGAAATGGGCAAAAACGGCGTGACCCTGAGCCTGCTCTGGGCCGAATACTGCTGCCAGTGCAGGGAAACAGGCGAGCTTCCATATCAGTCCACACAGTTCAACAAGTATTACCGTGACTATGTCATTAAAAACAACGCAACCATGCATCTGGACCACAAGCCAGGAGAGATAATGGAGGTCGACTGGGCCGGTCAGAATGTTTGCATAACGGATACCGACACAGGCGCATCCATAAAATCTTATGTCTTTGTTGCGGTCCTGCCGTACAGCGGTTATGCATACGTCGAGGCTTTCATCTCCCAAAATCAGGAAAGCTGGACCACCGCACATGTCAACGCCTATAAATATTTTGGCGGAGTAACGCGAATACTCAGGCCGGACAACCTTAAAACCGGTGTAACGAGTGTATCTAAAAGCGAGACCGTAATCAACAGGACATATCTTGAGCTTGCAGAACATTATGGCACAGCGGTCATCCCCGCACGCCTGAGGTCCCCGCGGGACA
>Ga0302241_1000749_pt1 | contig 26949 bp, 24 predicted proteins | sample AAG_UR_Arg_MG_FD_193532 | JGI IMG/M metagenome (GOLD analysis project Ga0302241, IMG submission 193532) | Enriched activated sludge microbial communities from anaerobic digester in WTTP, New Holstein, Wisconsin, United States - AAG_UR_Arg | ecosystem: Engineered > Bioreactor > Anaerobic >... | reverse complement strand
ATCTTGCAGCTTACTCCGAACTTATAATTTCCTTCATTTCCTTCTATGGTGTGGCGGCAAATGTCATCAACCACATGTTTAAGCGCGTGGTATTGCCTGTTGGAAAGCCTGTCAAATTTGGCGCTGCTAAGAGGGCTGTCCTTTCCGAGACTGGCAGCAAGGCATAATTTTTAAAAAAGTGTTGTACTGTATACATGATATAGAATGCATGATTCAAAACAACATTGAGTTAATTTTAAATAAATAGCTTGAGCGGCTTTTCAGCGGCTTACAGGAAATGCGGTTGAAAGTCCTTGTCGGAGTTTCAGCCGCATTTTTTATTTTGAAAAGAAGGTGCCTAATGTGTCCGTATTTACACCCAAATTATTTACGACTTTAAAGAGCTATACCAAGGAATTGTTTATCAAGGATTTGACAGCCGGTGTGATTGTTGCGATCATTGCGCTGCCGTTGTCCATTGCCCTGGGCATAGCTTCCGGCGTTACACCTGAGCAGGGTTTGTTTACGGCAATAATCGCCGGATTCCTTATTTCAATGCTGGGCGGCAGCAGGGTACAGATTGGCGGCCCGACCGGCGCGTTCATGGTCATTGTGTATGGCATTGTCATGGAATTTGGCATGAATGGCTTGATTACCGCCACCCTTATGGCAGGCGTTATGATGATGGCCATGGGATTCTTACGACTTGGAAGCATTATCAAATTTATCCCTTATCCTATAACGACAGGATTCACTACAGGTATTGCAGTCACCATCTTTACATCGCAAATCAAAGACTTTTTAGGTCTTCAATTAGAACATAATCCCGCGGAGTTTCTTGAGAAAGTCTCAGTTTACGCGGAACATATAAATACAGTAAATTGGAACAGCGTCCTGATTGGCGCGCTGTCGCTGGCGATCCTCATCTTCTGGCCCAAAGTAAGCCGCAAGGTGCCGGGGAGCCTGATCGCGCTGATTGTGGCAACTGTGGTGGTTCAGGTAACGGGGATGGATGTCGCGACTATTGGATCAACCTTTGGGGAATTGTCTTCCAAAATACCAACACCGCAGATTCCAACTGTATCCCTGTCAGAGATGCGCATGCTGATTGGACCTGCCTTTACAATTGCGATTCTGGGTTCTATTGAGTCCTTGCTGTCGGCAGTGGTGGCAGATGGCATTATTGGTTCTAAGCACCGGTCCAACATGGAGCTTGTAGCTCAGGGGGTCGCGAATATTGCTTCCGGGCTTTTTGGCGGCATACCGGCAACGGGGGCAATCGCAAGAACTGTGGCCAATATCAAAAATGGCGGTTCAACGCCGGTTGCAGGTATGGTGCATGCGGTAGTGCTGCTGCTCATCATGCTGCTCTTTATGCCGCTGGCCAAAATGATCCCGCTTGCTGCCCTGGCGGCGATCCTGATTATAGTCGCCTACAACATGAGTGACTGGCGTGAGTTTATCGAATATTTTCATGCTCCTAAAAGCGACCTCTTGGTACTGCTAACGACCTTTTTCATCACGGTGATCTTTGATCTTGTACTGGCCATTGAAATTGGCATGGTCCTCGCCGCATTCCTGTTCATGAAGCGTATGAGCGATGTGGCAGAAGTCAATTCAGTGGTTTTGGATTCCGGCGAAGAGACAGACCAGGATACAGAGAGCCGGGGAAAAGCGGGGCTCAGTTTCCGTGAAGGGCTCTCCCTTCCAAAGGGTGTCATAGCTTACGAAATCAGCGGACCGTTTTTCTTTGGCGCAGCGGATAAGTTTCTGGACAACCTGACAGATCTGGATGCCCATGCCAAAGCGGTGCTGCTGATTATGACCAGGGTGCCGGCCATGGACGCAACAGCGCTGTTCGCTTTCAGATCTTTTAAACAGATGTGCAATCGCCGCAAGGTGGCGCTTTATATCATAGGCATCAACGAGCAGCCGTGGTCAGTGCTTGAAAAAGCAGGCGTTATTGAAAAAATTGGAGCGGAACATTTTTACCCCAATTTGGAGATGGCGCTTAAGCAGATTGGATAATTGATGTGGAGGACGGTGTCGGCGGCTTTAGCCTGTTGACCCCGTCTTCTGTCTTGAAACAGTGGAAAAGGTGTCAGACACCATCTTCCATCAAACAATCAAAAAAAGCAAACGACCTTAAAGCATTCTTCTCGCTTTAAGGTCGTTACTCGTTTAAGTCATGCATCTCGCGGCTAATGTCGCCTGGAAGATCTGACACTTTGGATACCTCCCTGATTCGTACTAAAACACACTATTAGGCCATTGAATTCATAGGGATCAGTACTGGGTACTTCAGCGAAGCAATTAAAAAAGATCATCCATGCGGCCTTCGCCAAAGAAATTCAAAGTGGTTTGCATCTCATAGAGGTATTGCGCTTCTGTCAAAGCCGTTTCTGTCGATTTTGTTTCCTTCACGGTTGAATACTCTTCATAATTTAAGCTGTCCTGATACATAAATCTTCCTCCTCGTAGTTGTTTGATGGGTTTTGTTTGCCTTTCAAGACTGCGCGCTGCATGATTCAATAAAAAAGCCCCTGCGCATCTCTGCACAAGGGCGTTTTACCGCGGTACCACCTTGTTAGCACGCGCGTTGACGCGTACCACTCTATGCTCGTTTTCTTCGAAAACAAGCTTCCTGTAACGCCGGAAAGCGGAATCAGCCTACTCTTCAAAATTTCAGCTGTTCACTCCAGAGGGATGTTCAAACGGGAATCAGTACCGGCTCTCAGCGCCGCCGGCTCTCTGTAACTGAAGGCTCTCGTCTTCGTTCTCTGTCATCGATTTGAATATTATAAAATGTACAATATCAAGAAATCGGACAAAAGTCAACGCTATTCACGAAAAATTCCGAAAATTTAGAGGACTTCCACAAAAATTTTATAAAAAATCCGTTTCCGAAATCTGAAAGTTAATTTACAAGGGTTCCAACAACCGGAATACCCTTCAGTTTTGATACGCCGTGAGGGGAAGCGGACTTGATCTCTTCAGTCAGATCCTGACCGGCTTCAAAGCCGTTGTGGTCCCCATTTTTCCAAAATGAGACCTCGGTGACATCATAAATGACACCATCCACTGCAATATATGCTGGCTGTCCGTCTTTGCCGTTAAAAGCGCTTAGCTCATCTGCGGTCATTTCAACAGGCTCAGCGGCCGGTTCCTCAGAGTTTGCCGCAGGCTGAGAACAGGCGGTAACCAGAACCAGGGACAGCAGCAGCAGTCCCATCAGCATCCAGGTACGATTTTGCCTTAAGGTTTTCATAACAACGCCTCCTATCCGTGTATTAAATGTGTGTCAGGTTTCACATAAGAAAGCCAGTTGAAGCTGATTGGAATTACGCTATAAATACCCATTGATAATTGTTTTCAATCGATTATTTTATGCGCCATTATGCTATAATGACAGAAAGAATTGGAGAATTATGGTCGTCACAGTGAGCGGCCCCAGCACTTTGGGGTGGTCACCCGCATCAGAGCCGCAGATAAGGGAGAGGGATTGATGACACAGCATAATTTATGGATTGCCAAAAACGAGCTTGAACTTCATCTCAGAGCAGAAATGGCAAACCGGCATGGCTTGATTGCCGGTGCCACAGGAACGGGAAAAACCGTAACACTCATGGTGCTGGCAGAAGCTTTCAGCGAAATTGGCGTACCGGTTTTCCTTGCCGACGTCAAAGGCGACTTGTCGGGAATGAGCGAATCCGGCGAAGCAAAGCCCAAAATTACGGAGCGAATTCAGAGTCTGGGAATCGAAGGATTTGAATTTCATTCCTCACCGGTAAGATTTTGGGACGTCTTTGGAAAACAAGGACACCCGGTTCGTGCTACAGTTTCGGAGATGGGGCCTCTGCTGCTCTCCAGACTTCTCGATCTGAATGATACGCAAAGCGCCATCCTAAATATGGTTTTCAGAATCGCGGATGACAACGGGATGCTGCTGCTGGACCTCAAGGATCTCCGCGCTATGCTGCAATACGTTGGAGACAATGCATCAGAGTTCACCACTCAGTATGGCAACATCAGCAAAGCTAGCATAGGCGCAATACAGAGGGGAATCCTCGTCCTGGAAGAGCAGAACGCGGAGCATTTTTTCGGTGAACCTTCGCTGGACATCAAGGATCTGATGATGACGGTGCAGGATGGCCGCGGGGTGGTCAACATTCTGGCGGCGAATGTGCTGTACCAGTACCCTGCGCTTTATTCGACCTTCTTGCTATGGATGCTGTCTGAGCTGTTTGAAGAGCTTCCTGAGGTTGGAGATCTTGAAAAGCCAAAGATGATTTTTTTCTTTGATGAAGCCCATCTTCTTTTTAAGGATGTTCCCAAAATCCTGCTCGACAAGATTGAGCAGGTGGTGCGTCTGATTCGCTCCAAGGGTGTAGGGGTCTACTTCATCACTCAAAATCCTGTCGACATACCGGATACGGTACTCGGTCAGCTTGGAAACCGGGTTCAGCATGCGCTCAGGGCGTTCACCCCTAGGGATCAGAAGGCTGTCAATGCGGCAGCGCAAACCTTCCGTGTCAATCCAGACCTGGATGTGGAAACGGCAATTCTCGACCTGGGTGTCGGCGAAGCGCTGGTGTCCTTCCTGGATGAAAAGGGTCGACCGTCTGTAGTTCAGCGCGCCTTTATTCTCCCGCCGAAGAGCATGATTGGTCCCGCGCTGCCTGAAAAGGTTCAGAAGCTGATTGAGTCTTCTTCGCTGCATGGGCGATATGAAGATGCTCTGGACCGGGAGTCCGCCTATGAAATTTTGATCAGACGGGCACAGCGGCTGAAGGAAGAGGAAGCTCAGAAGGAAGCTCTGGAACTGGAGCTTGAGGAACGCAAGGCGGCTTTTGATGAGGAAGAAAGACGCAGCAGAACGACTCGTAAAACGACGAGGTCCCAAGGGACTGCACGAAGAAGGTCGTCGGATACACCTATGGAAAAAATGGCTAAGTCCATGATGACCTCTGTTGGCAGGTCGCTCGGTACGCAGCTGGCGAGAGGGCTCCTCGGATCTATATTGAAGGGTAAATAGGATCAAGCGGTTGGCGCGTTGAAGGGTGATGGGTTAAATGACCATCGGCTAAAACACGCACCGGGTTTAAAGTTTAACTGAAAGGTTGATGATAAAAGTGACGGATGAAGAACGCGCTCAAAAGGTATTTGACGCCTTGGACTCAATGGATCTCAAGTATGAAGTGTTTTCCCACCCGCCGGTGGCTACGGTGGAGGAAGCTAAGGATCACTGGGATCACATTCGTGGATCAAAGGCGAAAAATCTGTTTGTCAGGGATCAAAAGGGCAAAAAGCACTATCTGATAGTCCTGGAGCAGGACAAACCTTTGAATATGAAATGGTTTTCTGAACATTTTGGTCTGGATAAGCTCAGCTTCGCCTCTCCGGAGCGCATGGAGAAGTATCTGGGACTGCAGCCGGGTTCAGTATCGCCCTTTGGCCTCATCAATGATGCCAATAAAGAGGTCGTGGTCTATATTGATGAGGAGATCATGAATGAAGGTTATGTGAATTTTCATCCCAACGTCAATACCATGACCCTCAATATGGCATGCGAGGATTTTAAAAATTTTCTTAAGGCGACCGGCAACAAAGTTCATTTTGTGACAATTCATATGAGTGTGTGATCTAATTACGCGACAATGTTGACAGAATGAGATTGGGATATGCGGCCGCAGAAACGGGGTGGACAGATGAGCATGAATATTCATATCACTTTTAGTGAGCCCGCCGCTGCCAGTTTGAGACAAGCGCTGCAGCCAAACAAGTGCGACAAGATCCTGAGTCTGACAGAGGATTTTTCAGTAGGACCTGTCACCGCACTGGATACGATACAGGGGTATATGGATCGCCGCGAGTGGATGAGCAGCTACTATGCCACGATTTACGAAGGTTTTGACGATCTGGACTATGAAGAGCAGATGGTCAAATTCCACGAAAAACTATATTTTATTCCTAATGAAACCTCGGTTATTCTTTGGCACGGCATGAATGTCAACGACCAGGTTGCGCTTCGCTATGTGGCGTCCATACTCTCCAGGGAAAACGTCTCCTTATATGAAGTCGATGTCTCGGCCATTGAGACTCGGGATGCACGCCGGGGAAAATACATCCCAAGCGCTCTGTCCCAGCTGGATCCGCTCTGGCTCACCCTGCTTTTGGATCAGAGGACAGCCATGACAGATCAGAGACTCGTTGATCTGATGCTGGATTGGGACCGCCTAGTCGAAACCCGGAGTGTGCTGAGGTTTCTCAGCGAAGGTGAGATCATTGAGGCGGATGAGGACTATTTTGACCACTGGATCTCCTGCGCCATTGACCATAAAACCGTCAAGCTGACGGACGTCCTGAGGCGCGTTCTTGAAAAGTCGGAGTATCCGGTGACGGAGAGTTATGCTTTGTATAGGATTTTCCATCTGCAGCAGACGAAGCCAATCCGCATTCAAGGCAATACGAGTTGTCTGGATCTGAGCGGCATCAAGCTGAAACTGACCGGCACAAACCTGAAGCGTTAGGGGCGTTGATTTATGATTCAAACCTTATTGATCAAAAAACAGCAGATGACAGTAAGTCGATGGTCGGGTGGAACTACCACCCAAATCGATATTTTTCCCGAGGGCTCAACTTATGGGTCCCGCGATTTTCTTTTCAGGGTCAGCAGCGCCACCATTGAAGAAAGTCCCTCACAGTTTACAGCGCTGCCTGACTATCAGCGCTGGATCACCATGCTGAGCGGACCGGTCGTGCTGGAACATGGTCAGGAGACAGGCCCGGAGGAACTTGAAAGACTTGAACTCCAGCCACTTGAAATACACAGCTTTGACGGGGGGATGCCAACCAAATCCGTTGGTGAGGCCCGCGACTTCAATTTGATGCTGCGCAAGGGTTTGGTTGGGAATATGTTGGCATTGTCTGCAGGGCCGGAAGCAGATCCGAAATTGATCGAGAAGTGGCTGTCTGACCGCCGCCCTGAAACCCTGGGGCATCTTGCGGTCTATTGGCCTGAAGGCACATCCGTCGCTGACAAAGCCCAAGCTGCTGAAGAGGCAGCGCTGCAAGTTGTTTTTGATTCCCGCAAAGTCCTTTTAAACCAGGGGGATTACCTCAGGCTCAGCGGCCCGGTAAAAGCGCTGAAAGAAGTCCGGTTATCGCTGGATGAAGACATCACCCTGCTGCTTCTTTACATGGAAACTTAAAAAAGACCGCACCTCGAAAGTGTGACTGCAGAATGTGCGATCTGCAGTCCGCTTCCGGGGGCGGTCTTTCGTTGTTTATTTGCAGCAGTGTCTTTAGAGCAATCTGTGTCTACAGCATGACCTTGTCGACATTAGGTGACCAAGTGGCGTCAAAGTCAAAATTCACTTCTGGGTCAACGCACTCCAAATGACCAATGATTTCTTTTCTTTGGTTGCGCAGCAATGGTTTACGGTGATAGGAGAGCGCCTCCAGTTCAGATTCCGAAAGTTCGCCCATGCGCGACAGCAAATCAATAACAACGGGATCAATAGCTCTGTAGGAACCGTCTTCAATTTTTAGGACTAAAGCAACGCCTTTTGTCATGAGGCTGACACAATAGACGGATTCAGCGCCGAGTTTGGCGAGAATGCGGCCTTGGGTGGCTTCCATGAGATTTGTATCCAGACGCTTGGTGCCTGCGACAAAGAATGGTGCGGTTGTCATGGCGTGTGCGACAGTTTTCGCGGCACTCAACCCGGCACCTTCAAAGAAGGCCTCCGGCAGGCTGAGGCGGGCATAAGCCAGTGCCATGTTGTACAGCGGCAGTTCAAAAACAGGGACGCCGCAGCCGTCAATGGCTATGCCTATGTACTTTTCCTCCATTGAGACGGCATGGGCAATGGATTTCAGCATTTCCTTCTGTACAGGGTGATCCCTCATGATGTAGTTTTCCAGCGGCCAGCCATTCAAGAGGCAAAGCGCCAGCATGCCGCTGTGTTTGCCGGAACATGGGTTTTGCAGCTGAGTGAAGGATTCCCCGCGGCCAATTGTTTCAAAAGCCGCTTCGAGAAGCATAGGTTGGGCAGTACCGCAGTCAAGAGCGGATTCGTCCAGCCCCATTTTGTGCAGCAACCCCAGCGCGGTTTCGACGTGGCGCGGTTCACCGTTGTGGCTGGCGCATAGCAGAGATATTTCTTCAGTGGTCATGGAAAATTTTTCTGCAGCTCCCGCCTCAAGGGTTGGCAGGGCTTGAAAAGGTTTAGCCGATGATCTCCAGAACGTCCGCTTCATTGGATCGCCCTTATGGGCCAGTATACGGCCCGAAACATCCACCAGGACCCAGTCGCCGCGGTGAATGGACTCGACGCGTCCACCGCGGATCACGTTGACTAATGGTTCAGACATGATTTTTCCTCCCCGTTTAATGAATCAGCGATTCAACACTGTTTGCCAGTCGAGCTGACTGGATAGGAGCTTCGCGATTTTTTCAAAACCGAGCGCATCCTCTTCGTCAAAACGATTAATGAGCGGGCTGTCGAGATCTATGACGGCAACCGTACTGCCGTTCAATATGATTGGAACGACCAGCTCTGAGTTGGAAGCGCTGTCACAGGCAATGTGACCATCAAATGCATGCACGTCAGGCACCAGTTGTGTTGTCTGCTGCAGTGCCGCAGTGCCGCAGACGCCTTTGCCCATTTCAATCCGGACACAGGCAGGCTTACCCTGAAATGGCCCGAGGATCAATTCCTGGTTTTTCATAAGATAAAACCCAGCCCAGTTGATATTTTTGAGAAGGGCGTTGAAAAGTGCAGAAGCGTTTCCCAGAGCTGAGCACCAGTCCGGCGCTTCATCCAGATAGGCCTTAAGCCGCACGGCCATAAAGTCGTACATTTGTTTCTTTGTTTGAAATTCAATGCTTTCAAGCGGTTTCAATGGGATCCCTCCATAGCCTAAGTCTGATTTCAGTATAGCATTTTTGTTTGGAATGTTCATTTTGAGAATAGTTATATATGATTTTGAATGTACAATTTTGGGCATATACTAAACCAATCTAATTCAGAATATTATGTCATTAAGTGAGGCGCTTTCCGAATTACAAAACAGACACAAAGGAGTGGAGAGACCATGAATAAAAATGAAATTACCTTTGATCCGGTCCAACTAGAAAAAAAGAAGCAGACTTTGGATCCCCATGTCTTTCAAGTCACCCAGAAAAACGGAACGGAAAGCCCTTTCAACAACGCGTTTTGGAATTTTTTCGACGAGGGGATCTATGTAGATATAGTGTCAGGCGAGGCACTGTTCAGTTCTTTGGACAAATTTGACTCCAGCTGCGGATGGCCTAGTTTTACAAAACCCTTGGAAGCGGAAAATGTCATTGAAAAAACAGACCGTTCGCATTTCATGATAAGGACTGAAGTAAGGAGCAAGCATGCCGATTCTCATCTTGGCCACGTCTTCAATGATGGGCCGCCGCCGCTGGGTACCAGATACTGCATCAATTCCGCATCACTCAGGTTCATAGCCTCTGATCAGTTGCTACAGGAAGGGTATGGCCAGTACAAATCCCTATTTGATAAAAAATAAACAGATAGTAGGAGGTCGTTATGAACGAAGCACAGACTCAAAATGAGGTAGGTTTTGGCATTGCGCTTAGAGCGGCAATTTTTCATCAGGGTAAAATTCTCCTTCTGTTGAGAAGCCGCCCGAGTAAGGGGGAATATGGCTTCTGGGAGCTCCCTGGTGGTCGGATGAACTTAGGTGAGTGTTATGAGGACGCGGTCAAGAGGGAAGTCTTTGAAGAAACCGGACTTAAGATCAGTGTTCTCAGGCCTTTGAATGTGTTTGACGCAAGGCGGGATATTGATACACAGGTAGTTGGGATCACCTTTTTATGTGTCTTGGAGAGTGAGGACATGAAAGTGCTGTTAAGTGATGAGCATCTTGATTCAGAATGGGTTAGTTTTGACTGCATTGGTACAAAAAAAGTAATTCCGGGTCTTCATAAAGAAGCTGCGCTGTGGAAGATTGGGGATTAGGGCTTGCGAATGTTATAATTGGCTTGTTGGAGCTGATATAGTGTGATTTCTTTAACTAAGATCAATAATTTTGTCGAAATTATTAAATTATTGTAACGGTGCAAATTGTATAACAAGGTGAACAAATGAAAGAATATATTGTAAAAGCGAAATAATTGTTTTGGGACTAAAATATTATTGGTTACAAATTGGTTAAACTAAAAAAAGGAACGAATAATAAAAAAACACCTTGGTCAACCAAATTATTAGAATGATTAAAAAATTATGAATTAATTACAAGATGAAGACTTTTTAAATTTAAAAAACTTCAAAAAAACGCATAAAAACTTAAAAAACATGAGGAAATCCTCCGTGAATTTTCAGATAGATGAATCCTTTGAATTGACACAGTTTCACGGCTTTGATAACATGATAACAGGTTTAGTGAATTGCGGGATGAACTAAACCAGACAAACTGTCAAACTGAAGGAGGAATTTATTTGGATTTAATGGCTTTAGTCAATGCGGCGAATGGTATAATCTGGTCCAACGCACTCGTTTATCTTTGCCTCGGCGCAGGTGTCTATTTTTCAGTTCTCATGAGATTTCCTCAAGTTCGACACGTAAAACGTATGGTCAAGCTGCTTATTGGCAATGAAGCGTCCGAAACAGGCGTTTCTTCCTTCCAGAGCTTCGCAATGGCACTCGGCGGCCGCGTAGGCACTGGTAACATCGCTGGTGTTGCAACTGCGATCGCAATGGGCGGTCCTGGCGCAGTATTCTGGATGTGGGCAATCGCATTCCTCGGCGCCGGCTCAGCTTTTATCGAAGCAGCTTTAGCTCAAGTTTGGAAAGAAGAAGTCAACGGCGAATATCGCGGCGGCCCTGCCTACTATTTTGAAAAAGGTCTCAATGCTAAATGGTATGGTATGGTCTTTGCTGTTGCTGTCGTAGTTTCTTGCGGCCTTTTCCTCCCAGGCGTTCAATCCAACAGTATCGCAACGGCTCTGACCAATGCGTTTGCAATTCCGCCAGCTGTCACAGGCGCTGGTCTCGTTGCGGTTCTTGCGCTTATCATCTTCGGTGGCGTCAAGCGGATTGGTAAAACTGCAGAATTGATCGTTCCTTTTATGGCGATCGGCTACATCATTATCGCTCTTATTATTATCGTTGTTAATATTGGCCAGCTTCCTGGCGTTCTTTCTCTCATCTTCCGCTCAGCTTTCGGTATGGATGCTGCGTTCGGATCTATTCTCGGTACTGCGATCATGTGGGGCGTCAAGCGCGGCGTCTACTCCAACGAAGCTGGTCAGGGCACTGGTCCTATGGCTGCAGCAGCGTCTGAAGTTGATCACCCTGCAGAGCAAGGTCTCGTTCAGGCATTCTCTGTCTATGTCGACACACTCTTCGTTTGTTCCGCGACTGCATTTATGATTCTGATCACTGGCATGTACAACACAGTCAGACCGGATGGAACATTTATTGTTGAGAACATTCCTGGCGTACAATATGGTCCTGCGTATACGCAAATGGCAGTTGATACTCTGATTCCAGGATTCGGTTCCGGTTTCGTAGCCATTGCATTGTTCTTCTTCGTTTTCACGACTTTGATGGCTTACTATTACTACTCAGAGTCTGCAATTGCCTATTTGTTCAGAGGCTCCAAATTGAATCAGAAGACCGTTTTCCACGGCGCTATGATCGTTTTCCTCTTCATGACATTCTACGGCACGATCCGTACTGCAGACCTTGCATGGGGTCTTGGTGACATCGCGGTTGGTATGATGGCATGGCTCAACATCATCGGCATCATCATTTTGACGAAGCCTGGCCTTCTCGTTCTCAAGGACTACGAAGATCAGCTTAAAGCTGGTATCGTAAAGCCTACCTTTGATCCAAAGAAACTTGGTATCAAAAATGCAGAAGTTTGGGATGCCATCAATAAGAGAAAAGCACTTAAAAGAGCGAAGTAAATACTCTGACAGTAGTAAACCGTATCATCCCGCAAAAGGGGTCCGACATTGGACCCCTTTTTCTTATGGGTACGTCCGGTATGGGCACTTGCTCGATAAATATGTTTTAGTTTTGAATTTGCTGGACACTCCAGCATAGTTTATAATAGAAGAAGGGTTTCAAAAAATTCGGGAGGTTTTAGCAATGGCGCAAAATCCTTTTTTGGCACGGATGGAAAAAATGACAGATGATCAACTCCGCGAGGTGATCTGGATCCAATATGCAGATTATACGGAGGAGGCCTTGGAAGCCGCTAAAGCCGTTGCAGCTGACAGAGGTATTTTCTCGGAATCGGAAACTGAAGAAGCAGAGACAGATTTAACGACGGCGTATCAAGTGCCGGAGACTTTTCAAGCTTGCGTAAAAGCAATTGATTTCAGGGCTGTGGAGAAAAAGCTTTATGGCACTTTTAAAGAGCCGGACAAGGGAGTAGACCAGCTTCGACTAGTCTATCAGCACTTAATGACCCTGGAACCTGAGGCGGTCGAGCCGCCGGTATACCTGTTCCTGGCGCAGTTGACCAGCGAATATGTCGGCCGCTATCCATTTGATGTCTTTGGCATTGAAGAAGGCACTGACGAGCCTTTTGGACTCGAAATCATGCCGTGGAAGGAATGGCTGGGATTAAAGGTTTACGAAAAAACCAGAAGCTTCGTAGAGCGCCTTGGTTTAGACGAGTTTGTTGCTCTCTGCTTAAGAAAAATGACAGTCCTTGGCTATACAGAAGAAGAGATTGAGGCAAAGGTCGCTGAAATGAGTGATTATGATTTCAATTTAGATGAAGATGAAGATGAGTAATTTTGGCGCTGTTTTGTAATCTAAGATCAAGGCCTACTTAAGATTCTCATGGTAAACTTTGGTCATAAGGAGGTTTTACTATGTTGAAATTTAAAAAATACCTTGATCTAAAAACGGCCTCTGTCCTAGCGGTGGCACTGCTATTGGCAGCTGCGCTGACGGCGTGTGGAACAAACACTGAGGCGCCGCCCGTGGATCAGACGCCGCCTGGTGAGGTTGAGACGCCATCCAATGAAATACCTGCCGGGTCAAGTGAGGCAGAGCAGCAGCAAATTCTTGACGCCTTTAAGCAATCTATTGCCGAGAACCCAGGCATAGAAGGGATGAATGAGCTTGCTGTAATCCTGAAGGACCAGATTGAGTCGCTTTCACCGGAATTCACAGAGCGGCTTCTCAGTTTGTTTGAGACGGCCCAGATTAAGGCCCTGGAACAAGATGAGCGCTATGGCGGAGTGAGTGATGGACTCGCGGCAAAGCTTTATGAGAATAAAATTTTTGCCAAAGCCGACTTGACCAAACTTATGGATGATCCTCAAAGCATTGGTGACGCAGCATTAACAGAAGAGATCCAGGGGTACAAGAATGCCTTTTATACCATAGAAACCCAAGAAGGGATGTATTATCTGGTTGTCGACTACAACAAATATTTGGCGTATCAGACACAAGTCAGTGAATGGTATTCTGAGTATCTTAAAGTCATGGCGAGAGAGTTATCCGCTAAAACTTTCAGCGACGCAGCCATGGTGATCCCACTTGATGAAATGTGGGAAAGAGTTACTGCGGCGGAATCACTGTTATTCCGTGTTCAAAAAGAAACATTATCCCTTGAGCTCGATGATGCTCATCAAAGATTGCAGCAGTACTTTGTCATGATGATGAACGCACTGGTTTACGGTGGTAATAATACACCCGTTTACGCCTATGACACAAATGCTATGAGTGAAGAACGCATCACATTTTATGAATCCCATGCCTTTGATTTGGAAAGTCCAATTTATAATGCTTTTGAGGCCTTCAAGCAAGTCGCCCGTGAAGAAGGCTACAAGCAGTCTGAACGCGTCAATGCCGCACGGACAGCCATTTTTGATGCCATGGAAGAGGCATATCTGCAATAAGGACATCAAATTGCTTTTACAGCAACAGTTCCACCATCTTGTCAATTTTGAGTTAGGAGACCACCGGCATGAATCAAACGACAGCTATTCAGCGAAAAACGGCGCAGTTGCCTGCTGCCGAGATCAAAGGCATTACCGAGCAGCAATACGAGGACTTGCTGTGGATGATGGTGGAAGAAGCTTTATCCTGCTCCGCCCATGACATTGATCATGTCAGGCGCGTTTACAAGCTGGCGCTGCAGATCGCCGGAAATTATCCGGAGGTCAATTATGAGGTGCTGATTCCAGCGGTGCTCTTGCATGACATTGGCAGACGAGAGGAGGATCTGGACCTGACCGGCAGGACAGACCATGCAATTGTGGGCGCTGCGAAGGCCAGGGCGATCCTTGAGCACATGGAAATTCGCGAAGACGTTATCTGTGAGATTCAAAAAGCCATAGTGACGCACCGTTACAGAAGCGGACAAGGTCCGGCATCTCTGGAGGCGGCAATCCTTTATGATGCGGACAAACTGGATGCCATAGGGGCAGTTGGCATTGCGAGGACGTTTATGATGGCTGGACAGGAAGGTGCAAGACTGTACAGGAAAGTCGACCTGGATACTTACACCGCTGAAAATTTGACCGAGAACGGCAGGATCCAGAATCAGGAAGATCACGCACCCAACGTTGAATATATGGTCAAACTCAAATACATCCCTGACCGACTTATTACAGAGGCGGGAAGGGCTTTGGCACGTGAGCGGGCAAGTCTCATGAAAGACTTTTTCGATGCCCTGGACCGGGAGATGGGCGAATAGGAGGGTATGTACCTTGCATTCAGAGATCTCAGAAATTGCCCCAATGCTGCAGGACGTCGTACAGGCAATACACAGCGTGCTGGGGGTCGAAGCCACTATTGTCGACCGTCAGAGGCTGCGCGTCGCTGGTACCGGTCAATATGGCATGGAAGTGGGCAAAAAAATTGCTGCAGGATCCGTTTTTGAAAAAGCGGTCCAAAATGGCATACCCTACATTGTGGAGTCCCCTGGCACTGATGCGGCTTGTTTGTCATGTTCAGACCGGGAACGCTGCAGAGAAAGCGCGGAAGTCTGCTCGCCCATTTTGGTCGAGGGTGCTGTAGTTGGCGTCATAGGACTGATCGCGTTTGATTCAGAGGAAAAGCTGAAACTGCTGAATAACCGCGGCGCATTGCTCGATTTTCTAGAAAAGATGGGCAATCTGATCGCTTCAAAAGTCGCTGAAAACCGTAGGAATAAAGAACTGGAAGTGTTGATAGACGCCATTGAAACGCCTATATTGTCCATGACCTCTGAAGGGGCTTTAGTTGGCGCGAATGATGCTGCGCGCAGATGGATAGATGGGCTGACGGAAGGTGCTGGTATCAATGAGGTTTTGGGCGGTGGTGTATTGGATGCCATTCAAAGCGGCAGAACACAGCTCGAAGCAGGACTAAAGCGCAGATTCTCCATACAAGTTCATCCGGTGACGCATGCGGACAAAACAGTCAGGTACGTGCTGCAGTTAAGTCCTTTGAAAGACGTGATCCGTCGGTTCAATAAAATGTTCGCTGAGCAGCAGCCAACAAAGTTTGAAGACATATTCGGTAAAGATCAAAACCTAAATGAAGCTATTGATTTGGCAAGACGTGTTTCAAAGAGCAAATCTACGGTTTTGATATTAGGGGAAAGCGGGACAGGCAAAGAGCTGTTTGCCCGTTCCATTCACAGTGAAAGCGACAGGAAGGACCGTGGATTTATTCCGGTAAACTGCGCGGCCATACCGGAGGCACTGCTGGAAAGCGAGCTCTTTGGGTATGAGGAAGGCGCTTTTACAGGTGCGGTCACCGGCGGGCGCATTGGGCGCTTCGAGCAAGCCCACCGTGGTACACTTTTTCTGGATGAAATTGGTGACTTGCCGCTCCACCTGCAGGCAAAGTTATTGCGTGTCCTGCAGGACCAGCAGATTTACAAGGTTGGCGGTCGTGGTGCGATTCCTGTGGATGTCAGGCTGATCGCCGCCACCAATAAACCCCTTGAGGAAATGGTCAGGGATGGGGAATTTAGGGAAGACCTGTATTATCGCATCAACGTGATTCCCATCCATATTCCGCCGCTGAGAGAACGGATGGGGGATTTGGAAAGCCTTTCAAGTATTTTTCTGAAAAAGCACAGCCAGCGGATTGGCAAAAAAGTTGAGGGGATTGAGCTCGAAGCTTTGAAGGCAATGATGAGTTACACCTGGCCGGGAAATGTAAGAGAACTTGAAAATGCCATTGAATATGCCGTGCATGTTTCTACAAGAAAACTTCTGTGTTCGGGAGATCTGCCAAAGCGTCTCAGGGCGGGTGCGCTCGATAGGGCTTTTGAGGCGCCAGGATTGCCCGACAATGCAGATCGGGGATTCGATGAAGATGAGCCTGGCATAGCTGAGACGGCTGGCATACGTTCGCTGAACGCGCTGGAGGCGGCCGAAATTCGCAGAGCTATTCAGGCGTATGGCAAGTCCAAAGCTGGGATTGAAGCTATGACAGCGCGTTTGGGGATCAGCAGGGCAACGCTTTACAGAAAGTTTAAGGATTATAATTTGTAATGGAAAAATAATCTCAAAATGAGAATTAAACTAGATATTTTAATCTCAAAATGAGAATAATTTTGCTGAAATATTTAAAACCGTTGGAAACAGCGGTTTTTTTATTGGCATGACTTTTGCAGTATACCATTGTCAAGCAGCATTATAAATTGGGAAGCGCCGTCATTGACGAGGGGGATGCAAAATGAACAGAACGTTAACAGAAAATAAGATGACTTACATAGCACCAGTCAATCAAGAAACAAACCATTGGATTATTGAACTGCTTCGCGAGGAAGTTAAGCCTGCTGCGGGCTGTACAGAGCCAGTGGCAGTGGCGCTGGCGGCAGCTAAGGTTTCAGAGGTTCTAAATAATTCCATGAGTGAGCTTGTCATAGGCGTGAGCCCTAATATATATAAGAACGGCTTTGCTGTCATGCTGCCAGGTGTAATGGAAGCTGGACTGGATCTTGCTGCGGCGCTAGGTTCTGCCCGTGCCAGCGCGGTGAGGGGCTTGGACGTGCTGAACCATCTGTCTGAGGAAGAAATACGAATAGCGAGACAAAGGTTGGCAGAGGGAAAAATTCGAATTGAGTTGATTGATACTGAGGAAAAAGTGATGATCCAGGCAGAACAGTGGTCAGAAGACAGAACTCACCACGCCAGAGTAATCATTAGCGGCAGGCACGACCGGATTGTCGAGGTGTTCAGGGATGGAGTTTGTCTTGAAAAAATGGAAGAAAAGAATTCAGTGACTGAGAAATCAAATGCAGGTATCAATAGATTTTATTCTATGAAACTTAAGGACCTGGTAACAGTGATTGATGAAATCGATCCTGAACCCTTGACATTTCTTCTGGATGGCATTGCAATGAATCAAACTATGGCGGAGGTCGGCATGGCGTCGCCGGTGGGACTCGGCACAGCGTTTGCACTGAAGCAAAGGTATTCTAAAAACGGTCAGATGAAGGACCTGGCAAGACTGGCAATGACAATGACTGCAGGCGCGTCTGACGCCAGAATGGCAGGTGTGGATTTGCCGGTCATGAGCTCAAACGGCAGTGGAAACAATGGCATCACAGCCATAATGCCGCTGGTCGCCTATTTTGAGTTAAAAGGGACAGAGCGGGCAGATCAGATCAGGGCTTTGGCGCTCAGCCATCTGATAAACAGTTATATAAAAGCGGAGATAGGCAGGCTGTCAGCGCTGTGCAGCTGCGGCATCGCGGCAGCTACCGGCGCGTCTGCGGCTATCGCGTGGCTTGACACCCGGGATCCTGAGATTGTGGAGAGTACTATGACAAACATGATGGCAAACCTCAGTGGGATGGTGTGTGACGGCGCTAAACTGGGCTGCGCTCTAAAACTGGCAACGGCGGCTTCAACAGCCGTTGAGACGGCTGCACTGGCAGTAGACGGCATACGGGTTCCGGCCGGAAATGGTTTGGTGGGCCGGACTATAGAAGAGACGATTTCAAATTTAGGGCGATTGAGCCGTCAGGGCATGCAGTTGGCTGATGCGGTGGTGCTGGACATTCAGGAAACGTTTGCCCGAGGATAGGGATTGTTCTAAAATAAAAGCATTGACAGACCCTAATTGTATTGATAATCTATTAACAATCAATCCTGTCAGAGTTCATTTGGTTCAGGTCTGCGCTCCTGAGGCGCTTCCTTTTTCATGTGTTCCCGACGAGATTACAATAAAATCGACATCACCTGACGGTAAAGTTATCAGACTGCTGAACCGAAAGGGAGCGAAGGCACAGCCGCTGTAGTGGCGCGCTGCGAGTTTGTCTGCACCTGTGTTTTTGGTGTGCAGCCATCACGGGAAAAAAACCATCCTCTCTTTCAAATTGAAAGGGAGGTTTTTTTTATGGCAAAAGTGGCGGTCATCAGCGCCATTTTGGAGCATCCGGAGCTGTGTCAGCATCGTTTCAACGACGTGGTCGCGTCATTCAAGGGGATTATTAAAGGTCGAATGGGGATTCCCATGGATGAGCACGGGATTTCGGTCATTTCCATCACTTTGATAGGAGAGCCGGATGAGATCAATGCCCTGACGGGTAAGCTCGGCAATATTGAGCATGTTTTTGTAAAGACTTCGATTTCAAAAAAGGAAGTGTAAGCTTGAGTCACGTTAAGGATGTAACGAAAAAAAATGTTGCGCCTCAAGGGAACATTCAAACCACATTGCAGGCTGACGCGGCGTTTGGGGATGGGGAACCATCGGCTGAAGCGCAGTTGTTTATGGCTTTGGTGGATCAGCTGGCACTGGAAAGTGACCTCAGTGACAGCGCGCTGTGTCAGCTTCTGGACTACCTGGATCACCCGGATCAAGACCAAGACGGCAGGGTCAGACACCACCTGATTCAAAAGGCCCATCAAAAACGTATGGAGATCTATGGCAACCGGGTTTTTCTCAGGGGATTGATCGAGATCTCAAATTATTGTAAGAGAAACTGTGTTTATTGCGGGATCAGAGCCGGTAATCCCGGTGCTGAGCGGTACAGGCTGACGCTGGAGCAGGTACTGGAATCCTGTCGCATTGGCTATGAGCTCGGTTACAGAACCTTTGTCATGCAGGGCGGCGAGGATCATGCGCATACGGATGCGTTCCTGACGGGACTCATCCATGAGATCAGAACGGCTTATCCGGACTGCGCCATTACTCTCTCCCTGGGCGAACGGAGCCGGGAGAGCTATCAGGCCCTCTACAATGCCGGTGCGGACCGCTATCTGCTAAGACATGAAACTGCGGATGACGGCTTTTACGCCGGTTTTCATCCCGGTATGGCCCTCAGCGTCCGAAAGGCATGTCTTGAAGACCTGAAAGCTATTGGCTACCAGGTCGGCGCAGGTTTTATGGTTGGACTTCCCGGTCAGAGTAACCAGCACCTCGTCAAGGATTTGAGGTTTTTGAAGACACTGGATCCCCATATGATAGGCATTGGGCCGTTCATCCCACACCACGAGACGCCGCTGGCGGACCAGCCTTCAGGCTCGGTGGAAAAGACGGTGGTTCTCCTTGCCATTCTGCGTCTGATGATTCCAAAGGTACTCCTGCCTGCGACAACAGCCCTGGGCAGCCTGAATCCCGTAGGCCGGGAGCTTGGGATTCGCGCTGGTGCGAATGTGGTCATGCCAAACTTGTCCCCACTTGAAGTCAGAGAAAAATACGACCTGTACGACGGCAAGATTTGTACGGGCGATGAGGCGGCGGAGTGCCGCCAGTGCATACAAAAACGAATTGAAAACGCCGGTTTTACGGTCGACATGGCCCGCGGCGATCACCCAGACTGGAGGAATTAAAATGTTTATCGATCACGCCGCTATTGAAACTGCTTTGAAACTCGCCGCAGGTGCCAATGACGCGGCTATAGACGCCGTCCTGGCTAAGGCAGAGCTTGGAAGTCCGCTGGATCAGCTGGACATTGCGACGCTGCTGGAAATTAAGTCGGAGCAACATATGGGACGCCTCATGGGCATTGCCGGGGCCATCAAGGACCGCATTTACGGCAACCGCATTGTCGTCTTCGCGCCGCTCTACATTAGCGATTACTGCGTCAACAACTGCACTTACTGCGGCTATAAGCACAGCAACGACTTTCCGCGCCGACGACTGAGCCGTGAAGAGATCCAGGAAGAGGTCATGCTCCTCGAGAAGATGGGGCATAAGCGCCTTGCCCTGGAAGTGGGAGAGGACCCGGTCAACTGCCCAATTGATTATGTGGTGGACGCTATTGACGCGATCTATACGACGAAAAATGACAACGGCACCATCCGCCGCATCAACGTCAACATAGCCGCCACAACGGTTGAGAATTACAAAAAGCTGAAGGAAGCCAGCATTGGCACCTACATTCTGTTTCAGGAGACCTACCACAAGCCGACCTATGACCTGATGCACCCTAAGTCTGTCAAGGGAAATTACCTCTATCACCTCACCGCCTTTGACCGCGCCATGGAGGCGGGGCTGGACGACGTGGGCGCGGGGGTTCTCTTTGGCCTTGCGGATTATAAGTTTGAAGTGCTGGCTCTCATGATGCACAATGCGCATCTGGAGGAGAAATTTGGCGTGGGCTTCCACACCATTTCCGTGCCGCGCATCAAGAAAGCGGAAGGCATGACTCTGGATCAGTTCAGCAATCAGATCGACGACCAGACCTTCAAGAAGATTGTCGCGATTCTCCGCGTCGCTGTACCTTTTACCGGGATTATCATGTCCACTCGCGAAAGTGCACAGATGCGCCGCGATATGATCTGCGCCGGCGTTTCCCAGATTTCAGCGGGCTCCTGCACCGGCGTTGGCGGTTACAAGGAGAGCGATCGTAAAAGCGGCACAATCAATCAGTTCGAGGCTTCGGATCAGCGCACCCCGCTGGAAGTGCTCAAAGAACTGGTGGCCGATGGTCTCATTCCATCCTACTGCACCGCCTGCTACCGCTCCGGCCGTACCGGGGACCGATTCATGCAGCTTGCCAAAGCCGGTCAGATCCACAACGTCTGCACCCCGAATGCTTTGATGACCCTTCAGGAATTCGTTCTGGATTATGGTGACGAGGCCCTTAAGGTTGAGAGCGAGCAGTTGATAGAGAAGGAATTGGCTGCCATTGAACGCCCGGATATCAAAAACTTACTGGCGGGCAACCTCGAGCGGATTCGCGGCGGCGAACGCGACCTGTACCTCTAGAAGGGGAAATGAAGACTATGCATGCTACTAAACCTCACACATTGAAAACACCAGATCCTATGCCGAAAGCAGGATCGAGGGCGACTGAGAACACCCTGTCCTCGACACCCAGCGCCAACCGGAAGCATATTGCTTTCTTTGGCAACCGGAACGCGGGCAAGTCGTCTTTGATGAACGCGATTCTCGGGCAGGAGTTATCCATAGTGTCAGAAGTTCGGGGCACGACGACGGATCCCGTGAGCAAAGCCATGGAGCTGCTTCCCTATGGACCGGTTGTCTTCATTGACACTGCTGGTCTTGATGATGACGACGATGTCCTGGGTTCTCTTCGGGTGGCTAAGAGTCTTAAGATTTTGGAAAGGACGGATTTTGCTGTACATGTCATCGATGCCATGGAAGCTTCGAATAATCCTGAGTGGCTGACTCACGAGGTGGCGCGGCTTCAGTCTCATTTTGAGAAATTTTCAATTCCCAAGCTTCTGGTGTTCAACAAGGTAGATTTAGTGATGGCTGAGGCCGATGGTCATCTGAAGCTAAAGCAATTAAAAGAGGCATGGCCTGGTGCGGTCTGGGTGAGCGCTCAGACCCCGGGGGACATTCACCATCTCAAAGCCCGTCTGATTGAAGCGCTGCGCGGAGAAGCCGAGGATGAGACGCTGGTGGGGGATCTGGTGCCGGCGGGGGGCACCATTGTTTTGGTGGTCCCCATTGACTCGGAAGCACCTAAAGGCCGGTTGATCCTGCCACAGGTTCAGGTGATTCGGGATGCGCTGGATCACGGGCTGAAAGTGCATGTGGTCAGGGATACGGAGCTGGTTGAAGCGCTTTCTGAGCTGAAGTCCGTGGATTTGGTCATTACGGATTCCCAGGCGTTTGCGGCGGTTTCCGACATGGTGCCTGAAACCATCCCTTTGACATCCTTTTCCATGGTCTTTGCGAGGAATAAAGGGGATCTTCGAGTCTTTGTCTCGGGGATTCAAGCGGTGAAAGCCCTTGAAGCCAGGGCACTCAGCCGTCAGAAAGAGTCTGTGACGGGAAGTGAGCCCATAGCAAGAATCCTGATCACGGAAAGCTGTACTCATAATCACTCCCACGAGGATATTGGACGGGTCAAAATCCCGGCGATGCTGAACAAAAAACTTGGCGGCCGGGTGGCTATAGAATTTAAAGCCGGCCATGACTTGCCAAAGGATCTCAGTGTTTACGACCTGGTGGTGCACTGCGGCTCCTGTATGATGAACCGGAAGAGTATGCTGACCAGGATTCGACTGTGTGAGGAAGCGGGCACGCCTATTACAAACTACGGTGTGCTGTTGGCGTATGCAACAGGTATATTGAATCGCTGCCTGAGTCCATACGCGCTAGGCTAAAGACGTGCATAAACAAAGATGACACCATGCATAAGAGAGCTTGCTCTCTGGTGCATGGTGTCTTCTTTGTTTATATAGGGCGCAGCCCGCGACCGAAGCGCAGCAATACACTGAGCGCAGCGAGGGGGATTGCGGAGCGAGGTGCACGTCTGTGCATGTGAGATGAAAATTGGGATCCCATGCATAAGAGAGCTTGCTCTCTGGTGCATGGTGTCTTCTTTGTTGTTTTCCGCCAACAATTATCAAAAAAGTCTGCATCTGCTTGTTTAAATGGGTTAAGATTATCGTATGAATAACATAGGCCTAAAAAGCGTCAGCATCAGATATGACAGATTGCATCCTTGGGAGGAATTGTTATGGCTGGATTAAATTTAAATTTGAATTATTCGGGGATCCAGGATTCGCAGCTCAATAATATGAAGGAAATGGTTCGCGCAGCTCAGCAACTGCTTGAAAATGGCGCAGGTGCAGGATCAGATTTTACGGGCTGGGTCCACTTGCCTCAAACTTTTGACATGGCTTTGATGGATCAGGTGGAAGCCTGTGCGGCCAGATTAAAAGAGAAATGTGATGTGCTGGTGGTCGTTGGCATAGGCGGCTCTTATCTGGGAACACGCGCAGTGTCTGAAGCACTGAAAGACCCAATGGAACCCCTCAGACGCTTTTGCAGCCGGGAAAATCCTACGATTATATATGCGGGGCACCATCTTGAAGAGCGATATATGGAACAGCTGCTTGGTGCCATTGATGAGCTGGAAGTCTGTGTCAATGTCATATCCAAATCCGGGACTACCACAGAGCCGGCAATTGCCTTCAGAATGCTGAAAAGTTATATGGAAAAACGTTATGGCGTGGATGGCGCCAAAGAAAGAATCGTCGCAACCACGGATAAAGCCAGAGGCGCGCTTAGAACCCTGGCAGATGAGAAGGGGTATGAAACCTTTGTCATTGAAGATGACATTGGCGGGCGCTATTCCGTTCTGACACCGGTTGGCCTGTTGCCGCTTGCCGTTTCAGGCGTGGATATAAGGGCATTGATGGAAGGCGCTAAGGCAGCGTATGAGGAGTATTTGAATCCTGAGCTTGAGACAAACAATTGCTTCAAGTATGCAGCTGCGAGAACAATTCTCCAGGATCAGGGCAAGGTTGTCGAAATTCTGGCAAACTACAATCCAGCGCTGCAATATATTTCTGAATGGTGGAAGCAGCTCTATGGTGAAAGTGAAGGCAAGGATGGGCGAGGAATTTTTCCTGCCTCTGTACAATTCAGTTCAGATCTGCATTCCATGGGCCAATACATACAGGATGGCAGACGCATGATTTTTGAAACCGTCCTTCTTGAGACCGATCAAAACGGCAGTCTCAAAGTCAATGAAGATGGGCAAAATCTTGACGGACTAAATTTCTTGGCCGGAAAATCTCTTAAGGAGATCAATTTTAAGGCTTTTGAGGGGACGCTTCTGGCTCATGTCGCAGGAGGTACGCCAAATTTGGTCATTGAGCTTGAGAAAATTGATGCCTATCATATTGGGCAGCTTCTTTACTTCTTTATGAAAGCCTGCGGCATCAGCGGGTATTTATTGGGCGTCAATCCTTTTGATCAGCCAGGTGTTGAGGCATACAAGAAAAATATGTTCGCCCTCCTGGGCAAACCGGGCTACGAGGCTCACAGACAAACGCTCGAGGCGGCATTGAAACGTCTTTAGGAGGAGGCCTGTGCCATGAAAGCAAAGGCGGCAATTGGAATCGATATAGGCGGTACTACCATTGATGCAGTTGTGGTGGGGCGCAGCAAAAGAGTCCTTTGGCATGAACGGGTTCAAACTGAAGCTGAACAGGGCTACAATGCAGTAAAAGACAAATTGCTTGAGCTAATTCGACGAGCGCAGGAAGCTGCGGACATCAATGGGATTGGAATAGGAATCCCTGGGCCGGTGGATCCAACCAGTGGCAAGGTATCCGAAGTTGTCAACCTGGGATGGGCTGCTGTTGACTTGTCAAAAGATCTTAAAAAGGCCGCGGGTTTTGATGTCCTCTTTATGAATGACGCCTCGGCAGCGACTTATGGAGAGCATGTGTCTGGGGCGCTTAAAGGCATTGATAGGGGGGTTCTCATTACCCTGGGGACAGGTGTCGGCGGCGGTGTCATTCTGGGCGGGAAGCTCTACGAGGGGCAACATGGCCTCGCTATGGAAATAGGTCACATGACCATTTCGGACACCGGGATGTATCGCTGTGCCTGTGGCAGAAATGGATGTTTTGAGACCCTAACATCCGCGACAGCATTGGTGGCGGACGCCCACAACAGGCTGACAGCACAGGGAAGTTCCGGATGGCTGGCCGCCAGAGTGCCATTTGACGCCAAGATCATCATGGATGGCGCAGAGTCCGGCGATCCCTTCTGCGAAAACGTAGTCCACGACTGGCTTCAGAGACTGGCGGTTGGCGTTCACAATATCAGGATGCTTTACGATCCTGAAGTTATAGTGTTTGGTGGTGGGCTTTCAGGTGCCGGCGATTATTGGCTGCCGCGGCTGGAAGTTATGGCGCTTCATCAGGCCAATTTTAAGGCGATTTCACAGCCAAAGCTTAAGAAGGCGCAGCTAGGCAATTTGGCTGGAGCTTGCGGCGCAGGCTTCAAGGCTTACAACACTTTTACAAAGAACGAGGAAGTTAAAAATAAATTCTAATTAAGTGGGAGGATATAACAATGCATCAATGGGATGGAGCGTATAAGCGGGTCTGGGAGCTGTTTGAGGCCATGAATCAGATTCCGAGGTGCTCAGGTGACGAGAAACGCATCAGCGACTGGCTGATGGTCTTTGGAGAGAAGAATGGACTTGAAGCTATTCAAGAGCCTTGTGGGAATATTATTCTCAAAAAGCCGGCATCAAAAGGCTATGAAGGTTCACCGGCTGTCATTCTTCAAGGTCACATGGACATGGTTTGTGTTAGGGCAGAAGACAGTCAGCATGATTTTTCAAAGGATCCTGTCCAACTTAAAGTCGACGGAGACTTTTTAACCGCGGCTGAAACTTCCCTTGGTGCAGATAATGGCATTGCTGTTGCTATGGCACTGGCCATACTGGAGGATCAGAACCTGGAGCATCCAACCCTTGAGGTGCTGATTACGGTCGCCGAAGAAACGGGCATGGACGGCGCTGTCAGGCTGAATCCAGCTCATTTATCCGGTCAGGCTCTGATCAATCTGGATTCGGAAGAGGAAGGCGTCATTCTGGCTTCCTGTGCAGGCGGCGTTCGTGCAAGTGTTCATTTGCCAATTGAGTGGGAGGTTCCTGTTCAGGACGGCCAGGGAGCGCGGTTGACCATTACTGGCCTTAAAGGTGGGCATTCCGGCGTAGAGATAGACAAAGGACGTGCGAATGCAATTGTCCTCCTTGGAAGGGTCATGAGAGATCTTCTTGGGATGGGTGTTCAAATCAGCCAGATTCAAGGCGGTGAGAAAATGAATGCCATTGCCAATAAGGCAACCGCCCGTCTTAGTTTCAAACGTGATTGGCTCGAAGAAGTTCAAAAAACCGTTCTGGCTTGGGAATCCAGGTTTCGAAATGAGTTTGAATTGGCGGATCCTGAACTTAAATTGGTATTGTCACTTGAAGATACTTCTGATCCAATTCAGAATGTTTTTTCTCTTGAAACGGCCGAAAATGCTGCAGCTTTGCTGAGGCTGCTTCCAAATGGCGTTCAGACCATGAGCGCAGGAATTCCGGGATTGGTTGAAAGCTCCAACAACATTGGAGTTCTGACTACAGGCGCAGAATATATTGAGATCGACAGTGCGATTCGAAGCTCTGTAAGGTCACTGAAAGCGGAGATTATTGATCGAATGCTGATTGTCTGTACCCTGACTGAGGCAGAGCTCAGACTTCAGTCTGATTATCCGGAGTGGGCTTATGCGCCTAAGTCTCAAATGCGAGATACCATGATGGCAGTTTACCGAGAGCTTTACGGAAAGGAAATGACGGTATCCGCCATTCATGCAGGTCTCGAATGCGGTATTTTGAAAGAAAAGCTCGGACCAATCGACTTTGTTTCCATAGGCGCGAACCTGTCGGACGTTCACACGCCTAAGGAACGCTTGGACATGGCTTCGACCGAGCGCGTCTATGAATTTGTGGTTGAAGTCCTTAAGAAGTATGGTCGTGAACATTAGGAGAGGTTTATAATCAATGGGGCACCTTGCAAATTTCAGTCATGTGGTTATAAGTACAGCTTTCGAACTGAGAGGCTAAGTTAAACTAAAAACGTGAAAAGCGCTCCTTTGGATTTGTTTTGATATGCTCCCTTTATGAGAGACAGTGAAATAACAAATCACTGTTAATCATGAAGGGAGCATTTTTATGCCTCATATACCGAAAGCGACACCAGAGGAGAAGGTTTCTCTTATCGAAAAGTATCTC
>Ga0302241_1000736_pt1 | contig 27285 bp, 23 predicted proteins | sample AAG_UR_Arg_MG_FD_193532 | JGI IMG/M metagenome (GOLD analysis project Ga0302241, IMG submission 193532) | Enriched activated sludge microbial communities from anaerobic digester in WTTP, New Holstein, Wisconsin, United States - AAG_UR_Arg | ecosystem: Engineered > Bioreactor > Anaerobic >... | reverse complement strand
TGGAGCGCTTTGTAGACGGCCTTCATGTCGTTCTTCTTGCCAAGCGCCCTGTAGCCTCCTGACCTTCTAAGCTCCATGATGAGATCAGTCAGCCGGTCGTCGCGCTGATCGGCCCCGAGCGCGTTAAGCGCGTAGCCGTTACGCGCGCACCAGCATGCCCCGTATTCCCAGTTTCCTATATGCGCCGTTATCAGCATGACACCCCTGCCGCCCCTCAGAGCGTTTTCCAGGTTCTCAAGACCGTGCGGGAACACTATGTCGTTTATCTTTGGCGCCGCCACGGGCATGCGGGCAAACTCCGCGGCAGCCATGCCAAAATGCCGATACGCGGCTTTTACTACGCTGAACGCCTCCTCATATGACACCGCAAGCTCTCTGCTGCAGCGGCGCGTAGCCGCCTTCACCCTCTTTGGCGTAAATCGAGCAAAAGTCCCGCCCAAAAACGCGCCAAGCGCCAACGCCTGCCTGTGAGTAAGCCTGCACACAAAATATCTGAAAATATTCAGCAGAAACCATATAAGAGGTTGTTTTTTTGCCATATTACATCCTTTTCCCTAATGCCTGACTATGATATTTAATGCATAACGCCTTTGGCTGTGAGGCCCGTTATCAGACCTCCTACCATGGCGCCGGCCGGAAAGCCGATTATATATCCCGCCGTGCTTCCGACTGCCACGGCCAAAAGCACAATGAAGTTCTGACTCATCCAAAGACCTCCGTTCTTTTATCCTTAGTATACAACAAAACGGCGCCCCTTAAACGCAAGAGACGCCGTCAGGACAGCGTAAGTTCAGCGCCATTATATCTGCTATGCCGCTACGGTCTGACTTTTGGTCTTTTTGAGATAGAACAGGATGACCGCTATGCCGACTATTCCAACTATGCTCAATATAATACTGACATGAATGGCCGCAAGGGCAAAAACCCCCATGACCAATCTCTCGAATTTCCTCAAAGTGCGGTACATCCATCCCTCAAGAGCCCCCGCAAGCACAATAACCCCCAATGTGGCTGATACCGCCAGGATGACGAGCTCATACGGTACGACGCGGTTTAAAAGAAGCATGGGGTTATATACGAACATGTACGGCATGATGTAAGAACAGAGGGCTATCTTCGTTGCCGTAAAACCAGTCTTAGCTGGGTCAGCGCCGGCTATGCCGGCCCCTGTAAACGCGGCCAGGCAGACAGGCGGCGTAAGGTCCGCCATTATCCCGAAATAAAATACGAACATATGCGCCGCAAGAGGCAATACCTTCATGCCTATAAGCGCCGGAGCTATTATGGTACTGCACACTATATAGTTCGCGGTCGTCGGAAGCCCCATTCCGAGCACAAGGCAGGCGACCATCGACAGCATAAGTGTAAGCAGAAGGTTGCCTCCCGAAATGTCTATGATGTTATTTGAGATGGTCAGCCCAAGAGAAGTGAGCGATGATGTCCCTACAATAAATCCCACGAGCGCGCACGCCAGAGCGACGCCGAGCGCCCCTCTGGCTCCTTCCTCGCACGCTTTGAGCATGTCCCTTATGCCCATCCTCGTGTGTGGTTTTATCATGCTGATAACGATCACCGCCACGATACCTATAAACCCGGAACGAAGCGGCGTATATTTCATAAGCAGCGTAGCTATGACAACAAGCACAGGGATTATAAGATGCCCGTCACGCCTCATCACATCTCCAACCAACGGAAGCTGGTCCTTAGGAAGACCGAGAAAGTTTTCCTTCCTTGCCCTTATATGGACGTTTGTAAAAATAGCGGTGTAGTAAATGAAAGCGGGGATGATAGCCGACGCCGCTATAGTGAGGTATGGGATGTTCAAGAACTCGCTCATTATAAACGCCCCCGCGCCCATTATTGGCGGCATGAGCTGGCCTCCGGTGGATGCGCAGGCCTCTACGGCACCGGCGTAGTGCGGAGGGTATCCGACACGCTTCATTAGCGGGATGGTAAACGTGCCGGTAGTGGCGACGTTCGCCACCGATGATCCGTTTATCGTGCCAAGGAGTCCCGAGGCCACTACCGCGACTTTAGCGGGGCCTCCCGGAGTGCCTCCTGCCAAAGCAAGAGCGAGCTCGTTAAAAAATTTAGCTCCGCCGCTCTGCGAAAGGAACGCCCCAAATATTATAAACACTATGACAAATGTGGCGGAAACCCCGAGCGCTATGCCGAATATGCCTTCCGGCGTAAGGTACATATGCTGGATTATCCTGCTTACCGAGTAACCGCGTATCTGAAACATCCCGGGGGCATAATTGCCGAAATAACAGTAACCCAAAAACAGTATGCTAAGGCATGGCAAGACATTGCCGACGACCCTTCGTCCGGCCTCTATCACAAGTATGATCGCGGCGATTCCAAGCCAAATCTCATACGGCATAGGTTCCGCGCCGCGACGAGCAATGTCGTTGAAGAAAAAAATTATATACCCCGTTACACAGCCCGCCGCGGCCGCAAGTATCCAGTCGTAAAAAGGCGCAGATGTCTTTGAGCCGCTCCTTCTGGCTGGGAAAAGTATATAGACAGCCACTATCGCGAACGTCAGGTGGACCGCCCTCTGTATTGTTATAGGCATGGTCGCTATGCCGGCGGTGTAGAGGTGAAAAAGCGACATACAGACCAGCCACGCTGAAATGAACTTGCCCTGGAGTCCGCCGAGCTTACGGTACCTGCTCTCTGCGTCATATTTTTCGATGAGGTCGGTTATGACGGACTCATCCATGGAGACTTCATCGATATCTATAACTTTCGATTTTTTTTCAGCCGGGCTTTCCTTGGCTGAATCGTTCTTTTCGTAATCGCTCATTGCCTTGCCTCCCCATCAGATAAAATACGGGGACACAAGCATCATGTCCCCGCAGACAGCACATAGGGCACGGATCTGTTATTTCTTAAGAACCCCGATCTCTTTGTAGTACTTCTCAGCGCCCGGATGGAGCGGGATCTGTATATATTTTATGTTCTCGGGCGACATAGATGAAAGTTTAGACGAGACGTTGAGCAGATCCTGCTTTTTGTCGTAAAGAGCCTTTGTCATCATATATGCGTTGTCAGCGCTCAATTTGTCCGTTGTAACCAGGACGTTCCAGCTCGCCATCGACTTGACGGGCTTAGTTTGGTTCCTGTAGGTATTGGCCGGTATGTCAAACGGCATGTAGTACGGGAGCTCTTTGCTCACTTTCTTCACTATATCAGCCGGCATGTCGCGAAATTCCGCCGTGCCCATGGTCGCTATCTCTACGACCCCCGCTATGCCAAGCGCGCCTACTGTAAGCGCAGCGTCTATGTTGTGATCGGCGAACGCGCTTGCGGTGTCAGAAAGCCCTAAGTTCTCCGGTTTAATGTCCTTGTCCGGGTCAAGCCCCGCGCACTTGAGTATTGTACGGACGGTGACTTCCGTGCCGCTGCCCACAGCCCCGACCGAGACCCTTTTGCCCTTGAGGTCCTGTATGGTCTTTATGCTGCTGCCCTTAGCCACAAGGAAGTGGATGGGTTCTGCGTAGAGAGGAACCAGCGCGCGGAGGTTCTTCATCGGCTTGCCCTCGAACATTCCCTTGCCTTCATACGCGAAGAAATATAGACCGTCGGCAAATATAACCTCGGCCTCGCCCTTTGCGAGAAGCTGGAGGTTCTGGGCCGTACCGCCCGTGGACTGCGCGCTTGCCTTGATGCCCGGGACTTCGCTGCTCCATATCTTAGCCATCCCAGCTCCGACAGGATAGTACGTCCCGCCGGTGGAGCCTGTGCCGATGTTGATGAACGTCACAGCAAAAGCGGATTGGGCAAACGCGAGGATCAACGCGATCACAAAAGCTAATTTCTTCATACAAAACACCTCCGTAAAATTTTTAAAGCCCCGACATTATCATAAATCAAGCAGTTACCGGGATCACCTCCGCAAACAATTCTAAACAAAATCAAAATTCATCTTTTTGGATTTTAGCAAATTGATATGATAAATGCAACTTAAATGACCATTATTTCATTGGTGATGAATAATGTCCGAACCATTACAACCTAAAATCATAAAGTTTTTTAAGTAAATAATTACATTAACCTCATTAGTCAAATGTCTAAGGCATACAAGCCGCAAGCTGTTTTTACGCGAAAAACAGGCGCGGTCACACCACCATCAATTTTCTGGCTTCCTCTGGGCCGGAAACGTATATGTCGCTGCCATGCGAGTCAGCCAGCACGACCAGCGGCAGATCCCTCACATCAAGCCTCAGGATAGCCTCCGGGCCGAGGTCGTCGTACGCTACTTTTTCGACAGACACCACTTTATCTGCAATCAGAACCGCAGTGCCTCCGGTCGCGCCGAAATATACCGCGCCGTGTCTTTGCATGGAGTCAAGCACTTCACGCGACCTCCTGCCCTTGCCTATCATGCCGCGCAGCCCGCGCTCGATCAGAAACGGAGTATAGGGATCCATCCTGCCGCTCGTCGTAGGGCCTATCGGGCCTATTACGGCCCCAGGCGGTGTCGGCGCGGGACCTGCGTAGAATATCGTTTCTCCTTCCAGCGAAAAAGGAATTCGTTCGCCGCGTTTTATCGCTTCCACGAGCCTTTTGTGAGCCGCGTCGCGCGCGATCAACACGCTGCCACAAAGCATCACTATATCGCCGGCTTTAAGCGACCTCGCGCGTTGCGCGGTCAGCGGAGTCTCTACTCTTTCAGCCATTGCACGGCACCCCCATTATGACTTTTTCAGCATGCCGAAGCGCGTGGCAGCATATATTCACAGCGACGGGCATGCCGGCTATGTGCGTAGGCAGGGTCTCGATGCGCGCGTCAATCGCAGTGGTGATCCCGCCGTAGCCGGCAGCCCCTATCCCCAGCATGTTCACCCGTTTTAATATCTCAAGCTCCATTGCCGCATACCCGGCTATCTGATGACGCTCGCCCTCAGGCCTCAAAAGGGCGCGCTTTGATGCGAGCGCCGCCGTCTCAAAGTTGCCCCCTATTCCTATGCCGAGGACAACCGGCGGACACGGGTTCGGTCCCGCCATTTCGACTGTCTCAATCACGGAACGTATGACGCCCTCCGCTCCGTCCGCCGGCTTGAGCATGTATATGCGGCTCATGTTCTCGCTGCCCATACCTTTAGGCGTCACTGTAATTTTAATATCCTTCCCATCGACTATGTTCCAGTGTATAACAGCGGGGGTGTTGTCGCCGCTGTTCTTTCTGTCGAGCAAAGGATCCAGCACAACCGATTTGCGCAAGTATCCGCGGTCGTATGCGCGTCTTACGCCTTCGTTGATCGCGTCTGCAAACCCTCCTCCTATGACGCGCACGTCCTGCCCGGCCTCCACAAACACTACGGCAAGGCCGCAATCCTGGCATATCGGCAAATTTTTTTCAGCGGCAAGTTCCGCGTTTTTCAGTATGTCGCACAATGCCTGTTTAGCCAGCGGCATTCTTTCTTTTTCGCGCGCATCGCAGATCATCCTCGCCACTTTTGGCGGCAAAAACCTGTTGGCCTTTAGAAAAAGCTCCTCAACAGCATCGGTCACGTCTGAAGCGTTTACAATGTATCCGGCTGACATATCGATCCTCCTTCTGACATAAAATTGCGACTGATATCTTCATCTGCCGTTCTTTCGCAGACAGATGTAAAGCTGCGCGGCAGCGGCAAAAACCGCGGCCGTTATGACGAACAGGCTCAGTCTGTGGCCCGCGGCTGAAAAGTGTCCGTCCGCTGCGGGATAGAGGTTTAAGACCTCGCCCACGCACCACTGCATAACAAAGGACATGAGGAAAACCGTAAAATTAAGCAGAGATAAGACCCTCCCCACCTCGTCGCTCTCATATAGCCCTCGCATCATTGGATAGGCTATCATCGTCATGTTAGCAAAAAACATCACGGCCGCCCACAGCGGAGCCGACAAGCCGCTGTTATCAAACGTGATGAAGCCGAGCGTCACCGCAAGCAGCAGCGACGAATAAAGATACAGCCTTTCACACGATATCCAGCCTCTTCTAAGGCACAGATCCGCGAGCAGTCCGTTTAAAAAATATCCGGCCGCCGCGCCGGCAAAAGCCAGCATCATATAAAACCCGGCGGCATCTTCTGACATGAGAGCAACATCGCGCATCCAAGGACCCACCCACAGATAAAGATACGCGAACATCACTCCCTGCGCCACAGTAACCGCAGGAGCGATCATGTAAAAACGGGGGTCCTTAAGATAGAGGAGCATCTTAAAAAACTGCTTGGAAAACGGGGATTTGTCTCGTATAACGCATTGCTCGTCACGCGGCGTTATAAACCATATCGCGGCCGAGACGAGCGACGTCGCTATAGCAAGCAGAATGAAACAGCTCCTCCAGCCGAACGCTTCAAACGCTGAAAGCATAGGCCTTGTGGCTGCCATCCCTCCGAGTCCTCCGGCCAAACATTGCATGCTATAGATAAGCGGAAGCCTCTTTGCGGGGAGCCACTCAGCATATGCCTTAAAAGCCGACATGAGACAGCCTGATAAACCGATCCCCAAAAGAGCGCGCGAAATCACCAAATGCGCCATTGTTCGCGATGCGGCGAAAGCAACGGCTCCGGCAGCCGCAAGCAGCAGAAAAGGCGCAACTGTCTTACGTGCGCCGCACCTGTCAAGCAGCACTCCTAACGGAAATTGCGCCAAGCCAAACGAAATCAGGTAGACGGAGGTCATAAAACCCAGATCGGAAGCAGAGAGAGAGAATGTCCCGACTAATATAGACGACATAATCGCATTTGCGCTTCCAAGCAGGACGGATATAAAATACCCGGCGGCATACGGGATAAAAAGCCTTATAAAAAGCGGAGAAAAAAACAATCTATCTGTCTTGTCCACATCATGGCGCCCCAATCTTTTCAATTTAACTTGTTGGCGAAAACCGTTAATTCATGAGCTGATAAGGCTTCCTGCGCATTATATCAAGTCGCCGCCGAATATATAAGGCCGCTTTACACAGCGGCTCCGTTATCATGACGCAAAGTCGCGTGAAAATTTAAGTGTTTCTGCTTTTTATGCATTAAAAGCTCGATAGTAAAATAAAAACTCCTTACGGCATTCAAAGAGAGTGCCTATTCCCAAAATTAAGGCGGTGAGTAATTTTTGGGACATCACACAGATGAGATGAATATATTTGTTCGCCGACACTCTTTTAACGGGATATTTATTACGGTGCCATGCGTCGTTGGAACGCTTAACGAAAGGGACTACGGCGACGCGCTGGAGCTGCATGACGATGCCGCGCACGGTCTTAGCGGAGATATTTTCGCGTCAAGCACTGGGGATGAGATACGCCGTTTTTTAGGAGACGAGGGATTGTCCGTCGGCGTAAGACACCAGGAGAGGCTGATATGTCTTAGAACAGTCAAGACCGGACCTGAATGGGTAAAAAATTCTCTTGCGGAACTTGGGCTTGCGCAAAGCATCAAGGGCCGTGCGGCAATTACCGGTTTCTGCGTTGTTGCCAAGGAATTTCGCGGCAATAATATACAGTTTCTGTCTCAATATTACGCAGAAAACATCCTCTCGCGCGATTTTGACTCGATAGCCACCACTGTATCCCCAAAAAATATTTTCAGCCTTCAGAACGTCCTTTCCTGCGGGTACTGCATAACAGGGATCAAATCGGTTTATAACGGCTATCTGCGTTATGTTCTGAAGAAGGATTTTTATCCCGACTATTCCGTGCAAACCCACGGGCACATGCTCATTCCGATAAGGAAGATCCCTGAACAGAAATGCGCGATCGAAGCCGGCTATGTCGGTTATGCCGTCATACGCCGGTCAGGCGGATTCCATATCCTCTATGGTAAGCTGCGGCCAAAGGAGGATAATCAGCGAGTATCAACAGACGGCGCGTCCCGCCTGAGATAACGGCGGGACGCGGCAAACTCCGATACGCCGCGGAAAAACGTTCCGCGGCAAATGTTCTGTCGGCTATTTTGTAAGAAGCGTAAGCATTGCTCCCGCTGCGACTGCTGTACCAATGACCCCCGCAACGTTCGGCCCCATGGCGTGCATGAGGACATAGCTGCCGGGGAACTCCTTCTGGACGACCTTCTGGCAAACCCTGGCCGCCATGGGAACAGCCGATACTCCGGCAGCGCCGATGACAGGGTTAATCTTGCCTCCTGAAAGCACTTTCATGATCTGCCCGAAAACAACGCCGCCGGCAGTGCTGAATATGAACGCTATCAGACCAAGCAGGATTACCTTGATAGTGGCCACAGTCAGGAAAGATTCCGCGCTCATGGTTGCGCCGACCGATATGCCCAAGAAAATCGTGGTAGCGTTCAGCACCTCGTTCTGCGCGGCAAGCGACAAGCGTTCAGTGCATCCGCACTCGCGAAGCAGGTTCCCGAACATCAGCATGCCGACCAGCGGCACAGCGGGCGGCAGTAAAAGCCCGCAAGCTATCGTCGATATGATCGGGAAGAGCACCCTCTCCGTCTTTGTAACCGGGCGCAGCTGCTGCATCCTTATGCCGCGGTCCTTCTTAGTCGTCAAAAGTTTAATGACAGGTGGCTGGATCAGCGGTACCAGCGACATATAGCTGTAAGCCGCCACAGCGACGGCCGGGAGTATCTGCGGAGAAAGCTTCGCGCACAGATATATCGCGGTTGGGCCGTCGGCTCCGCCTATTATCCCGATACCCGCTGCCTCTTTAATCGTGAACCCCAGGAACATAGCTCCTATAACGGCCACGAACACGCCAAGCTGCGCGGCCGCTCCCAGGAGAAACGTTATCGGATTGGCAAGCAGAGGACCGAAATCCGTAAGTGCTCCGATGCCCATGAAAATTATTATCGGGTATATCTCATGGTCAATCCCGAACTTTACGAAGTACAAAAATCCGCCGGGATCGATTATGCCTGAAAGCGGAAGGTTGACCAGAAGACATCCGAACGCTATCGGCAAAAGCAGCAGCGGCTCGAAATCCTTCGCTATGGCGAGGTAGAGCAGCACAAAGGAGACTAAGATCATCACAAGTGTCGGTACGTTCAGCGCAAGGACACCAGACTGCTCAATAACGCCTCTCAGCGCTGTTATATAAAGTTCCATTAACTTTCCCTCCCCGGATACACTGCGAAAGCAGCCTATTCTATAACCAGGAGAGTATCACCTGTGTTGACGGAGTCTCCCTCTTTGCACGCTATTTGCGTGACCGTGCCGGACGAGGCCGCAAATATCTCGTTCTCCATCTTCATTGCCTCAAGGATGAGCAAGAGCTGCCCTGCTGTTACAGACGCTCCGGGTGTGACGAGGATCTTCAAAATTTTTCCGGGCATAGGAGCCTCTATCACGCCGGCTCCCGCAGGAACAGGAGATGGCGCAGGGGCAGGAGCTGAGGCCTGGACAGGAGCCGGGGCAGCAGGAGCTGAATCCGCTGGAGCAGCAACAGTGGCAGGCGCCACAGGCGCGGAAGGAGCCGAGACAGACCCAAGCTCTTCCACATCAACATCATACGCTTTACCGTTTACCGTTACTCTATACTTACGTGCCATAGAGAAAAACCCCCTTAATTTTTAGTTGTTAATTAATCCTGAAACCCTTCGATATTCTGAATCCTGCCAACAAATTTCCAGCTGTTCAAAACAGGCTGTTTTATTTTGACAGGCGTGAAAGAAACCACGCGGGCGGTACCGCCGCAAGTAGCGGCTATCGCAGCCGAAATGACAGCCAATAACTCTGAAGCATCGTCAGCCTTGGACTGCGACGCAACAGCCTTGGCCGGCGTCGCGGGATGCGACGCCGCCGGAGTCTCGGGCTTTGATTGCTTCTTAGCGCCAGATACGCTGTCTATAGCCTTGCAGATATGCTTAAGCGCCATCATAAGGAACATAAGTCCCATTATGATCATAAAAACTATGCTGAACGCTATAAGCGACATAACAAGCCCGCCAGCAGGACCTACAAAATGGGACGATATCGAACCTACACCTACCATAACATCCGGCCCCTTTCTCAGTTGGGCATTATGCCATGCTTGCGCTTCGGACGCAGCTCGCTCTTCGATTCAGTCATAAGAAGAGCCTGGTATAGAGCCGGGCGCGTCTCCTCGGGGAGGATCACCCTGTCTACAAAGCCGCGGGCTGCCGCGCAGTACGGGTTAGCAAAAGCCTCTTTGTATTCCTCTATCTTCTGTGCCCTCATGGCCTCTTTATCCTCCGCCGCATCAATGTCCTTACGGAAAATGATGTTCGCGGCGCCTTCGGCTCCCATGACGGCTATCTGGGCCTGCGGCCACGCAAGCACTGCGTCGGCACCTAAGTCTTTGCTGCACATGCCGAGGTACGATCCGCCGTAGGCCTTGCGTAGGACTATCGTGATCTTAGGGGCAGTGGCTTCGCTGTAAGCGTAAAGGAGTTTCGCTCCGTGACGGATTATGCCGCCCATTTCCTGGTTGAGTCCGGGTAAGTATCCGGGAACATCCTCGAATGTGACTATAGGAATGTTGAATGCATCGCAGATGCGGATGTGGCGGCTTGCCTTGTCGGAAGCGTCTATGTCCAGGCATCCCGCCATAAACTTCGCCTGGTTTGCAATGATACCTATAGATCTTCCGCCTACCCTTGCAAAACCTGTAACGATATTGCGTGCATACATCTCCTGTACTTCGCAGAAATCAGCGTTGTCCACAACTTTCCTGATTACATCGCGCACATCGTATCCCTTGTTGGGATTGGTCGGGACCATTTCACGAAGCCCTGAGTCCATGCGCGCGGGATCGTCTCCGGTATCGGCAAACGGCGGCTCCTCCATGTTGTTGCTGGGAAGGAAGCTCATCACCCTGCGGACCTGCGCGTAACAATCCGCCTCATTGTTAGCGAAGAAATGGGCGCAACCGGACGTGGCGTTATGTGCTCTCGCCCCGCCTATCTGTTCGGATGTCACGTCTTCCCCTGTGACGGCTTTGATAACAGCCGGACCTGTGATATGCATTATGCCTATCTTGTCCACCATGAAGACAAAATCCGTAAGCGCCGGGCTGTAAACGGCTCCGCCGGCGCATGGTCCCGCTATGATCGAAAACTGCGGGATGATGCCGCTTGCCTTGACATTTCTGAAGAATATGTTGCCGTAGCCGGAGAGTGCGTCTACAGCCTCCTGTATGCGCGCTCCGCCCGAATCGTTGATGCCTATACAGGGGGCTCCGTTCATAAGCGCCAGGTCAAGGACCTTGCATATCTTCTTTGCGTGCATCTCGCCAAGAGAACCGCCCATAACAGTGAAATCCTGGCTGAATATGTAGACTATGCGCCCATCTATGGTTCCATAGCCGGTGACCACGCCGTCTCCGGGGAAAACCGTACTGTCAAGCCCAAAATTTACACAGCGGTGCTCGACAAACTCATCGATCTCCACAAAGCTCCCGGGATCAAGAACCGCGTCGATACGCTCGCGTGCGGTCAATTTGCCTTTTTCGTGCTGTTTGGCGATAGCTTTAGCTCCACCGCCCTGTAGCGCCTTTTCTCGTTTCTCAACGAGTTCCGCGCACAGCTCGTCGATCGTTTTGTCCGCCATTACCTCTTACCTCCTCAATAGTCTGGTGCGGTCTGTGCCTTTTATATAAGAGGGCGCCGGCGCCTTATGTCCGGGCGCCCTTACTTATTTGCCGTCAGCGTTCGCTAAGCTCAAGAAGGATACCGCCAGTCGCCTTCGGGTGGAGGAACGCTATCTTCGCTCCGCCGGCGCCGCAGCGCGGTTTCTCGTCTATGAGACGGATCCCCTTCGCTTTAAGCTCGGCAAGGGCTTCCTCGAGGTTCTCGACCCTGATGGCCAGATGATGGATCCCCTCTCCCTTCGCCTCAATGAACTTGGCAACCGGACTGTCGGCATTCGTAGGTTCAAGGAGCTCTATCTCCGTATCCCCAAGCGGCAGAAACGCGGTCTTTACCTTTTGTTCGGCAACCTCTTCCACTCCATGGCATTTTATCCCCATCGCAGCCTCCCAGAACTTGAGAGACTCCTCTATGCTCTTCACCGCGATGCCTATATGGTCAACGATCGTCGGCTTCATGCCTGCACCTCCTTGGCTCTCTTCTCGGCAACAGCCTTCCTGAGCCACTCTATGGCCTCCGTTGTCGGTGTGCCTGGGCCGAATATGGCCCCCACGCCGAACCCTAAAAGCGTAGGATAATCGGATTCCGGTATCACTCCGCCGCCAAACACTATTATGTCGGTCGCGTTCTTCTCCCTGAGCAGATCCATGATCGCCTTGAAGCAGTACTCATGCGCGCCGGACAATATGCTGACGCCGATCGCGTCCGCGTCTTCCTGTATCGCTGTGTTTACTATCTGTTCCGGGGTCTGACGAAGCCCCGTATATATAACTTCCATTCCGGCATCCCTGAATGCCCTCGCAATGACTTTGGCCCCGCGGTCATGGCCGTCAAGCCCGGGTTTCGCGATAACGACGCGAATTTTACGGTCCATCTCTTTTTCCTCCTTATTCAGCTCTTAAGGTACCTTAAAGAACCACGTTTTCCTTGTACTCGCCAAACTCTTCGCGAAGAACTCCGCAGATCTCGCCCTCCGTGGCATAGTGGCGCACAGCCTCAAGTATGAGCGGCATCAGGTTTTCGTTCCCCTTGGCGCCCCTGCGCACATCTTCAAGGCATTCCCTGACCTTTACGTTGTCACGCGTCTCTTTCATCGCACGCAGTCTCTTTACCTGATTCTCACCGACGCTCGCGTCGACCTTGAGCAGTTTGCGGTCCGATGTGTCTTCCTCTATCTGGAATTTATTCACGCCCACGATGATGCGATCTCCGGACTCTATGGACTTCTGATAGTCGTATGACGCGTCCTGGATATGCTTCTGCGGGTATCCTTTCTCAATGGCAGTCATCATTCCGCCGAGCTCGTCTATCTTATTTATGTATTCCCACGCGCCGTCCTCTATCTGTTTGGTCAGCGCTTCTATCGCATAGCTTCCCGCAAGCGGGTCGACAGTGTTGGCGATCCCTGATTCGTAGGCAACGATCTGCTGCGTGCGAAGGGCTATACGGACGGACTTGTCGGTCGGAAGCGCAAGCGCTTCGTCAAGGCTGTTAGTATGGAGCGACTGAGTGCCGCCGCAAACAGCGGCCATGGTCTGCACGGCAACCCTTACGATGTTGTTCTCAGCCTGCTGCGCGGTGAGAGTACAGCCTGCCGTCTGAGTGTGGAACCGAAGCATCTGCGCGTTCTTGTTAGTGACCCCGAAGCGGTCCTTCATTATTTTCGCCCAGATCTTGCGCGCCGCGCGGAACTTCGCGACCTCCTCGAGGAAGTCGTTATGCGAGTTAAAGAAGAAAGAGAGGCGCTTGCCAAACACATTGGGGTCCTGTCCTGCTTTTATAGCGGCCTCAATATACGCTATGCCGTCCGCCAAAGTGAACGCCACTTCCTGTATCGCGGTGGAGCCGGCCTCGCGGATATGGTATCCGGAGATGGAGATAGTGTTCCACTTAGGGATGTTTCTGCTGCAAAAATCGAATATATCGGTTATGAGACGCATCGACGGCTTAGGCGGGAAAATATACGTGCCGCGCGCTATGTATTCCTTTAGGATATCGTTCTGTATTGTCCCTGAAAGCTCGCACATCGGGACACCCTGCTTTTCGGCGACCGCTATATACATCGCAAGAAGAACTGCCGCCGGCGCATTTATAGTCATCGACGTTGAAACTTTATCGAGCGGGATCTGGTCAAAAAGTATCTCCGCGTCCGCAAGGCTGTCGATGGCGACACCGACCTTGCCGACTTCGCCGATCGCCATCGGGTCGTCCGAATCGTAGCCGATCTGGGTCGGCAGGTCAAAAGCTACAGAAAGACCGGTAGTCCCTTGGCTCAGAAGATAACGATACCGCTTGTTGGAATCCTCCGCCGTGGCAAACCCTGCATACTGGCGCATAGTCCAAAAACGGCCGCGGTACATCGTGGGCTGGACGCCCCTCACGTACGGATAGCGGCCCGGGAACCCTATATCCTTTGTGTAATCAAGACACTCCAGATCCTCCGGGGTGTATATTCTTTTAAGAGGGATACCTCCGCCGGTGGTAAATTTATCCTTCCTCTCGGGATTTTTAGCCAGAGCCTTTTCGACATCTGCCTCATAGCCCTTTCTGCCCTCTGCAACTTCCTGGAGCTGTTTTGGATCGAACACTTACTCCGCCTCCTTAAGAAACATCTTGCGGCCGATCTTACATGGCCACCTGCACACTAATGGATTTTAGAAAAAACCACACTATGCTATTATTAAGCAGGTGAGAAAAAATTGCAACATTTGACAGGTCATTTCAGACAAGTTTATTTATGTATCTTTTAAATACTTTTCACCCGATTATATCGATTCCGCTGATTAAAACCTTGAATCTCCCGCGCATGCGCCTATTTTGCCTTTTTAAAATGCGCAAAGATGTTTTTTAAGCCATGCCGGAAAGTCAAAAGATGTTATTATCAGAATAATCTTCCTTGTCAGAAAAATCTTCCTCTGAAAGTACATGGCGCCGGCAGCCGTTTTTTTACATTTTTCAGCTCCCAATTGGTATACTCTTATAAAGCAGCAAAATTAAGCGATCTCATTAAAGGGGGATAATTTATAAATGCAGAAGGCAATAAAAATCACGGATTCGATATATTGGATAGGAGGCAACGACCGCGAGACAGACCTGTTCGAGGGGTTGTGGACATTGCCGAGAGGAGTCGCCTACAACGCCTACCTGATAAACGACAGCAAAACCGCTATCATTGATTCCATAAAGAGCGCAAACTTCACGGATTACATAGAGCGGCTGAACTCAGTGGTCCCTCCCGGCAGACAAATAGACTACCTGGTCGTCAACCACATGGAACCAGACCACTCCGGCTCAATAAGGATGCTGAAGCAGCTCTATCCCGGAATGAAGATCATAGGCAACAAGAAGACTATTGAGCTCGTAAACGCCTTCTATAAAATATCCGACGGCTTCATTGAGGTGAAGGAGGGCGACGTCATAGACCTCGGGCGCAGCAAACTCAGGTTTGCAATGATACCGATGGTCCACTGGCCCGAGAGCATGGTGGCTTATGAAATGACGGATAAGGTGCTGTTTTCCACAGACGCTTTCGGCGGCTTCAGCGCCCTTGAGGGCGGCATCTTCGACGATGAGCTCGACATGTCGCACTATGAGTCGGAGACGTTGCGCTACTTCGCGAACATAGTCGGGCGCTACTCGGCCCCGACGCAAAAAGCCATCGCTAAGGTGCGTGCGCTGGACTTTAAGATAATTTGTCCCGCACACGGCCCGATACTTCGCTCAAACCCCAAGCATGTGGTCGACCTATACGACAAATGGAGCCGTCATGAAACTGAGGAGGGCGTCGTGGTTGTGTACGGATCCATGTACGGAAACACTAAGTTCATGACCGACGCGATAGCCCGTTCCATATCAGAATCAGGCATACAGAACGTCATCGTGCACGACGTATCGCGCTCTAACGTGTCATTCATGGTGCGCGATATTTGGAGGTACCGCGGACTTGTGCTCGGCAGCTGCACTTACAATACTGAGCTCTACCCGCCTATGGCGCACCTCTGCCGTACGCTGGCAAACAAAATGATGAAAAACAGGGTACTTGGGATATGCGGGTCATACAGCTGGAGCAAGGGCGCCCTGGCCGAGCTTCAGATGTTCGCCGACAAAGGCGGCGACTGGGAACTCGTTGAGCCGGCTGTAGAAGTAAAATCCTGCCCGACTGAAGAAGACTTGGAGCTGTGCCGGCAGCTTGGCAGAAACATGGCCGAGGCCGTTAAAAGGGCAGGCAGATAATTTGAGATAATCCGCTCGCGCAAAAACAGGCAAGACAGAGAGGGATACGCCTGAGATCAGACGTATCCCTCTCTGTAGGTAAACAAGAGAAGCTCATTGCTTTGCTTTAAAAATCACCGCTTTATATCGTTGACGGTGACTTTAGGGACATACTTCTTAAAAAGCTCCTTTAGCGCGTCTATCTGGCTTTCGTCGAACAAGACCTTCCATCCCAATACGTCCCTTTCAAAAAACACCATCGCCTCGCCGCGTCTATACATTATCGTTATGAACTTTATCTCGTCCCATCTCAGAGTCTCCCTGTGGTGAGTGATCCACGTATGTGTTTCCTTCACCGGACCAAGCGGCGATATGTAGACGAGCTTCTGATACTTGAGCGCGAAGAAGCTTGAGAGACCTATCAGGATGTTCATAGCGGCCTTGTCAGTAGTCCCGAGCGAGTAATACCTCCATATAGTGATCCCTATGAGATACACCCCTATGGCCGCAAATGTCGCCGTTTTCATGTTTCCGACAGCCATTCCGGACTTAGATACAAGAAGCTTTTCAAGCTCAGGCAGTTTCTGGGACAATCAGTATCTCCCCAAAACTACGCAAGTTCCGCCGGACGCGTCTTGCCGCCCAGTACAGGTTCGCCCTCTTTACCGCGCCATGCGATCCCGATTCCCATGTAAGTCATCAGTATAGCAATGATCGGGTTGAGGTAGTTAAGGAACGCGTAGGGGATGTACTGGAATGTCGGCACACCCAGGACCCCCGATTGATACGCGCCGCAGGTGTTCCAAGGCACAAGGACGGATGTCAGCGTTCCGCAGTCCTCCAGCGAACGCGAGAGCATCCTCGGATGCAGCCCCTTCGCCTGGAATGCCGGCCTGAACATTGTGCCGGGCATGGCTATCGCGAGATACTGGTCGCCCAGGAAAAGGTTGCACACAAAGCACGACGCTATCGTAGCCGCAACTATGCCGCCGACGCTCTTTATCGGCTTCATTATGGCTTCAAGCAGCACCTTCAGGAATCCGCATGTGTCCATCGTAAAGCCGAACGTGAACGCGCAGAGGATAAGAGAGATGGTCCAGTTCATCGACTGCAGCCCGCCGCGCTCCATGAGCGATACGACGTCCTTAGCCGCTGCCGCCGCGACGTCGGGCGCAATTCCTGTGATGTGATTGTCAGCAAGTGCTTTAGTCAGTGCCGCCGCGTCTTCGCCGGCGTTAGCGATAGCAGCGGAAACCGTCGGTGAGTAACCGTTCTGCATTATATTGAGGATATCCCCTATGCCGACGCCCTGAACTGCCGCAAAGACAAGCGCTATAAAAATACCTGCCCAGAGGCTCGGCAGCGCGGGTTTGCTCATCGCGGAAAGCCCTATTACCGCAATAGGAGCTATGAGGGCAATTGGATTGATCCAGAACTCAGCGTCCATAAGGGCCTGGATAGCTGCTATTTTAGCGGTGTCGAGAGTACCGCCGCTGTATTTGAAACCTATCACGATAGTGATAATGGCCACGATAACGTAGGTTGGGCCCGTCGTCCAGCACATCGCCCTGATATGCTGGAACAGATCCGTGCCGGCAACGGCGGGCGCGAGGTTCGTCGTATCAGAAAGAGGCGACATTTTGTCCCCGAAATACGCGCCGGAGATCACGATTCCGGCCGTCAGCGGAGCGGGGACGCCAAGGCCGAGCGCTATGCCCATGATGGCGATACCGACCGTGCCGGTGGTTCCCCATGAAGTTCCGGTGGCAAGCGATACGATAGACGTTATGATGAGAGCCGCAAACAGGAAGATCGCGGGACTGAGTATCGCAAGGCCGTAGTAAATCATAGTCGGCACCACACCGCTTATTATCCAGGTACCGATGAGCGGGCCAACGGTGTAGAGTATGAGGCACGCCTGCATGCCTGTCATAATACCGTCGATGACGCCCTTTTCGATCGTAGCGTAGTCGTACTTGAGCCCAACAACGCCGACGCAGCCCACAAGCATAGCCGACAGTATGAGGGTGATATGAATGTCAGTCTGGAATATAAGAACGGTTGACGCTATCATACCAGCCACAATCAACAGCAGAACAATAGCTAGTCCCAATGATGGTTTTCGAGGCTCCATTACAAGACAACTCCCCTTTCAGTTATACACAAATATAAAGTAATGAAGATGCTGCCAAATGCAAGAAAAAATGCTTTGAAAAGCAGGTTTACCGATAAACCACCTCCATTTTTTAATATAATAAACGAAAAGTGCAGATGGTACGGTACATGTAGGTATCAGAAAGCACAAACCATTAAAACAAAAAAATCCTTCGGCTTGTCTACGTAATTCTACTACCTTTACGATACATCTGTCTACACTAAAAATAGCTGCAGATTATAAGTCAAGTTTACAATAGCAGCTTACAATATTACTTGACAAAAAAAGAAAGTATTGATAAAACTGCACCTGCATCGGGGGAGTCTTAAAGGCTGAGACGAGTTTTTTTGAATTCCGCGGCCGTTTTGGTTCATTGGCATCTCGCGGATAAAAAGAAACCGACCCTTCGAACCTGAACCGGGTAATGCCGGCGGAGGGAAGATGTATCCGGCGTACGCCGCATGCCGTCGCAGACGCTCTTTCGATGCTCATATTTTGCCACATTGAAGGGGATGTTCGTCATAGTTCGTATGCGGCTTAAGATCCTGATAGAAGGAGCTCTTTCCGTTGCGCTCTCAATTGTTCTGTCGTATATAAAACTGTTCAGCCTGCCGCAGGGCGGGTCCGTCAGTCTGTCCATGCTGCCGCTTTTGGTTTTCGCACTGCGAAGGGGAGGAGTTTTGGGTATGACTGCAGGAGCAGCCGCGGGTTTTATGCATATTTTTCTGGGCGGCTACATAGTTCACCCGCTGCAAGCGCTGCTGGACTACCCTGTGGCTTCGGCCGCACTGGGGCTCGCCGGTTTTTTCAGAAGCAAAAAATATTCAGGCATTGCGGTCGGAGTCATTGCAAATATGTTTTCGTCCGTGCTGTCGGGCGTCTTTTTCTTTTCAAGCTATGCGCCCAAAGGAATGAACGTATGGCTTTACTCCGTCGTCTACAACGGAAGCGCGGTGATACCGGAAGGGGTCATTTGCGGCATTCTGCTCTATCTGATTTGGCCGCGCATAAAAAACTTATCGTGATCCGCTGATATTATAAAAAACCAAAACTCAGGCAAATCATAAAAAACAGTTGAAGCATTCTATTTTTCAAGATAGAATACGCAGAAGCGGGACAAGGGGTCCCGGTATAATCTTAGGATCATATTTTAAGGAGGACTTCTTACAATGGCTAAAGCAGTAGTAGATCAGGATACCTGTGTAGGTTGCGAGGCTTGTGTGGGCGTGTGCCCGACGTCGGCGATAAGCGTGACGGACGGCAAGGCGAAAGTTGACGCTGATACGTGCGTCGAGTGCGGAGCCTGCGTAGCGACCTGCCCTGTGAGCGCTATCTCGCAGTAAGTTTCGCTTTTAAATATGCAAAAAGTCCGCGCCCGGGATCCCGGGCGCGGACTTTTTGCATATTGTTTATCCTTTGAGGTCAGCGTTGCCCATATCTTCTTTTCAGATCCTCGGCTTCAGACCTTATCTCCTCGTCAGTAAGAGCCACTCCGCCTCCCGCTATCTGCGCAAGAATAAATATGTCCGCAAACGTCTCAAGCATCTCACAGCGCAGAAGAGCCTCGTCCAAAGTATGCCCCACACATAACGATCCGTGGTTGGCAAGCAAAACACCGGCGCCTTTTTTAAGCGCCAGGACTGCGTTTTTGGCCAGCGCATCAGACCCTATCGGAGCATATTCCGCAACAGGGACAGCTCCGCCAAACACAGCGACCTGGTTGTCGGTTATGGGCTTAAGCGTGCGTCTTGCGGCCGCCACCGCCGTGGCGCATATTGAGTGCGCGTGTATAACCGCGTTTACATCAGCGCGCGCCTCAAACACGGCAAGATGCAATCGGCTCTCTATAGAAGGCTTTCTTACGCCACTGAGCACTTTGCCGCGCAAGTCCATCTCGACAAGGTCCTCCGGAGATAAGTCCGCATAGTCCATGCCGCTCGGTGTTATCAAAAAACCGCTCTCCGTCCTTGCGCTTATGTTACCGCCGGTTCCCTGCACAAGTTTTTTCTCGCACATCAAAATACCGACGGCAATGATTTTTTCCCTTAAAACTATGTCAGCTGTCATGCTGTCCACACCTCGCAAGCCTGCACATGAACGGCATTACCACCAAATTTGCCGCTCCGGCGACAAGAAATACGTTGACCACGGAAACGTTGAAAAAAAGCATAAAGGAAACAAATACAGCAGCCAAAACCATGCCCAAAGAGTCAGTTACGTTAAGGCACGCAACTACGCGCGCCCTGTGCTCGACAGGTGTGCCGGCCTGCATAATAGCGTACATCGGTACGCTGAAGATGCCTCCCGAGGCGGCAAGCAGCAGAAACGAAGCGATTATACCCCACGAAACCGGCTCTTTCAAAAACTCCGCGATCCCCATCAGATAAGGCTTCCTTGCAACGGCGAAGCTGAGGCAGTAAAGCGCGGCTATCGCCGCCGTAACGCCGATGCCGCTTACAGGAACAAGGCGGCCCGAGACCTTGCCGCGCAGCAGTTTGTTGCACAGAACCGCGCCAATCGTTATACCGACAGAAAATACCACGAGAAAAAATGTTGAGACCTCCTGGTTGCCGCCTAAGATCTCTTTTGAAAAAGTCGGGAACTGCGAAAGGAAGACCGAGCCGATCAGCCAGAACCAGCTTATGCCGAGCACAGAATGAAACACCGGCCCGTTCGACGCCACATAGGCGATGATGTTCCGGGTAGAGCGAAATATATTCCAGTCTATTTTCATATCAGGCATAAAAGCCTGCGCCTTCGGAATGAAGAGGCTTGCGATAAAACCGAGCACAGCTACCGCGACGACGCCGGCTCCTATATAGACACGCCCCATTTCATGAAGCACAAGCAAACCGCCGCACATAGTCCCCAAAAGTATGGCTATGTATGTCCCGGCGCTCACAAGCCCATTGCCCGCGACAAGCTCGTCCTTCCTTAGGAGCTGAGGCAGTATGCTGAATTTAAGAGGTCCGAAGAAAGCCGACTGCGCCCCCATAAAAAAAAGCAGAGTGACCAGCCACGGCAGGCTCATGTAGTGAAAAGCAGCCGCCGTAAAAACCATAAGCACGATCTCGACAAATTTTATGATACGTATCAGAAAGGATTTTTCATATTTATCAGCAATCTGCCCGGCTGTCGCCGAAAAGAGAAAAAACGGCAGAATAAACAGACCCGCGATAGCCGTTATGAGGACACGCGCGTTTATACCGTACGCATCTGACAGTCTGAACGTGATAAGTATCACAAGCGCGTTCTTGAACAGGTTATCGTTGAACGCACCAAAAAACTGAGTCAGGAAAAGCGGGAGGAAGCGTCTTGTCGCAAACAGTCCGAATTGCGTCTTTATCTCTGATATACCCATGCCCGCTAACCGTTATTGGCCTTTATCCTTTAACTGGTCAAGCGATATGTCACGCGTATGTTCTGTCTTTACCCAGGTGGCCTGATCTTTGGCGAGGACCGCGGCCCTAAATAGTATTGGTATCCATGTTATCCCGAACCAGAAATAAGCAAATGTGTCCTTCACATATTTGAACGTCAGTTTCTTCTCATGCATCGAAGGGCCTACTATGACACATATGAAACAAAAGGCTATTATTACAAATATGGGCAGCCCAAAGAAAAGCACCCAGTCCAGCGTTGTCTGCGGCGTGCTGCTTGAGATCGTCGGGAAAAGCACCATGTTGTTTATAAGAGTATATGCCATGCCCGCAAACATTATGACGATGCCGAGACATGATTTTGCGGGCGCCAGCAAATACAGGAAAAGATCCAGATACTGCAGCTTTCTCGTCACAAAAAAAGACTTTAACGCATCCATGCCATAGTGCCAGAATACCCAGTAATGTCCCTGCATCCAGCGCGTGCGCTGGCGCTTTGAAATCTCCAGGCTCTGCGGCTTTTCGTCATAGATGATGGCTGCGTCGTTCCAGTGCACTCTGCTGCCGGACAATATAAGCCGCGTCGACATCTCGAGGTCTTCCGTAAGGCTCTCCAAGTTCCATCCTATTCTTTCAAGAGTTGCCGCCCTGATTACAAGGCCGGTGCCGCCTAAGGTGCATGAAAGCCCCCAAAGCCCGCGTGCCAGCTGCCAAAAACGGTTTGAAAACCAATACGCCAGAGCGTACGAACGAGTAAGCCAGTTATCGTCCGGGTTTTTCACATCCAACACACCCTGTATCGCCTCAGCCTCGGGGTGAAGTTCCATGTAATCATTCATGCGGGCCAAAAAATTTTTATCCGCCAGATTATCTGCGTCAAACATGGCAAGCGCATCGACCTCATCCATGGGTATCTGGGTCAGAGCCCAGCGCACATTCCACGTCTTGCCGTTATGTTCTTTATCGAACCTTTCAAGCGCGATGGCGCCATGCTGCCTGACCAGTTCGGCCGTGTTGTCTGTGCAGTTGTCGCACGAGACATATATTTTATAGCAGTTCTTCGGATAGTTCTGATTACGGAGGCTTTCGATAAGGGGCACGATGACCTTAGCTTCGTTATGAGCGGGGACAAGCACGGCAAACCTGCGATAGCGCGCGGCGCGCGGCATCTCCTTCTGGCTCCAGAAACCGCGTACGCTGACGATGATCTGGTAAACCCCGTCGCACATCAGAAATCCGAGGAGCGTATAGAGCACAAACTGTACTATCCACCAGCCCCACCATATAACCCAATAAAACAGCTCCTGCGAATCTCCCATTACCTGTCATTCCTCCTGAATATGTAAAGCAAAAAAGCTATATTGCAATTTATAAACAAACCATGCCGCATCAGGATATAATACATGCAGGACGGGCTTAAGACAACAACCGCATATGCAAATACGCCTTATAGCGTATTCCGGCGAGGTCCGGCCGCGCGGGAAGGAGAACGGACTGATATGCGCCGATATGCGGCAAAAAAATCATCTCTTTAAAATTTCATTTATCAGGTTTCTCTCAAGTATGAGATCGTTATAGCCAAGCCTGCGCTCAACCTCTTCCGTGACCGATTCAAACTTGGATATATCCGTCTTCTCTCTGCTTTTTATATATGTCGCTCTGCCGGCTCCAGGTTCGACAAAGACACCTTTGTACATATAAGAGCCGTTTCTGAATATTACAGGCTCTTCAGGGCCGTCCGCCAAAAGGTCCCTCCCGAATGCCGTAGTTATTCCGAGCCCCATAAGGCCTGAAACTGTAGGCAAGACATCGATCTGCCCGGTATCGCTTTCGTCAGTGCCCGTTATTTTTTTATCGTTTTCAGACGGTATACGGAACATAAGCGGCACTCTCCTTGTGTTCTGCCATACGACAGGATCCTCCAACGGTTCTTTGAGCAGTTTTTCAAGATCCTCCCTATAAGCGGTTGGAATTGCGGGGTGGTCTCCGTAGACCACTATGAGGCTTTTGTCGAGCACTCCGTTTTTCCTGAGGCCGTCTATGAAACGCCCGAATTCACGGTCAAAGTAATGTATCGCTATGAGATACCTTCCCACAAGCGTGTCCTTAAGGTCATCTGGCAGCACAAGCGTGCCATCGTCAAGCCCATCAAAGTCAAAAGGATGGTGGCTGCTCAGCGTCACTATGAATCCGTAAAAAGGGGATCTGTAATCGGTAAAAAATTCCAGAGCTTTTGTAAATATCACACTGTCGCTCAGTCCGAGGCCTATCACCTCTTCGTCCGGGAACGTGTTCCTGCTGTATTGCCTGTAAAAACCAAGCTTCGGGTGCATCCTGTGGCAGTTCCAGAAAGCGCTGTACGTACCCTGAAAAACAACGCACCTGTAGCCTTTTTTGTTAAGGGAACGGGCCAGCGAATTAAAGTCGTTATCGGCAAACCTGGTATATGCGGCGCCAGACGCGGCCGGGAACATGCCGGTGTTGGCCATGAATTCCGAGTCTGCGCTCTGACCTCCGGCAGTCTGGTTCCATGCGTTTGCAAAGTATACGCATTCCCTGCGGAACCGGTTGAGGTTAGGTGTCACCTCAACGCCGTTGAATTCCATATCCAGCACGAAGTACTGCAGGGCCTCGCACTGTATCATTATGAGGTTCTTGCCGCGAGCCATCGGGTGGTGTTGAGCCACGTCATGTTTAGCAAACCACTGTCTGATCTCGCGTATCTTGGCTTCAGGCGTGTAGTCTGAAGCCAGCGCGCGCCCGGCCATAGCCATAGCGTCTCCCCAATGAAAAGTTGAGACGCTAACCCACGCGCACACAGAAAGCCTGTCGTACATGGCGTTTATTATGTTAGGTCTCTGTTCGGCAAGCCTCCACGCAGCGTATCCCTGAACCGCCACCGACACAGCGAAGAGCGCGGCAGAAAAAAGCGCGCGCCTCACTGTGACCTCGTTGAAACGCGCGATAAGCCGTTTTTTCTTCATAAGCCAAATCGCTATCGGTATATCGATGAATACGAGAGCGTCCCACGGTTTAAGAAGAGACCATATAGATTTGGCTATAAGCCCGGTCTGTGGTATCAGCATCAAGTCATGGAATATAAATATGTCGGCATAGTAGCGGATAAAGAGCCTGTCAGTCAAAACAAGCGATGAGAGCAGAAGATCAAGCAGCAGGAGCGCCTTGCCCCTTGAACGCACGGACATAAGCGAAACCGGAATCACAAGGCACAGTATCGCGCCAAGAGACGGCAGCCCGACTGCCATAGCCCTCAGCGTATATCTTACAGCGGGATAATCAAAGCTCTCTAATATGGGCCAGTTCAGGATCCTTGCAATGGAAAAATCCACGGAAAAAAATTTTAACCATAATATGGCAACCAACATGAGCAGTATTTTAAATTCGCGGCATTTAGGCCCAGTATAATCCGCATCTCTCATTTTATTAAAAATCCTCATCGTACACCTCTGTCCAACAGCTTCAAAACAAGGTCGTGCTCCAAAATTTTGTCGCTGTATCCAAGCCGTCGCTTCACTTCGCCGGTTAAGTTCTCAAAACCGCCATACTCCAGTTTCCTATGATTTCTGACGTTAACAGCGCTTTTTTTCTGAGGCTCGACAAACACATCCCCCGTCATGTAGGAGCAGTTGCGGAATATGACAGGTTCAGCCGCGCGCGGCAAAAAAAGATCATATCCGAAGCCGACAACAAAATTAAAACCAAGGAGGTTCGATACGGTTACAGGAACATCGATAAGGCCGACCGGGGTCTTTCTGTCCTTAAAAGCCATGTAGCGTCCCGGTATCTTTATGATCAGAGGTATCTTTTGAACTTCACGCCACGCCAGATCGCTCTTCAAGCTCCGCCCAAGGAGCTTTTCAAGGTTTGCCCTATCCCATGCCGGTATGGCCGGATGGTCGCCGTAAACAACTATCACAGACGAATCCATGAGCCCCCTCTTTTCCAGATCTTTGATGAACGATCCGAATTGCGTATCAAAATAGTGTATCGCCGTCAGGTAATCACCTATCAGCATCCCTTTGAACTTGCCGACGTCAAGGTCCGTCTGATCGAACATAGGTTTGAAATTATACGGGTAATGACTTGTTAAAGTCACCAGAAAAGCGTAAAAAGGCTTCTCCTCCCTGTCAAGCACCTCCGCCGACTGTCTGAAAAAACTTTTATCGCTGAGCCCCAGGCCTATCTCTTCATCGACCGTAAAATCTTTTTTGCTGATAAACTTCGTAAAACCAAGGGCAGGGTACATATGATTTCTGTTCCAAAAACCCGGTTTGTCGCCGTGCAGCGCTAAGGTGCTGTAACCATGCTCCGCCAGCAGTTTCGGAAGAGCTTCGTATCTGTTACCCGCAAATCGAGTATACACCACACCGGCCGGGGACGGGTACAAAGACGCGTTGACAAGAAACTCCGCGTCAGAGCTATTGCCTGTGCCGGTCTGGTTATAAGTTCTGTCGAAATAAACCGACCTGGCCGCAAAACGGTTTATATTCGGGGTGACCTCATGTCCATTGATCTTCAACCCTATAACGAACTGCTGAAGCGACTCCACCTGTATTATGATGAGGTTTTTCCCCCTAGCGGCGCCGAACATCCGGCCGTTTCGCATACCGTCAGATCTCCTCGCTTCAAGCCACTCCCTTATCTCGCTGATCTCGCTCAAAGGCACTTCTTTGCGCATCAGATCCCCTTTAACAACGTTCCATGCGTCAGCCACATGATATGTGAGAGCCCCGACATTGCTGCAAACAGCAGGACGATCCCACATCGACATGAGAACTCGGGGCACCTTATTCTCATAACTGTCTATGCGCAGCCATAACATCAGCGCGCCGGACAAAAATAAAATGAACGAAACGACGGCGCGTCTCAGACCGATCTTTTTAAAAAAAGGCGTGTCATAAAAATACCGTGTGGCTAAAACATATAAAACGAGCAGCGGGATATCCGCAAAATAAAGGACGTCCCACGGACACAGCAGCGCAAAGACAGAATCGGCCACATCGCCGACCTGAGCCGTGAGCCCAACGTTGGCAAAAGAGAAAAGGTCTGAATAGTATCTCATGTAGAGGATATCCGTAACAGCCAATGCCGATAGGGAAAGGTCCGCGAGGATGGCCGGAAAAGGCCGCACCCTGCTCCACAGCAGAGAGACCGGGACAAAAATCATGAGAATAACACCGGCTGACGACGCAATCGAAACGACATCGCGCGTCATAAGAGACGAAATGCAGGACTCCACAAAGTAGAACTTCAGCAAAACGGAAACAAAAATAACCACAAAGAACAATAGCTCTCTGCGGTCGTTATCGTAATTATTTTTAATGCCGCCTAAAAATACCATATGATGTCTCCCTTTGATTCACAGCCAAGACACCATAACAGAGGCTGCCGTGATATCTTTTCGCCGCAACTATCTTACGCGCCTGCCATACAACTCGTTCATCCTGCGCAATTTCTGAAGGCCCGGCAATGCATCTGACAGCAGCAGATCGAACTCATCCCTTGTGAGCCGCCACTCCCAGTTGCCTTCAGCCACGCCTGGCACGTTCATCCTGGAATCCCCGCCGAGACAAAGTATGTCCTGCATAGGTATAATAGCAATTTCCGCGACAGATGCAAGCGCCAGCTGTGTCATATATTTTACCGCTTCAAACCGCTTAACGCCGCATCCGATATATTCCTCAAACGTCGCTTTTTCAGTATCCGAAGCCTCGCTGTCCCACCAGCCCAACACAGTGTTGTTATCATGCGTGCCTGTGTAAACCGCAGAGTCCCGCGTGATATTATGCGGCGCATAGGGATTGGAACCGACGTCGTCGCCAAAAGCGAACATGAGCACCTTCATGCCTGGAATACCGTGACGCCGCATTAGTTCGCTTACGTCGGGAGTTATTATGCCGAGGTCTTCAGCTATAACCGGAAGCACCCCTCCAAAAAGAGGCGATATTTCGCGTTC
>Ga0302241_1000733_pt1 | contig 27343 bp, 24 predicted proteins | sample AAG_UR_Arg_MG_FD_193532 | JGI IMG/M metagenome (GOLD analysis project Ga0302241, IMG submission 193532) | Enriched activated sludge microbial communities from anaerobic digester in WTTP, New Holstein, Wisconsin, United States - AAG_UR_Arg | ecosystem: Engineered > Bioreactor > Anaerobic >... | reverse complement strand
CATTAAATTTGATGGATGTGTAGAGAAAAAATATTCTCTCCGAACTCCTGGTATGGCTGCAGGTATTACTGACCATATTTGGACTTTTAAAGAACTTTTGACTTTCAGAAAGGGGGTGGTCACATAATCAAAGTACTAGCGGAAGAGCATCGGATTTTTCTTCTCTTTAAATTTTTTACCTGCTTATTACAGGATATTTTTTATACCTCTCGAACCATGCCTAATAGCGTAATGTTTAGGAATAAACTTATTAGGCATTACAATTTTAAAAATTAAGGAAGAAAATATGTCAGATATTGGTTTTAAAGTTGTATCCCTTGCAAGAGAATGGTTAGGAAAGGAATTTAATCCAGGGAAAAATGAGCAATGTTGTTATTTTGTTCGGAAAGTTTTTTTACAGGCCGGTAAAGAGCTGGGAGTCACTAAAAATCCTTCCGATAATTTTTTCCCTACTGATGCAGGCTATGCAAATTCACTGGCTGGAGATGATATAGGTTATAGAATTAATAAAATTTCTGATTTATTTGAAGGGGATATCATCTTTTTTAAGAATACTTATGGAAATTGGCCAGAAGGAACTATAACTCATGTAGGAATTTATTGTGGTAATGGAGAATTTATACATAGAACTACTGATTCCCAACCGGTAGCGCAGGTAAGTCTTGCAACTTACTGCGACGGTTTAAAATTTGTTGAAGGGAGAAGGGTTTTTTAGATAAAGATTCTTAAAAATTCTTATCGACAATTCTGGCAATAGTGATATAATTGCTTAAGGGGATGTGAATTAATGCCTATTGAGTGTCTTAAATGTGGACAGGAAAATTCTGTAATTGAACCTTCCTGTGTTAAATGTGGTGACAGACTGGATAATCTTCCTATTATTCAGGAACTTGCCCATATGGATATTAAACTCGGGAAAATTAAAGATGGTATAAAGCGCCTCAAGGAAGTAGCAGGAGTATATATCACTGATGGAAATTTTGAAGAAGTTGATAAGATAGTAAAATATCTTCTCACATTAAATCCTGATGATGTTGAGATACATATTTTAATAGGAGATATGTATTTAAAGCGTGGTGAATTGGACCAGGCCGAGAAGTCTTATAGGGAGGTTCTTAAAAAAGAGATTTCAAATATAATAGTCTTAAATAAACTCGGAGAAACTCTTGCAAAAAAAGGTGATGAAAATTCTGCTGTTATAGCCTATAAAAAAGTAATGAAAATGGACCCCAATAACCCGGCTCCTTATGAATATCTGGTTAAACTGGCTCTTGATAGAGGTAATAAAAAAGAAGCTATAAATATATATAATAAACTGGCAGAACTATATAAACAGTCAGGTAATGAATCAAAATCCGTAGAATATACCAACAGTGCTCTTGAACTCTCAGGTAAAAAACCTATTCTTCCTGCGCCTTTACCCCAGAAAGATAAAATGTCTGGAGATGACGATACACCACCTCAGGAAGAAACAGAAGTCATTGGTTTACATTTACCTGATATACAGCTTTCTTTTGGAGATGAAGAAGATCCTTTTGCTCCACCAAGTTCAACTTATATTTTACCACCTGCACAACAAAAAAAAGAGGAAGCACCACCTCCCGATGAGGTTAAAAATGAAGAAAAACCTAAACATCGGATTTACAGTAAATCTGATATATACCTTCATATATTATATGAACATGATGATTATAATAAACGTCTTTTAGCTTTATCAAATCTGACTCCTATGGATGGAGAACATGCTGTAAATGGATTTGTCTACGCTTTAAAAGATGAACATCGCTCCATAAGAACTCAGGCAGCTTTAGCTCTTGGAACAGCCGGTGATAAAAGAGCTCTTGACGTTCTCATAGAGACACTGGAAAAAGATACTGATGAGTCAGTCAGGCAAAATTCTGCATCTATTCTAGGCTTATTAAATGACGCCACTGCCATAGATCCACTTATAAAAGCATTGAAAGATAAAGATATTTCTGTTCGCCAGTCTGCAGTTATGAGCCTTGGAAGATTTAATGACTCCAAAATCGTAGATCCTCTCATTGAGTATCTGGATACCGATGATAAGGCTATGTGGGGTAAGATAGTCCCTATTATTACAGCAATTACAAGTGATAAAAAAATTATAAAACCTTTTATAAAAGTATTTGAGAAAACGAACGATATCGATTTGCGTCTGAGTATAATGTCTATTTTAAAAGAGTTCAAAGAACCTCTCCTGTATGATCTGCTTATCAGATCTTTAAAAGATGAGGAACGGAGTATAAAATTAAATGCTATAAAAACTCTGGGCGATTTTAGTGATAAGAAAGCTATAAAACATCTGTGTGAGTTTTTAACTGATAAAGATAATGAACTTAATAAAGCTGCAGACGAAGCTCTTTCTAAGCTGGGTTATAAGAAAACCCCTCTCGCAAGACTCAAAGCTATTCTGTTTAAAAAATACTAAGAGTTTCTTTATGCCTGATTCTCTGTAACTCAAATGCATATATGAAGAACTATCCTTAATTTTTTAAAATAGCAGAAAAATTTCTGGCCAGTTATTTTTGGAGGGGAGATTCAAAAGAGGGCATAAAATGATAAGTATATTAAGAAATTTTTTTTGTTATAAGTGTCCTAAATGTAATAAGAAAACAGTTCCTTATATACAGGTTAATTTCCTATCACCCAAATATTGTCCTCTATGTAAAGTAAAAATGCTTCCTAAAGATGTTATCGGTGCATTTAAAAGACAGATTTTTTTACTTGCCCTCTTTTTTATAATTCTAAGGGTATATTTATGGATAATGGATATGTTAGAAAAGACTTCATCAATAAATAAAGATTTATCTCATATGGTCAATCTTATACTGGGAGGAATTTTAGTATTTTTTTACCTTCTTATTTCCATAATCTGTGATACTCAGATGACGGAAATGGCCGAGATTGATGACTCTATATAAGAGAGGTTGCCATCAAAGATCCTCCTGTCGTTGACTTCATCTCAAACCTCTGTTATAATTTCTTAGAAATATAGATTGAAAAGGATAATTCTCTATGGAACATAATGATATAAATGAAGCTATAATTAATACCGTTATAATACGTTATCCAAAACAAAAGCTTGCAACTTTTGGAGTGACAAATATAAAGTACTTTATAATTACGGAACCTCTTATAAATACTCTCCTTGAAAAAACAGAAGAAGACGTAGTAGTAAGGGAAGGGAAAGTAATAGCAGAAAGACCTCAGATCATAACTCCCTATTATTTAAAAAGCTTATTTCAGGGTTTCGAACATGGCGATGAATATACTGATTATATACGTGAAATCCAGGGAACAGATATATCTGGCCTTTTATATACTTACAAAAATGATTTCGCCAATATGACTATTGTATCAGGGACGATAGAAACGGTAATAGAAAAAATTGAATATGATCTTGATAAAGAAGGAGATCCCCTTACGGCAATAATAAAGGGGATTAATAAATACTGGGATATATCCCTTATGAAATTTATTTTTGATCTTACCACTACATCACTGGCCTCCAATATTTCGGATCTCAGTAGAAGAGGTCTTTTGACTGCTGATAAAGGCGGACTACCGAGGGATGCCAGAATAAAGATAGAAAATCTTTTTAGAGAGGTAAAAGCAGGGCGGGGCTCCCCGGGTGAACTAAAAAAAGAACTTGATTTGTGGGGAGTTTTTCGTGAATATGAAAACAGGTTTCTCGATCTCTTTTCAAAAAAGTAAATTAGCGGTTAGCAGTCAGCTTTCAACGGTCAGCTTTCAGGAATAAATTCAATTTCTTAAGACAAAACTAGCTATCTCACTTTCAGTAGCCACAGTATTGTTGAACCTCCCTGACATCTAGCGGGATATTACAAAAGCTGATAGCTGACTGCTGATAGCTAATTTATGTTGATTTTAATTCATTATACAATGCTTCATACAACTTATTTGCTTCTCCAAGATCTTTCAAGAGTTCACATTTATCCATTATCTCCTGAGGTGGATAGATAGATTTGTCCTTTGTAATCTCAGGGTTTATAAATTTATAAGAAGCACTGTTGGGATTGGCATACCACGTAGTATTTGATATTTCAGCACTGATTTCGGGACGTAGGAGGAAGTCAATGAACATTTCTGCTGACTCTTTATTCTTTGATCCTCTGGGAATACACATATTATCAACCCATAACTCTGTACCTTCCTCTGGTATAGCATATTTTATTACCTTATGTTCCTTTATTACCTGAAAAACATCACCGCTATAACCTTCAGAAAGCCAGACATCACCTGATTTAAGAAAATCCACATATGTGTCACTTGTATAAGCTTTAACCAGGGGTTTCTGTTTGAGAAGAAGTTCTTTTGCTTCTTTTATCTGACCGGGGTCTGTTGTATTTATAGAATAACCCAGAATTTTAAGAGCAGGATTGGCTATAGAGCGTACGTCATCAAGCATGGATATACGATCTTTATATTTCTCATCCCAGAGTATCTGCCAGCTAAGGACCTTATCTGTCACCTTTTCCGTATTATATCCGATACCGGAAGTTCCCCATAAATATGGTATGGAATATCTATTATTCGGGTCAAAAGAAAGATTTTTAAATTTCTCATCCAGATTCTTAAAATTTGTAATTTTTGTAAGATCTAACTCTTCAAGTAAATTCTCATTTATCATTATAGCTACCATATAATCACTGGGGAAGATAAGATCATAGCCACTGGCACCGGCATGAAGTTTAGCAAGTAATTCCTCATTACTGGAATAATTATCATAAGTAATTTTTATTTTAAATTCCTGCTCAAATCCTTTAATTACATTATCACTTATATAAAAGGGCCAGTTATAGACAAAAAGGTTTTTTGAAGAACCATTTTCAATGCATGAAGTGCTTCCAAAACCAATTATACCGGCCATGCCGATAAGAGATGCAGATTTCAAGAAATCTCGCCTTGTTATTTTTTCCATTTTCTATGCTCCTAATCTCTGAGATATTAAAATTAAAATCATACTTATAAAGAGTATAAGTGTTGATAAAGCATTAATTTCAGGTGTTACACCGAATTTCATCATAGAATATACCTTTATGGGCAGTGTAGTGGACCCGATACCTGCTACAAAAGAGGTTATAAGGTAATCATCAAAGGAGAGAGTGAACGCAATTAAAGCTGCACTTACAACACCGGGCAGAATTAAAGGTAATGTTACTTTCATAAAAGTCTGAAAGGGATTGGCACCTAAATCCATGGCGGCTTCGTCCAGGGTTTTATTATATCCATGAAGTCTGGCTCTTACAACAAGAGCTACAAAGGAGATATTAAAAGCCACATGAGCTATGATTATGGAGACCAGGCCCAGAGTAAACCGAATAAATACATAAAAACTTAAGAGGGATATCCCCATTACTATATCAGGTACAATTATGGGCATATAAAGCACTGAATCAAAAAGACCTTTCCCGGGAAATTTGTAACGGTACATTGCAATGGCAGTAAGTGTACCTATTACAGTTGCTATGGCTGTTGAAATAAATGCAACAATAAGACTGTTTACCAGTGCTCCTGCCAGAGCCGTATCATTAAAAAGTACTTTATACCATTCAAAGGTAAAACCTGTCCATACTGCATTTATTCTGGCTTTATTAAAAGAGAATATAACCAGTATGGCCATTGGTAAATACAGAAAAATATAAGTAAGCCAGGAGTGAACACCCAGGGTAAATTCTCCTGCATTAAATTTTTTTCGACTCCGTATTTCAGACATTTATTTCTCCACCTCTGGTTCACCAAATTTTATATATATTATAAGAAGGGCCAGCACTATAATAAGGACTATAAATGACAGAGAAGATCCAAAGGGCCAGTTTTTTACCTTAAGGAATTGTTGCTGTATAAGGTTACCTATCATCATTACCTTTGCACCACCGAGTAAGTCCGGTGTAATATAAGCCCCGAGAGTAGGTACAAAAACCAGTATGGACCCTGCAATAATTCCCGGCGATGTGAGAGGGAGAATTACTTTCCAGAAAACATTAAAACCGTTTGCCCCAAGATCGTAAGCGGCTTCTATTAGAGATGGATCTAATTTTTCAATAGAAGCATAAAGAGGTAAAATCATAAAAGGCAGATAACCATATACAAGACCTATAATTACAGCCAGATCAGTAAAAAGCAGTTTCAGAGGTTCCTGTATAATACCCATTTGCAGGAGTATTGTGTTTATAAGCCCACCTTCTCTTAAAATCACAAGCCAGGCATAGGTCCTTACCAGAAAATCTGTCCAGAATGGCAATATAACAAGAATGAGAAGGATATTTTTAAAGACTGTACTTTTTCTTGTTGATATATAATAAGCCATGGGATAACCGATTAACAGACATATAACTGTATTCAGTATAGCTATCCAGAAAGAGTACAGTATAGTCTTCAGATAAACGGGATTTAGAACCTGCTTATAATTCTCAAAGGTAAAGTTCCAGTTTACGCCTCCGTAATTTCCCCGTTCACAAAAACTGTATACAAAAATTATTCCCAGGGGTATGAGAAAAAACAGTAAAAGCCAGAGAAAAGCAGGGCTTATTAAGAATCCGGCTTTGCCTTCTTTACCCCATGATTTATACCTGAGCAAAAAGTCTTTCATTTTCTACTCTCTCTGAAAGGACAAAGGTACTGTAAATATCCCAGGAAACAAAGACATCCTGATCAGGTTTAAATTCAAAGGTTTTATCATAATTTTTTTCCAGGACTATGAGTTTTTGTTCCTTAAGTTTTACTATAAACTGTATAACATTACCGAGATAAATCATATCCTCAATCTTTCCCTGAAGGATATTTATATTATGGGACATATTTTTCGGTTCACCGGGGGTTATCTGAATCTTTTCAGGTCTCACCATAACTGTAGCATTTCTTTCAGGTCTGATTCCTTCCCCTGTAGCTTTTATTTCAAACCCATCAGAAGTGGTAAGGGTATATATTTTCCCATTTCCATTTCTTAGATTTCCCGAAAAAAGATTTGATATACCAATAAAATTGGCCACAAATTCTGTTCTGGGTCTTTCATAAATCTGAGGAGGAATATCCATCTGTTCAATTTTTCCTGTCTGCATTATGGCTATACGATCAGACATAGTAAGGGCTTCTTCCTGATCATGAGTAACATAGATAAAGGTTATACCCAGTCTTTTCTGAAGAGATTTCAATTCTACCTGCATCTGTCGTCGAAGTTTCAGATCCAGTGCTCCAAGGGGTTCATCCAGCAATAGTACAGGTGGTTCATTAACAAGTGCCCTTGAAAGGGCCACTCTTTGCTGCTGACCTCCTGAAAGCTGTCGGGGTTTTCTGTCACCCATTCCGGAAAGGCCTACCAGATCAAGAGATCTCATAACTCTTTCTTTTATCTCAGCTCTTCCTATACCTTTTAACTTCAGTCCAAAAGCAACATTATCATATATATTCATATGGGGAAAAAGAGCATAATTCTGAAAAACTGTATTTACATTTCTCCGATAAGGGGGAGTGGAATTAATCATTTTATCTTCCAGAAAGATTTCGCCGGAGTCGGGGATTTCAAATCCTGCTATTAATCTGAGCAGGGTTGTTTTACCGCAACCGCTGGGGCCGAGGATGGAGAAGAATTCACCTGAAGGTATTTCCAGGGAAACATGGTCAAGGGCCAAAACATTTCCAAACCTTTTTACCACGTCTTTAATTTGAACAATATTTTTTTTCAATAACTTTCCCTCCTTAATATTAGTTAACATTAAGACGATTCCAGAGGATATTTTATTATAATCTTATATCTTTCTACATAACACAGAGTAAACATAACGGAGTAAATCCACACACCTCCTTAATATAACTTGAATTTTTACCTTATATTTATAGTGTATTTCATAACTTATTAGAATTTAAATAATTCGTGATGCGTGATGCGTAATGGGTGATTATAATTACGCGTCACGCTTTACGCATTACGAATTTATTAATTATGGATTGTTATGAAACTAACTATAATATAATTTGATGCCATATTATAGCAAAATTTAATTTATTTGAATAGATAATTTAAAAAAATTTTAAAGATTTTTTTAGCCATAGAAAAGTCAATAAATACGCCTGAAAGAAAGTAATAAGGGCAATTATAAAAATCACCCTTACAGATCTTATTATAATAATTTATTTTAGATCTCGTAATGTTTTAAAACTTCTTCTTCGCCGGCTATCTGAGGAAGTAAACCGAGTTTATCTTTCATAAAATTTTTTCCCATTATACTGCCTAATCTTCCTCCCATGACAAGTGCGGTACCTCCTCCTGCTATCCCTGCAATTACTGCACCTGTTACAAGACCCACAGGTGTTCCCACTATTTTTGCAAGTGCCGGACAATGGAGTGTTTCTGCTATGAAATCGTGAGTGGATGCTCCAAAAGAGCCTATTACCTCATTGAGAGGTTTTAATGATTTTTTCTGGTCTTCTTGATATCTGGGTGGTACGTATTTATCTAAAAGGAGTTTCTCCATTTCTTCAAGTGTACCTCTTCCGGCATTTAAGCCAATCTTACTGCCTGCCGTGACTCCTACTATAAGACCTGCTAAAAGACCTGTGAGTCCCCCTATTACAGAGCATGTAGCACTCATGGCTATTATAGAGGCTTTATGGAGAGCTTTCTTAAAAAGTGAACTCTCATCTGTTTCTTCTGTTTTCGCTGTATCTTCTACATCCACTGTATGAGTGCAGGAATGGCTTTCTACAGGAGGATGTTCATATATTTCAAAATCTGTGGGAAAGGTTTCTCCTTTTTTAGGGACAGGATCATATCCTCCTTCAGAATGTTGATTACATCTCAGTATACGAAGCCCCCCTCTTATGGATCCTTCAAGGACACCGTATTCTTTTATTGATTCTGCAGTATACATGGAACAGGAAGGGGTAAATTTACATTCAAGTCTCAGTTCGTTTCGGGAAGAGACATATTTCTTATATCCTCTGATGGGTTTCATTGCCATATGCTTTAAAGAAGTCTTTACATCCATTTTCCATCATCCTTACATAGTTTTATACATTTTAAGTTTAAGGAAAAATAGGAAAATTTACAAGAGATAATTGTTAAAATATTGTTAATTTTTGAAAAGGTTCTTTCAGGGGTTCTACCACTGGCAAAACTCCTGAAATTTTTTATCTTGTATAATTCAGTGTCTTATTTTTTAACTTCAGGTCAGATCCCATACCACCGAAAAAGAGCATACTCTCTCCTGTCCCGAGAGGAGCTGCCCCACCGGCAATAACAGGAAAAGACATGGCCTGTAATAATTTCTTCATAATATATAACTTCCATTATCTTAATTTTTTAATGATTCCAGAAATAAATAAAAACTCCTATCACTATTATAATTTTTATACCTTTTTTACAAAAAAAACCTCTTCCTCAAGTTCTATATGAAATTCCTTCCGTATTTTTTCTTTTATCAATTGAATAAGCTCTTTAACCTCTCTGCAGGTAGCTTTACCAATATTTATTATATAATTTCCATGAAGAGGAGAAACCATTGCATCTCCAAAAGATTTGCCTTTAAGACCCATTAAATCTATCAATTTACCTGCAGGTAATTTATTATGAACTATTAGTTTTTCTTCTGGAAATCTCTTTTCTATATATTTTTTTAAATCCTCACTTACTACTATATTTTTAAAGATACAACCTGCCGAAGGTTCAGTGGGATGAAGAGTTCTTCTCTTATGTCGGTCTTCTTCCATAATGGTTATAAGTTCTTCCGGGTCTCCTCTTTTTAGAAGTAACTCTGCAGAAAGAATTACAGCTTTTATACTTCTATCCTTCAGTCTTGAGTATCTATATTTAAAATCAAAAAAATCCCTTTTCACATGTATTATCTTTTTTTCATTCAATAAGAATAACTTCGCTTCTGAAAGGACATCACCTATAGAAGAACCATAGGCGCCGGCATTTCCAACAATTGCTCCGCCAATAGTGCCCGGAAGTCCTCCTAAAGCCTCAAGCCCTTTAAGTCCTCTTACTGCCATTTTTTTTGCAAAACTAAAGGTAGAAACACCGCTTTCCACAAATGCCATTTCATCTTTCACCCTGTAACCTGAAGATAAGATTTTTATGACTACTCCCCGAAAGCCCTCATCAGAGAAAACTATATTAGTTCCTCCACCAAGAATAAAAAAAGGTATGACAAGATCTATTGAAAGTCGGAGAGCTTTTATTATTTCCTCTGTACTTCTTGCCAGAACCATTAAGTCTGCAGGCCCTCCTATTTTGAAGGAAGTATGACAGGAGAGAGATTCCTTTTTTAATATCTCTCCATTGAAGTTATTGATGAATTCATCATATATGTTCATAGCTAAATCCGGGCGAACCCTGTGTTCGCCCCTACACCATAATCCCTTACATCTCACGCTTCACTTCTCAAGGCTCATTAATAAAAACAGACACATTATTCGATTTATTATTTACAGAGACCAGATCTATTAGAAAATCCTGGTTAAAATCACCAACACCCAGGGAAATAGGCCCTTTCCCTATACCTACTGTCCCGGCATTCTGAAAGGATCCATCTCCATTACCTGCAAGAATAGAGATATTATTTGATTTATAATTTGCCACAGCCAGGTCGATTATCATATCCTTATTAAAATCCCCTCCTGTAAGGCTTACTGGCTGTTCTCCCACTTGATAGGTGGCAGCTTTTTGAAAATATCCGTCTCCGGTACCCAGCAATATTGTTACATCATTTGAACCTCTGTTGGTAACAGCAAGATCACCATTACCATCTCTGTCAAAATCTCCTGCTATGACAGCACTGGGTTCTTCTCCAACTCCAAAAGTCCTCTGGGGCTGAAAGGTATTATCACCGTTTCCAAGAAGTACGGAAACATTATTGTTTTTTTCATTTGTAATGGCCAGATCGAAAATCTTATCCCTGTTAAAATCTGCCACAATAATACAGGTGGGTTTTTCTCCTGTCATAAAATTAAGCCCCACTAAATGAGGCATATTTCCTGCCATAACAAGACAGGTAAGAACACTTAAAATGGTTATAATCAATAAAATTTTAAATTTCAAGGTAATCTCTCCTTTCATCATTAATTTTCTAGTTCACCGGCATTTTCCCTTCAAAAGCTATTGACAAAAATTCTTTATGGGAATATTATATGTGAAGTACTTTAGTTTAAGGAGGTTCCCTTGATATGCAAGAAAAAGAAACAAAAAAACATATTGACACAATAACCATATCTGCCTATGGAAAAATGCTGGAAGGAGGTTGTGGGGAATGTAAAACATCCTGCCAGTCAGCCTGCAAAACTTCCTGTACTGTAAGCAATCAGGAATGCGAAAACTAGATATTCATAAATTCAAAATAAAAGATGTAAAGCTCCTATTGGACGTAAATTCAGGAGCTTTACATATTATTGATGACATAATATGGGATATTCTGGACTGCTCTTCCAACCCACTGGAGGAAAATATTTTTCTTTACCTGAAGGATAGATATGAAAAATCTGCCATAATTGAAGGTCAGGAAGAACTTATAAAACTCAAAAATAAAGGCCTCTTATTTACACCGCCACATAAATTTCCTACTATTCACGAAGTGGAGTTTTTACCTGTTAAAGCCATCTGTCTTCATATTTCTCATGACTGTAATCTCAGATGCCGTTATTGTTTTGCAAAAACAGGAGGGTTTGGCCGTAAAAGAAGCCATATGTCTTTAGAAGTAGCAAAATCTGCTATAGATTTTATTGCAGATAATTCCGGTAGTAGAAGGAATTTAGAGATAGATTTTTTTGGAGGAGAACCATTGCTGAACTTTGATGCAGTAAAAAGTGCAATAGAGAGAGCAAAAGAAATCGAACATGAAAAAGATAAGAATTTTAGATTTACTCTTACTACAAATGCTGTACTTCTTACAGATGAAATAATTGACTATCTGAATGAACATAATATTAGTCTTATACTCAGTCTTGATGGCCCACCTGAAATAAATGATCTTATGAGAGTAAAACCTGACGGTTCCGGAACATATTATGAGGTTTTACCGAAAATAAAAAAAGCAATTTTCTCAAGAGAAGAAAAAAATTATTATATAAGAGGTACCTATACAAAGAAGAGTTTAAACTTTTCTGATACAGTAATTCATCTTGCAGATGAAGGTTTTAAAAATATATCACTTGAGCCAGTGGTATCTTCTGATAAAGATTATTCCATAAAAAAATCTGATATACCATTTCTTGAAAGAGAATACGAAAAATTAGTAGAAATATATATGGAGAGGCTAAAAGGGGGAAAAACCTTTAACTTTTTTCATTTCAATATGGAGATATTCCGGGGTCCCTGTCTTTCAAGGCGTCTTAAAGGTTGTGGTGCAGGGACTGAATATATGGCAGTAACTCCGAAAGGAGAACTTTATCCCTGTCATCAGCTTGTAAACTATGAGGATTTTCTCCTGGGAGATATATACAATGGTATAAAGAGACATGATATAAGAAAAACCTTTCATAAAACGACTATTTTTGAAAAAGAGAATTGTCCCGACTGCTGGGCCAGGTTCTTCTGCAGCGGCGGATGTTATGGAAATGCCTATTCTATGAATAAAGACATAAGAATTCCCGATGAAACAGGCTGTGCCCTTCAGAAAAAAAGGATAGAATGTGCCCTGGCCATTCAGGCTATGATTAAAAGAGACAACATAAAGTGGAGAGGGGCATTTCTGTGAGGCCTGAAACATAAAACATTTAGACCCATAAAGTGAAAGGCATAGAAATTTGCATTATTGTTAAATTATTAGCTTCAATAAAAAGAAACTTTTTATGTTTAAAGCAATCAGTAATCAACCTGAGGAACAAGCTGAAAATTGATAGTTGAAAGCTAATTATATATGGAAAGGAAGATAAAATGTTCAAGTCGTTTTTAATTATTATTGTAATTATCTTTATTTTCCGTCCCTGTACCCTTATGGCCTTTCCGGGAGAGGAATTAAACCTGAAACCGTCAGATTATTTTTCAAAGGAACAGATAGAACTGGCAAAGAGTTATAAAATTCCGAAATACCTGATGCTTTTAGCGGAAAATCTTCTGATAATAATTTTTTTGAGCATTTTTATTCTCACACCTCTGGGGAGCAAACTTAAAATTCTCTGTGAACAAAGATGCCATGGTATAAATTGGCTCAGCGCAGGTCTTTACGGAGTGTTTCTTCTGGTTTTATGGGAAATTATTATATTTCCTCTTCATCTTTACAGAGGATATTTGTATGAACACAGATTTGCTCTTTCCAATCAGCCTTTATCTGACTGGTTAAAACAGTATTTACTTACAGAAGTGATAAGTATTATAATATTTTTTTTCCTGGTATGCGGATTTTATTTGATAATAAAAAAATTTCCTTACCACTGGTGGTTCTTTTCTGGCACTGCCTTTGGAATCTTTGTTGTTCTCAGTGCATATCTCTTACCTGTTTTAATACTACCTCTTTTTAATAAATTTCATCGTCTCCCTGAGGGAGACCTGAGAAGTATAACATTGAAGATAAGTGAGAAAGCAGGGTTAAAGATTCAGGAAATATATGTTATGGATGCAAGCCGGCAGACAAAGAAGGGGAATGCCTTTTTTATGGGACTCGGCAGCACAACCCGTATAGTATTATACGATACATTAAAAGATAACTATCCAGTTGCAGAAACTGCCTCTATAATAGCTCATGAGGTGGGACACTGGAAATATAATCATATAATTAAGGGAATATCGCTATGTATTACAGGAGGATTTGCTTTTTTATTCTGTCTTTTTATTTTATTAACCAGATATGGTATTAGTTTTAGTCTTTCCTCACCCCGGGATATAAAGGGTTTACCTTTAATATTATTAATGATAATACTTATAAATTTATTCACCCTTCCTGTACAAAATAGTATATCAAGGTATTTTGAACGTCAGGCAGACTGGACTTCACTGGAGTTAACTGATGACCCGGAGGCATTTATAAAAGTGGAACAGAGACTTGCCATACAAAATCTCTCTGAGATTACACCGAATAATACTTTCGTATGGTTTCTTTACACCCATCCTCCTGTTATGGAGAGAATAGGTATGGGTGAATATTTCCGTATAAACAGGTAAAAACTGTTCATCTTAAATCGACACTGATACTATTTATACCTGCTTTAACAAGTTTTTTATATTCTTCTATTTTATTTTTTGTTTCCCCTATCTTTTCTGCTTTACTTTTATCGTCTTTTATATCTAAAATGGCAATTGAGGCGTCTACAGCATCAATACAATTTTGAAAAGCTTTAATAAAATTATCATGCTCATCAACATAATCTTTTGGTGGCGTAATAACTTCAAGTTCTTTTTTATTTTGAGTAAAAGCATCTTTTATTTCCTGGAAATTTTTCTTCAGTTCTTCCTCTGGAGGTGTTTCTGCTGAGTTCTGACTGGTTAATGTTATATAGGAATCAACTTTCTCCTGCTGGTTTTTTATTACGGCTGTTAAATTATTAACATAACCGGTTTTTTTATATACCTCAAAATAATTGCACCCTGTTGATATAATAAATATTATGCAGAACAATATTATATATCGGCATAAAACAACATACTTCATTATTAATGTCTCCTTATTCTGTAGACTTCTAGCAATCAGCAGTCACCTTTTATAAAAATTACATAAGAAAAATTTTAAAATTCTATTATTAGACTATTATATAGATAATTCTAAATTGTAGCTGATAGCTGAAGACTCGCCTTATTTTATTCATTATAGTGCATTTCATAACTTATTAGAATTTAAATAATTCGTGATGCGTAATGGGTAATGGGTGATTATAACTACGCATCACGTTTTACGCTTTACGAGTTTATTAATTATGGATTGTTATGAAACTAACTATAATGCCTTAAATTTAATTTATATTTAGATTTCTTCAATATTTATTAAAATCCTTCTTTTGAATTTTTATGATTTTTCATCAATTTTTACACTCAGTAAAAGATCTTTGCCCCGGGAAAAGAATTCATTCGCCTGTTTTGTAATCTGTCTTGCCAGATCTATATGGTAGGGAGCAGGAGAATCAATATATTTTTTCAGAGTATTACATACTTCTACAAGTAAAGTCAACCCATCTAACATTAATTGATTGCTTTTTGTTATGGCATCATTATCAACCTTTGGTAATTCAGAGAAAACCTTTGTTTTCTTTTCTATATATTTATTTAGCTCCTCAATATAATATGCCGGTGGCTTTAAGGTTTTTTCACCTTTACTTAAAGCTTCACATAAATTCATAATCTGATTGTAAACCGGTGGGAAAGGTGATTGTATCCTTTCCCTGAGAGCCTCCTCCAATAAAGCATTTCTTTCTGCAAGTTCCTGAAAATAATCTTCCTCACTTTCCCAGAATTCTTCATCTTCTTCTGTTTCTGTATCAATAAAACTTTCTTCACCGTCGATTGCAGTTTGCTCAGTATCTATTTCTTCTTTGAAACCATCTTTTTCATGCTGAAAACCGATTTTTTCTTCTTCTATATCCCTGGTTGTTTGAAAACTATCACTACTATCTCGCTTTAAGACACCCTCCGGCATATCCTCTGCAGTACTAACAGATATAGTCTTTTTAAGTTGTGACATATGCCAGGTACCTCCAGCAGGTGTTCTGGGTTGCTGACCCAGTGGAGGATTCATAAAGGGGATAGATGACATTTTTTTACTTTCTTGTTCTTTCTCAGACATTTATTCTCACCTCCGGAAATATAAATAAATTATTATTAGCAATCAGCTTTCGACCCTCAGCAATCAGCTTTTTTCCTTAAGCTGATTGCTGATAGCTTTAAACATAAAAGGTTTATTTTTACTGAAGATAATAATTTAACAATAATGAAAATTCCTATGTATTTAAATTATTTACTTTATTATTTTTTCAAGATCACAATTTTCACATATAGATTGATCAAATAATTTTAATCTGTAACACAATTTTTGAATTTTTGTAGGCTCTTTTACTAAAAGAAATATTGCCATAGCTACTTCCCTCATAATATGTAAGTCTGTCAGATCATCAGTTATAACTGCTGTTTTCCTTGGATCAAATACTAAATTATTTTCTTGAAACATTTCTTTTAAAATATAAGTCTTTGTTCTGAATTTGATTCCATTTATGTCTTTATTTTCTTCACAAATTATTTGACTGCAACCAGTCATCTTACCATTATCGTTATAGTTTTCTATAGTTCCTATGGCACCAAAAAATCCGTATTTATTGGCAAGAGAGAGAGCTACAGCCTGAGAACTCATAGTAGCCAGAACAATTTTTTTACCTTTGTTCTGAAGCTTTAATACGGAGTTTAATAAGTTTTCTCTGATAATTTCACCTTTCATGCATCTTTCCGCAAGTTTGTTATAACCTTCTATGGTAAAATTCCCTTCTACAAGATGATTAATTCCCATTAACATAGCATCCCCCATATTAATAACACCATTGGCAACTTTTCTCATAATAGAGTGTTCTATATAATCAGCTTTTTCTTTACCATGACACAATATAAGGGCTTCTTTCCCCATATTTGTTGTAAGAAGAGTCCTATCCATATCAAGTATAATATTATCTATTTCCATAGGATATTTTTTTAATTTTCTTCTTAACAAAAAAATTAATGATGAAGATAATATATAAAATATCATTCTATTCCTCGGTAAACGGTTATGGCTTTCAGAAAGAATTTTTGCCAGATGATTGAGTTTTATTTTTTCTACTAACACGTAAGATATCCTTTTATTTTTCGTATTTTTGGATAAATTCCCTTATTTTTTTTAATTCTTTTATTTTCGAGTCCGGGAGAAGTTGTTTTTCTAATTCCTCATAAATGTCTTTTTTGAATTTTTCTTCTTTAGCCAGTTTTATATCTCTGATTTTATTTATTTTTTGATTTGTTTTATTTATTTTTTTTCTGAGGTTATCCATAAATTTTACCTCTATTATTTATTAATATTAATATTTTTCTATTTTATCAGATAAGAACTTTTCTGTCTATCTTTTTAGCTAGAAGGATTATTGTAGTAGAAGGAGAAATTTCCAGTTAGAAAATATACAGGGAGGTAAATAAGGTGAATACTGTGCTTAAAAATATGGAAGAACTAATGGAACAGGCCAGAAGAAGTAAAAAAAAGACTATAGGTGTTGTGGCAGCTGAAGATGAGGATGTACTGGAAGCGGTGAAAACAGCTGTTTCCGCAAATATTGCCCGGGCTATATTGATAGGAGACGAAGGAAAGATAAAAAATCTTATAGAGAAAATTCAGTTAGCTTCTGCAGAAATTGAAATAATAAATCAACCTGTCCCTCAGAAAGCAGCTCTTCAGGCTCTGGATCTGTTTCATAGCAGAAAGATTGATTTGTTAATGAAAGGTGATATAACTACAGGTACATTCCTGAGGGTTTTACTGAATAAGGAAAATGGTGTAAGAACTGATAAAATTTTAAGCCACGTAGGAGTCTTTGAAGTAGATGGTGTAGATAAGTTAATGTATTTATCTGATGCAGCAATAAATATAAAACCAGATATTCAGGAAAAGGTAGATATCTGTAAAAATGCTATATATGTAGCTCATTGTCTTGGTAATACTGAACCAAATCTGGCACTCATTACACCATTTGAAAGGGTTGAGCTTGATTCCATACCTTCCAGTGTTGATGCAGCATTAATAGCGAAAATGGGAGATTGTGGACAAATAAAAGGAGCAAAAATAGAAGGTCCTATTTCTCTGGATCTGGCTGTTTCCAGAAAAGCGGCTCGAGTTAAAGGTTATTCTCGCCCTATAGCCGGAGAGGCAGATATATTTATAGTAAATGATATTGATGCAGGAAATGTATTTTATAAAGGACTGGTATATTTCGCAAGAGCCAGGATGGCCGGTGTAGTGGCAGGAGCAAAGGCTCCCATCATATTAACTTCAAGGGCTGATTCGGAGGAAACAAAATTACTTTCCATTGCACTGTCTATAGTAATAAGGGAGGTAGAATTAATATGTTCAAAACTATGAAAGAATTATGTTCAAAAGCAGAAAAAAAAGATCCTATAAAAATTGCAGTCTCCTGTGCCCATGACCCGGATTTACTGGATACTCTTGTTCGAGCTATAGATACGAAACTTGCATTTTTTACAATTTTAGGTGATGGTGATAAAATAAAAGGTTATCTGGGAAAGAGAGTAGATGATTTTAAGCTTATTCATATAGTAGATGAAGATGAAGCAAATAAAAAAGCGGTGGATATGGTATATAATGGAGAAGTCCAGGGAGTAATGAACGGAATTTCTCTTCCTTCTAAATTTTTGAAACCTATAGAAGAAAAGAAAAAAGAAAAAGGAAGAGCAAGATTTTTGAGTCACATAGGTCTTTTTGAGATACCTGGCTATGACAGGATAATATTTGTTACTGATTCAGGAATTAATATAGCCCCTACCCTTTCTGATAAAGTTGAGATCGTAGAAAATGCTATAAAAATAGCAAATAAACTCGGTCTATCATTACCCCTTGTAGCTATGATTACACCTATAGAAAAGATTAATTATAAAGATATGCCTTCCACAGTAGAAGCAGCTATAATAGCCAAAATGTCCAGTAATGGCCAGATAAAAAATGCCATAGTAGATGGTCCACTGGCTTTAGATAATGCTATTTCAGAAAGAGCGGCCAGGATTAAGGGTATAAAAAGCCCTGTCGCCGGTAAAGCTGATATACTGGTATTACATAATATAGAAACAGGGAATATACTTTATAAAATTCTAACCTATTTTTCAAGAGCCAAAGTGGCTGCCTGTGTGGCCGGTGCAGATTTCCCTGTTATACTTCCATCCAGGACAGATTCGCCGGAAACCAGACTTAAATCTATAGCTCTTGCAAAATTGCTTTATTAATTATGGAAAAAAATACATATACAGATTTAAAATTACTTGATTTCCTCAGCATGAGGAGATTTTTTAACCTCAAAACTGAAGAAATTGATTACAAAGTTATAACTGTAATGGTAAGTGTTGCACTGTGCCTTGCTATTAATAGATTTATAGGGAATGGCAGTTTTTATTTGTATATTTTTCGAAAAATTTATCCTCAGGCTCCTATTACCTGGGAAACAGAGTTCTGGGCATCAATTTACTGGTCATGTGGATGTTGTTTCTCATATTTTATTATACCATCTTTCATAACAATTTTTATTTTTAAAGAAAGTATAATTCAATATGGACTAAAAATAAAAGGAATAGGCAAACATCTCTGGATTTATTTTGTATTATATTTAATAGTTCTTGTAGGTGTTCTTATTGCAGCTTTTCAACAGTCCTTTCTGAATACTTACCCATTTATCCAGCCTCCTCCCGGGAAATGGATTTATTTTTTGATTTTTGAAATATTTTATTGTATGCAATTTTGTTTTCTAGAATTCTTTTTTCGTGGATATACTCTCTTTCAATTAGAAAAAAAATTTGGAATTTATGCTATTTTTATTATGGTAATACCTTATTGTATGATTCATTTTCAGAAGCCTTTTCTGGAAGCTCTGGCTTCTATTCTGGCCGGAATTATACTTGGAATGATTGCTCTTCGTACACGTTCCATAATTTATGGTATTCTTATACATTGTTCTGTTGCTATAAGTATGGATTTTGCTGCTTTAATACGTGAAGGGTATCTTCTAATACTTTTTAGCCGGCATTAGAACTTTCCTTGACACTGGATATTGTTTATGATAAATATGATATAAAAGAATTTACTAATTTATAAAGCTATCAGCAGTCAGCATAAAAATAAAACTGAAAGCTAAAAGCTGATTTAGACAGAAGTGATAACAGGTGAACAAAAAAATAGAGAAACTTCAACAATTACTGTCAGCTAATCCCAGGAATCCTGATGTATATTATGATCTTGGAGAGGTTCATAGAGAAGAGGGTAACCTTCTACTTGCTATAGAACACTATAGAAAAGCTATAGATATAGACCCGACTTATGGTATGGCACTGTCAATGCTGGTGGAGTGTTATATTATAAATAATGACCTGAATAATGCCATATTATACTGTGAAATACTTACAAAGCAGTATCCTGAGGATAATATGATTAATTATAAATTAGGTGAGCTTTATTGTGAAACAGGTCAATTCAGTAAGGCTATAGTTCATTTGCAAAAAGCGGCAACCAATCTTCCCGGTAATGTAGATGTTCTTTATCGTCTTGCTTCTGTTTATAAAGCTTTAAGCCATTTTGATAAAGCTATTAATACTTACCTTAAAGTTATAAATCTGAAACCTGATATGGCCATTGCATATCTGGGGCTTTCCAGCTGTTATATAGATTTAGAGGATTTTACCCTGGCAAGAAACTATGCAATTAAAGCTAAAGAAATAAATCCGAATTTGATTGCCGTATATGCAAATCTCGGTATAATAGCAAGCAGAACAGGTCAAATTGATGTGGCTATGAATTATCTTAAACAATCTCTGGACTTTGGAATAGAAAATGCCACCGTGTATTCTGAACTGGGAAATATAAGTTTCGCCAGGGAACATTATGAAGATGCTGAAAAGTATTATTTAAAAGCTATAGAAATGAAGGGCCATAATCTGGACTGGCATAATAATCTCGGTTATATATATCATAGAAAGGATGAATTAGATAAAGCTCTTTTTCATTACGGAAAGGTAATAGAAATAAATCCTATGTTTACTGATGCTTATATTAATATAGGCATAATATATAAAACTAAAGGTTCTATGGAGATTGCTCTGGAAAACTTTGAAAATGCTCTTAAAATAGAACCTGATCTGGATATAATACACCTGAATCTTGCTGAAATTTACGGGGAAGTTGAACAATATAAAAAAGCTTATAAACATATGGAAATAGCCTTAAGTTTATGTGAACCCTCTGCCAGTTTATATAATCAACTTGGAAAGATCTGTGAAAAAACAGGAAATATGAGTCATGCCCTTCAGTATTATATGAAGGCCCAGGAATGTGATGCCGGGGATATAGAGACCTATATTAACCTGGGTAATATTTACCTTCTTGAGGGAGGTAATACCAGTCTGGCTATTAATAATTATCAGAAAGCTATAGAACTTAATCCTCATAATATAGAAATTTATAATAAACTGGCAGAGCTTTATTCACAGCAAAATAAATTTGAAAAGGCAATAGATACCTATCTTACGGTTCTTAAAATAGAACCTTTAAACTCTATAGCACTTGATAACCTGGCCGGTATATATATAAACTCTGGGAATAAAAAATCTGCTATAGATTTATATGAAAGAATCTTATCAGTATCCTCTTCTAATTTAGAGATAAAATTAATCCTGGCAAACTTATACAGAGATACAGGTGATTACGATAAATGTGAAAATTTATATTTAGAGATTCTGGAGTTAGATTCGCATAATATAAATGCTCTAAATTTTCTGGCTGATATTTCTATGGAGAAGAAAGATTATGATACAGCTTTTAATTATTATCAAAAACTTGTAATGAACAATACAGATAATATAAATGTTTATATAAATACAGGATTAATTTATAAAGAGTACGGGGATAATAATTCTGCAATTCAGATGTGGACAAGGGCTTTGGATTTCCATCAAGAAAATTATGAAGTACTTAAATTACTCACATCTATATATATAGAAGAAGATAATCTGGATATGGCCCTTAAGTATGCAGAAAAAATAATAAAACAGTTCCCCCATGACCCTGATGCAAACTATATAATCGGAATAAATTATTTAGAAGAAGAAAATTATGAAGCAGCAATGAAATATCTTGGAATAGCTGCAGAAAAAGGTTCAACAAATCCTGATGTATATTACAATCTGGCCATCCTTTGCGAGCAGGGCAATGACTGTATAATGGCCATAGAATATTATCTTAAGACTCTGGAGCTGGATCCATATGCTGTACCAACTCTGGAAAATCTGGGTATATGTTATGAAAAAATAAATGAATTTTTTCAGGCCCTAGATTGTTTTGAGAGAATTACAGAGATTGATGCTACAAATATTACAGCTTTTGTTAAACTGGGAGACCTCCATATAAAATTAAATCAGATAGCTCTTGCTGAAAATAATTATTATAAAGCTCTTGAACTTAATCCGGGAGATATTCATACTTTGTTTGTTCTGGCAAATATTTACTTTAATAATGGAGATATAGAAAAAGCAATTAATTTCTATGTGAGAATATTAAAAGAAGTACCCAAAAATATTGATGCTCATAGAGGTCTGGCTCTTTGTTATCAGTCCAGACAGGACTTTAATCGTACCATAAAACATTATGAAGTTATACTGGAAGAATACCCTGATGATAAACATTCTTTACTGGCCATAGGTAATATATATAAACTTCAGGGAAACCACGAAATGGCAATACACCATTATCAAAAACTGATATTTTTAGAACCTGATAACCCTGATTATTATCAGTCTATGGCGAAAATTTATCTGAATTGCGGTGACGCGGAGCAGGCTAAGGTTTATTTTCAACAGGCTCTTGATATGATACCACCGGAGAGTGAAAGTATTAAGAAAATACAGGAAGAATTAGAAAATCTAGAAAAATTAGAAAAGGAGTCCCTGGTGAATTGTATAAAGCAGGCAGAAATTTATAAAGAAAATGGTGAATTAACGCTTGCCTTAGAACAATATGAAAAGGCTTTAAAATTTACCTGTGATAATCTAGAAATTTACAATTCCCTTTGTATGATTAATTACGAAATGGGTAATATGGATGAGGGTATTAAATACTGTAACCGAATACTTGAGATAAATCCCAACTATACCTGGGCATACAATAATCTGGGAGCTATTTACAAAGATCTCGGTCATCCCGAAAGAGCTATAGAATATTATAATAAGGCCATAAGTATAGGTGATGTAGAATCTTGCCTTTTTGCTCATTGTAATATAGGATTATTATATTACGAAAATAAAAATTTTAATGGAGCAATTCATCATTATGAAGAGGCTGTTAAAATTGACCCTGATAATGTTATCGGTCATTATGAACTTGGACTTTCGTACAATGCAATAGGGGATATAGAATCTGCTATCTGCCATTATAAGAGGGTTCTTGAAATAGAACCAAATGACTGCTTTGCTCATTATGCTCTGGGAAGAGTATTTTCCACTCAGGATGATAAAATAAATGAAGCTGTAGAACATTTAGAAAGAGCCCTTCCAGAAGCTTCAAATTTACCTAAAATACATTATGAACTTGCTCTTGCTTATAAAGAACAAAATAAAAAATCAGAGACTATAGAACATCTAAAAAAATATCTTGAGTTAGATCCAAATGGTTCGGAAGTAGAAAATGCAAAAACTTATTTGCAGGAATTATTGGTTTAAAGATTACTCAGGTAATAAACTCAGAACTCGAAACGCATTAGAAAGCAGGTGATGAAGGAGTAAGACTGCATAAATAAAATTGTGGTACTTTCTCTGTTGTAATTTATGGAAGAAAAAATTAATGAATTAATTAATCAGTTAACCAGTAAAGATGAGAATGCCCGGAAAGAGGCCATCTGGTTACTGGGGAAACTTGGGAATCCTATGGCTCTTAAACCTTTGACATGTGCACTTTTAAAGGATGAAATTGCATCTGTAAGAGAACTGGCAGCTAAAGCTTTAGGTGATCTGGGATTTAGAGAAGCCAGTACAGCTCTCTGCGATGCTCTTATGGATCCCAGCCCGGGAGTTCAAAAACAGGTTGTTATAAATCTCGGGAAACTGGGCGATAAAAGAGTTATTGAACAAATGGAAAGATTACTCTCCGATCCTGTAATAAGAGTAGAAGTAGCTCAATCTCTTGCCTTGCTGGGAAAATCTGATGGAATAATAGCAGCTATAAAGGATGATAACTCTGCTATAGCTGCCCGTGCTGCTGAATGTGCAGGGGTTATTAAATTTCCTGAAATAATTCCAGTTTTGATAGATGTTCTTTCCAGTGAGGAATGGAAAGTTCGGAGAAATGCTACTGAAAGTCTCGGTAAATTGAGGGAAAAGTCAGCTGTTGAACCTATTTCCAGAATACTTCTGAAAGATGAAAGTTATGAAGCCAGGAGCGTTGCAGCAGAAGCACTGGGAAAAATTGGAGATGAAAAATGTCTGGGTGATCTTCTGAAAGCCCTTGAGGATCCACACTGGGAAGTGAGAAAAAATGTAGCAGAAGCACTGGGCAAACTGGGGAATCCTTCTGCTACTCCTTATCTAATTAAAGCATTGAGTGATTCTGACTGGAATACAAGGTTTAATGCTCTTAATGCCCTTGGTGTATTAAATGACAGCAGTGCAGGTGAAAGCATAATAAATTCACTCAAAGATGAGAGTAAAAATGTTCGGAGTCAGGCAGCAAAAGTTCTGGCAGAACTCTGGAAAAGTCAGGCAAGAAAACCTATAATGGAACATCTTGAGTTAGAAACAGATCCATGGGTAAAAAATTATATTACTCAGGTAATTGAAGAACTTCCGAAAGATGAAGAATTGAAGAAATACAGGGTTTTGCTGGCAGATGATGACAAATTTATATCTAAATTACTTACACAGACATTCGAATTGGAAGGATTTATAGTTGAAATAGCAAGAAATGGAAAGGAAGCCTTAGATAAAGCTTCAACTTACTTACCTGATATAATAATACTGGATATTATGATGCCGGAAATGGATGGATGGGAAGTCTGTGAACAGCTGAAATTAAACCCCAGAACAGGTGCTATACCTATTATAATACTCACAGCAAAATCTCAGGATAAAGATATTGAGAAAAGTAAATCCCTGGGAGTAGCTCATTATTTCTCAAAACCTTTTGATAATATGGAACTGATTAAGACTGTAAAACATATATTAAATGCAATTAAAGGATAGATATTCGGTTTTTAGCTTTTAGAGAATTCTTAATCTGTAATCTAAAAGGTGAAGTCTGTTTACAGAAAGGCAGAATATAATATATGTCTTATGTAAAAAAAAGTTTTTTCCCCCTTTATTTTATAATAACAGTTTTTTTGTTCTTTTCCCCCGGATATGGACAGGGGAGTAATGACCCTGGAAGAACTACAATATTGGAACAGGAAATACAAAAGTGTCTGGACATGGGAGACACTTATATAGCGTTAGGAAATTATAAAGATGCTGAAAATGAGTATAAAAAAGCTCTTGCTCTGGATTCTGATTGTATTAAAGCACATGAAGGTTATATATCCTCAGTAAGTTATCAAGATAAATCTCTGAAAAAAGCTTTTAAGTATTATCAAGATAAAATTGAAACTGTAAAAGAACAGGACGCTTCAGGGTGGTATTTTGGACTCGGATTATGTTATGTTAAAACAAATGATAACAATATGGCAAAGATAAACTGGGGAAAAACACTGCAGATAACAGGTTATACTAAAAGATATGAATTACAAACAGGATATCTTAATTATATGAAGTCCTGTATTCCTGAGATCAGACTACCTATCCCCGGAATATATAAAACATTATCATTGGGGAGTATAATAATATTCGCACTCGCTTTTCTGGTATTTCGTTATATTGTAAAAAAGAAAGTCATAGAACAGATAATAAAACTTGAAGGAAATTTTGAAGTATTTAATCCCAGAGGTTTTAAGGTATTTATTCTGGACTGTAGTGATAAGAAATTTTTTCAAAAACATGGCGATAGAATTACTGTGGGCTCTAAAAAAGGATGTGATATTTGTTTAAAAATAAAAGGAGAGGAAAAAATATATGCCATACTGGAAGCAGAAAAAATAGAGGAACAAAATCGCATAACCATAAATGTTGCAGAAGAAGAAGAAGAGCTTTATCTGGAAGTTCCTAAAAGCAGGTATACACCTGATGAGACAGTAAAACTCCCTTTTAAAGGCAGTCCTTTGTGGGATAAAGATATAATAAATATCAAAGATTATCGTATCCATTATCATAATGTCAAAGTAGGTAAAAGACTCTGGAAAGATTATCCGGAGTCAGCGAAAGGATATATCTTTGCAGATGATAAACCTGCACCGGTAGAAGTCCCGGATATGGAAGCCCTGGCTTTAAAGGCTTATGAAGGAAATAACATTTATCAACCTTATGAAGAACTGAAAAAAACTGTAAAGATTATAACATCATCTACAGAGACAATAACAGAATTTGAGGAAGAAATTATCCTGTATGATATTCTTCCGATGGATGAAAAATATATAGAAGATTTACCACCTCTACCTGAGAAAACAGAAGAAGGTGAAATCCTGCAATATAAAATAGAAGAAAATGAAGAAGATTATTATAAATTTGAACCTTTACCTGATGTTCAAAATAAAAATGATAAAAGTGAGGGGCTATTGATTTATCCAGTTGAAGAAGAGGGCGATTATGTATATGAAGATATAGTTTTATCTGAGGTAAATAAAGAGAAAAGGGAAGATGTGCTTATATATCCAGCAGAAGAAGAAGAAGATTACGAATATGAAGTACTGGCGCCGGAGACAGGGAAAGAAAAAGGTGCACATATACTTACATATCCGGCCGAGGAAGATGATAAAGAGTATAAATATGAAGAAATAGTATCAACAGGTAAAGAAAAAAGTGATAATACTTTGAGTTATCCGTCTCCTACTGAAGATGATAATGAAATTCTCTGTTATTCTATTGAAGAAGCTGGATCTCTGGCATCACAGAAAGAAGAAAAAAAGGACTTTTTACTGTATAAGACAGATAAAATATCTTCACAAAGTATAATCGATAATGTAGAGATTTTAAATAATAATTCTTCTCAAAAGCCTGTTTCAGATATTAAGATAGAAAAATCCGGGAAGACAGTGAGTCTAATTATAGGAGATGAAACAGAACAAGAATTACCATCAGTAGAAGTTTATTCCGGACTTCAGGGACTTGATTTTTTTGAAGAGAAAAAACCTGATCTTTCAGGAACCAGTGGTTTTTCTCTGGATTTCTCTTTTTCAGCAGGAGAGGAGGGGATTCAAAATAGAGGGGTATCTCTGGAATTTGCTGAAATAGAGCAAGAGGAAGAAAAGAAAGTCAGTTTATTTACTTATGAAGATATGGATAAAGAAGAAGATATTACAAATATAAAAGAAGAAGAAATAAAAAAATCTAATGTAAGTAAAGTAAAAAAAGAAATAAGTAAAGAAGAAAAAGTAAAAGACAAAACAGTCAAGAAAATAGTTAAAGTAAAGAAAGTAGTAAAGCCGTCTCTAGCAGAAGAGAAGAAAAAACCGTCTCTAGCAGAAGAGAAGAAAAAGCCGTCTCTAGCAGAAGAGAAGAAAAAGCCGTCTCTAGCAGAAG
>Ga0302241_1000718_pt1 | contig 27655 bp, 26 predicted proteins | sample AAG_UR_Arg_MG_FD_193532 | JGI IMG/M metagenome (GOLD analysis project Ga0302241, IMG submission 193532) | Enriched activated sludge microbial communities from anaerobic digester in WTTP, New Holstein, Wisconsin, United States - AAG_UR_Arg | ecosystem: Engineered > Bioreactor > Anaerobic >... | reverse complement strand
AAAATTTAAAATGTACAAATTCAGAACTATGGAATTAAATGCAGAAGAAAAACTTGAAGAACTCAAAAAATACAACCAGATGAGTGAACCGGTATTTAAAATGAAAGAAGACCCGAGAGTTACCAGGGCAGGTTTCTGGTTGAGAAAATTAAGCCTTGATGAGCTGCCACAACTTTACAATATCTGGAAAGGAGAAATGAGTATTGTAGGTCCCCGTCCTCCCATACCCTGCGAAGTAGAAAAATATAAAAGATGGCAGAGACGCAGATTGAGTATGCAACCGGGCCTCACATGTCTATGGCAGATAAAGGGCAGAAATAATATAGACTTTGAACAATGGATGAAACTGGATCTTGAGTATATAGATAACTGGTCTCTTACACTGGACTTAAAAATAATCCTCAAAACTGTGCCGGCTATAATGACCCGCACAGGGGCATATTAGGATTGGAGACATGATGAGAGAAAAAAAAATATCTACTGAAAAACTTGCAGAAATCTCAAAAAAATCAGAACTTGATACCATAGAAGAAAGAGACTCTGTTCGTTCTATAGAAGAACATAATCAACTGAAAGTCCTTAAAGCCTTTATCTCAAAAGGTGTATCGGATTTCCATTTTTCCGGCTCTTCCGGGTACGGTTATCATGACAGTGGAAGAGACCTTTTAGATGAAATTTATGCTGAAGTCTTCTGCACTGAAAGTGCTCTTGTAAGATGGCAGTTTGTATCGGGAACTCATGCCATAGCTTCCGCTCTTTTTGGCATCTTAAGACCGGGAGATGAGCTACTTTCTATTACAGGCACTCCCTATGACACACTTGGAAAAGTTATAGGCCTCACAGGTAATATTAAAGGTTCCATAATAGACTATGGTATATTATACAGAGAAGTTCCCCTGAGAGAAGATGGTTGTGTTGATATAGAATCCTTTGAAAAATATATAACAGAAAAAACACGACTTGCTTTCCTGCAGCGTTCAAGAGGATATTGCTGGAGAAAAAGCCTTTCTATAGATGACATCACATCCATAGTGAAAAGACTCAAAAATATTAAAAAAGATATTATTGTTATGGTAGATAACTGTTATGGAGAATTTGTAGAAAAACAAGAACCTCCTGAGGCAGGTGCAGATATTGTGGCAGGTTCCCTTATAAAAAATCCTGGAGGAGGCCTGTGTCCCACAGGAGGTTATATAGCAGGCCGTCATGATTTAGTGGAAGAGGCAGCAGGCCGTCTTACTGCTCCGGGTATAGGCAGAGAAGTGGGAACATCAATGTATATAAACAGGACATTATATCAGGGATTTTACATCTCTCCTCTTATAGTAAGTCAGGCCCTTCAGGGAATGATATGGGCAGGAGCATTTTTTGAAAATTTAAATTTTATCACATCTCCTGTAAGAGGAGAAAAAAGAACTGATATAGTTCAGGCAGTTCGACTGGATAATAAAGAAAAGCTTATAAAATTCTGTCAGGGAATTCAGTCTAATTCTCCTGTTGATTCCTATGTCACTCTGGAAGAAGGCTATACCCCCGGATACAGGGATAAAATAATTATGGCAGCAGGAACATTTATTCAGGGAGGTTCTCTGGAAATTTCGGCAGATGGACCCATAAGACCACCCTTTATAGCCTATCTTCAGGGAGGATTATCTTATTTTCACATAAAATATGCAGTAATGAAAGCTGTAGAGGCTATGTATGAATAATATACTTGTTACAGGAATAGCAGGTTTTATTGGATTTCACATAACCAGAAGATTAATAAAAGAAGCTTATGAAGTAACGGGTATGGATAATATAAATAATTATTATGACAGGGAATTAAAATATGGGAGATTAAAAGAACTTGGTATAAATAAAGAATTTATAGATTACAATAAATTACTCTTTTATAAAAACCTGAAATTTCTGAAATTAAATCTGGAAGACAGAGAAAATATAGAATTATTATTTAAAAGAGAAAAATTTGACTTTGTAATAAATCTGGCGGCCCAGCCGGGAGTAAGATATTCTATTGAAAATCCCTATATTTATGTCGACAGCAATATTAAAGGCTTTTTGAATATACTGGAAGGTTGCCGCCATAATAGTGTAAAACATCTCCTCTTTGCTTCTTCAAGCTCCATATATGGTTTAAATGAAATAAAACCTTTTTCAATCCATAACAATGTGGATCATCCCATTTCTCTTTATGCAGCAACAAAGAAAGCCAATGAATTAATGGCTCATACTTACAGTCATCTCTATAATATCCCTGTTACAGGACTCAGGTTTTTTACTGTCTACGGCCCCTGGGGAAGGCCTGATATGGCATATTTTAAATTTACAGAGGCAATCTTCAAAGAAAAAACCATAGACATATATAATAAAGGGAAAATGAAAAGAGACTTTACCTTTATCGATGATATAGTGGAAGGCATAATAAGACTCATAAAAAAAATACCCCGGAGAAATAAAAACTGGAATGGCCTTACTCCTGACCCTGGCACATCTCCCGCTCCATTTAAACTCTACAACATAGGAAACAATAATCCTGTGGAATTAATGTATTTTATATCTCTTCTGGAGCATGAGATAGGAAAAACAGCAAAAAAGAACTTTCTCCCCATGCAACCGGGAGATGTAATGGAAACCTGGGCAGATATTAATGATCTTATGAAGGATACGGGTTTTAAACCGAAAACATCTATTGAAGAGGGTCTAAAATATTTTGTAAAGTGGTATAGAGAGTATTATGAGACGTGAGACGGGAGATGGGAGACGATAATATAATAGTAATTAAAGTACATGTACCCTTCTTTTCACTTCTCACTTTTCACTTCCCCACACCACTTCCAGAAATATTTAATACCGCTCCATATATGTAAAAATAATATTTTATTAAATCCTTTAGCACTTTCCCTCTTATGATAATGCAACACCTCCATAAGAGGATAATAACAGACCTCATACCCTTTTCTATGGACTCTCCTGCAAAAATCAACATCTTCAAAATAAATAAAAAATCTTTCATCAAAAGGGCCAATCTTATTGATAATTTCTCTGGAAGTAAGTAAAAAAGCCCCTAAAAGCCAGTCCACATTCTGAACTTCAGTATAATTCGAAACAGGTTTGAGATAATCACTGACTTTCTTTCTTGCAAAGGAAAAACACTGAAAAACACTTATACGCTTGAAGATTACAGTGAGTATATCAGGAAATCTGCGGCAGGAAGACTGAACGGTACCATCGAGATTAATGAGTTTACACCCCAGAAGACCTGTACGTCTGTTTTTCTTCATATAATCAAGTAACTCAGGAAAAGATATAGACTTACACATAATAATATCAGGATTAAGAAACAATAAAAAATCCCCTCCGGCACGTTTAATCCCTCTGTTACATGCCCTGGAAAAACCGATATTCCTCTCGTTTTCTATAAGATAAACCTGAGGGAAGGATCTTTTTATCTCATGGGGAGAACCATCTGCAGAGTGATTATCCACAAGGATAACCTCAAAAGTAATGCCTTCTACTCTTTCATATATAGATGAAAGGCACTCTATAAGGGTATCACCTGAATTATAATTTACTATGATAATTGATAAATCCATATGCGTGATGCGTGATGCGTGAGACGTGAGACGATAATGTAATAGTGAGCAAAGTACATACACACTTCTTTTCACCGCTCACTGCTTTTCACTTTTCACTTCTCACCTCTCACCCTTTTCAATACATCTTCAACATCTATGCTCCTTATACAAACATACTCAAAATCTTTTCCCCTGCAGACAGGTTTATTATAACAGGGATAAAAATCACATCTATCTCCACCGGAAAGGACATAAGTTCCGGGAGTCTTCCATATTCTGTAATCATTGCCTCCATTTAACATAATAGATGGAATATTCATAGCATAGGCAGCATGAATTGAAAAACTATCCAGACCTATTAATAATTTTAAAGAAGATAAGTTTAGAAAAAACTCCTGTAAAGTTCCTGATTGAATAAGAACATTTTTATTATCCAGAAGATCTTTAAAAATCTCCTCTAAAAATTTTCTCTCATGAGGGGAAGCAAAAATCAACACCTGAAATTTTAATTCCCTGAGACCCAGAATAAGAAATTTCCAGTTTTCCCATGGCCATAATTTACATTTCATACTGGCTGTGGGATGAATTCCTATCCGTCTTTCATCCCGGGGAATAGAATCTTTAATATAAATTCCGGGTTTCTCCAGAACATTACATCCAAGACTGACTGCAATATATTCGTTAATTTCATATATATTTATTATAGATTTTGAAATCTTAACACTTTTATCTAAATAAGAGAGTCCACCCACTCTTACCAGATTTGTAAAAGGATGAGTCTCTTCCCAGAGAGGGGCTATATTTTCCTCCGGTTTTATAAGCCATCCGATAATATTTTCTCTAAAATCCCCTGTATTATTAATACACATAGAGTATTTTGATTTCCTTAACCTGATTAATTCCTTCATAAAATCCATACCGGTGGATAAAGTAAATTTTTTCTGTGTTCCCACAGGAAAATCGGCATAATATATATTATTTACAAAGGGATTATAATAAAAGATCTCTCTAAACTGAGGTCTTGTAAATACATCAATTTTATATTCTGAAAAACTTTTACCCAGGCTATTTAAAAGTCCTGTCCCTATAAGGGCATCTCCGAAATTTCTGCACTGAAGTAATAAAATCTTTTTAATTATCGATGAAATCACTTTTTTTTCTCCTCAGATGGTCAATTATGCCGAATTTAATAAAAACCCATCTAAAAAACCTTCCCAGAATATAGAGAGGATAGAAAAAGAACAGAGACGGCCAACCTCCCATATATTTTCTGATGTAATAAAAATAATCAGACCAGTGTATAAACTCCACAAGTGAAACCCTGTTCTGAGAAACTCTTTCATGATGCAGAACCTTTCCTTCAGGGATAAATACCACCCTGTATCCAAGGCGACCACAGCGAATACAGAGTTCATCATCTGTAAAGGAAAGTCTGAAGGTTTCATCAAAACCTCCAAGGAAAGAAAGGGTTTCCTTTTTTATCATAAGTAGAGCACCCTGGAGAACCTCTACATCCTGAGGCCCCGCAGGAAGACCTTTATCATTTTCATAATAAAGCTTTTTTAAATAATTCTCCATACTTTTTATTCTCAGAAAGAGATAAAAAGGTGTAAACTCCAGGAGAAAAGCTTTCCAGGTTTTCCTGCGCCTTCTCGTGGGCTGTAACCTTTCATCGAGGAAATAAAGGGGGCATGAAGTAATACCTGTATCGAGGTTTTTTTCCATAAATTCCATTAAAAATTCAAAAGGAGACTCTATTATTTCTGTATCAGAGTTAAGTGTAACAATAAAATTACCACTGGCTATGGCAAATCCCTGATTATTTGCTCTTGCAAAATATCGATTTTCTTTATTACATATAACCTTTACACAGGGAAAAGATTGTTTTATAAGTTCTATTCCACCATCAGTAGAACCATTATCAACTATGATAATCTCATAACTGAGATCCGAAAGGGCTAACTCGAGAGATTTCAAACAGGTAGAGATATGATCTCTACCATTATAAAGAGGTATTACTATAGATAATTTTATAGACTCATTTAAATATGACATTATTTTTCAGTTATCAGCTATCAGCTAAATACTATAAATTTCTTCTATCATTATAGTTTTTCACTTTTTCGAAAAATTATAATTTTCTGGTATGGTTGAATAAAATACGGCATATCTTTTGCTCCAGAGTCCGGACAGGGACAGGTATATATATATAAAATTTTTTGGATACTTTTTTACCTGGAGCGATACTTAGGTTTAAAAAGCACAACTGTTTTTAAGAAATCATTCTTGATTATTATAATTCCCATAAAAGCTGACTGCTAACTGCTGATAGCTAAAGGCTTATTATTTTAAATTTTCTAGATATAAATAATTTATCCTTTATTTGACTTCTTTCTCTTACTGAAGTAAAATATCGTTATAAACTTTTAAAATATCAGGAGAAACATAGAGTGTTTAAAAGCTTCAAAGCGAAATTATTTATCATAATTGTGTTCACAACACTTGTCTTATCCGGAATTACCATCTTTACCCTCTATCAAATAGGTATAAATACACAGCTAGAAACTCTCAGAAAAGATGTAATCCATATGGCTATAACAGTATCTCTTATGATAAATCCAGAACTCCATAAAAAAGTTAATCCCGATGATTTAGTAGTAACTGAATTGCTTAATAATCTCAACAGGGAACTCTATGATATAACACAGGTCAACACAGATGTAATATATATATATACCCTTATTCAAACAGATGATCCTGAGAAATGCAAATTTGTTCTTGCTTCTGATGATTACGGGAGAAAAGAACTGGATCCAAATGATACGGTTTATGATGTAAGTAACATACCGGTATTGAGAAACAGAACAGCTTTTATGGAACCTACTGCTACAAAAGATACATATGAAGACAAGTGGGGTGAATTTATTACCGGCTATGCTCCGTTAAAGGATAAAAACGGCAAAGTCATTGCTACAGTAGGTGTTGATATGGGGAAAAAGAAAATAGCCGAGTTTCAACAAAATATAAAAAGATGGACTGTGATTGTAGTTATTGCAAACATTGTTCTTTCATTTATTTTGAGCTTAATTATTGCATCATTTATCAGTACACCTCTGAAAACAATAGCAAGACATACAAAACTTATCTCTGAAGGTGATTTTAATGCCAAGATTGTTGTAGAATCAGATGATGAAATAAAAGTTCTTGCTGATGCCTTTAACAGTATGTCAGAAAAACTTGGAAGTCTCTTTGCAAACCTTAACCAGACACAAAAAAAGCTTTTAATTTATATGGATGATCTGAAAGATTCAAACCAGCAGCTTAACAGACGTGTCAATGAACTTACTCTCCTTTACAGTGTCAGTCAGACAGTTAACCAGACAGACGATTTAGACGAACTCCTGGTAATGATTTTAGATGCCATAATTAAAGGAGTCACATCGGAGAAAGGTTCAATAATGCTTGTTGATGAAGAAACAGGTACACTGGTCTTAAGGGTTTATAAGGATCAATATACGGTTGTAAATACTGAAAGACCACGTTTATTCAAAGTAGGAGAAGGCATAGCCGGTACAGTTGCCCAGACAGGAAAACCGATAGTTGCCAATAAAGGTTATAAAGACCCCCGTTTTATGGTCCGTCCGGAAGAAGAAGAAGATATGAAAATAAAAAGTTTACTCTGTGTTCCAATGATTATAAATGAAAAAATTATAGGTGTGGTAAACGTAACAAATAAAAGAAAAGGAAAAGATTATGATGAAGATGATCTGGGATTACTTACCACTCTGGCAACACAGATAGCTATAATTATAGATAAAGCAAGGCTCCATGAACTTGCCATACTTGATGGATTAACCCAGCTTTATATACACCGTTATTTTCAAATCCGTCTTGATGAAGAAATTCTTCGTTCCAAACGATATGGTTACCAGTTTGCCCTTATAATGTTCGATATAGACCACTTCAAAAAATTCAACGATAATTATGGACATCAACAGGGAGATATAGTACTTATTGAAGTAGCAAAACTGATAAAGCAAAATATTCGACTCAATGTAGACATCCCGGCAAGATACGGAGGAGAAGAATTTGCCGTAATACTTCCGGGACAAAATGCTGACAAAGCAAAAATTTTTGCCGAAAGATTACGGAGAAAAATAGAATTATATGAATTTCCAGGCCAGTCAGAACCTCTCCATGTAACCATAAGTATTGGAATTGGAAGCTATCCTATAGATAGCACTATAAAAAATCAGCTTATCTATGTAACTGATCAGGCCCTTTATTATGCGAAAGAAAATGGAAGAAATCAGGTATGGACAGTTCAGGAAATGATGGAAAAAAAGAATCATGAAAAATATGACTGGCAGGGTTTAGCCCAGTCAATTCAGGAGAGAAGAAAAAATCGGGAATTTTAAATTACATAAGGAGATAAAGTTAACAAAAATTTAACATAATTCTCTTGATTCTTTTCTCCATATATTCTTTAATTAAATTGGTGGGTTGTATAATTTTTGAGAAAGAAGAACTGAGACTGAAATGATAGGAAAACTCTTCGGGTTTGGGCATAAAATAGATATAGAAGAAGCAAAAAAGACAAGGCAGCAGCTAAGTGAAAGCCCGAGTGCTTTCCATCAAAAAGAAACCTTTACCCCGGGGGAAAATATAATAGACAGAGAAGAAGACAGAATAAAAATCTTAAGGAAACTTGCTGGAAATAGAAGTCAGCTCATAGAAATATCCGAAGGAAAATATATAGACATAATAAATTTTGACGAAAAAGGTGAGGTAACAGAGACAGAAACAAAGAAAAAAGAAGCTAAAATCCAGGACAGTGAAAAGCAAAAAACCTTTGAAGTAAAACGCACATCCTCAGGGGAATGGGAAATTATAGAACATGATGATCTTTCTAAAGCAGAGATAAGAACAGCCATATCAGAAGGACAACTTCATAAAGGCGAAATAGAAGTTGCAGGAAAGAAAAAACTCACAGTCCTTTACTGGGGTAATGGTGACGGAAATCTTGAACCACTGGTTATAAGAAAACTTCTGGATCTGGAAAAAATAGGTTCTACAGAAGACATAAATATTGTAGCCCAGATTTCCAGATCTTCTCAGGAAGAAATTAAAGATTACTTCGGTGAAGAATATGTAGAATCAAATATAGATGGAAACTGGAGTAAACAGGCAAGACGTTACTATGTTACAAAAGGTGAAGTAGAAGAAAATCCTTTGCCGAAACTTGTAAAAGAAACTGTTGATTCTCCTGTAATAGAAAATCTCGGGAATATAGATATGACAGATAAAACGGAACTCCTGGATTTCCTTATTACAGAGATGAAAGCTTTTCCTGCAGAACATTATATGGTGGTCTATTTCGATCATGGTCAGGGATGGAAAGGGGTAGCCCTTGACAAAGAGGATACTCCCAGTATAAGTCCTGAAGACATGGGAGAAATTACAAAAAAAGTCAAAGAAGCTACAGGACAGAATATAGATATTATGGTAATGGAAAATTGTCTGGAAGGTCAGGCAGAAGCATTATATCCTATGAAAGACTCTACAGATTATATAATTGCTTCACCTGAAATATTATGGGGAAGTGCTTTTGCTGATAATCCGGGCCCCATACATCTGAGGGAAGGTCTGGAAATAATACAGAGAAATGAGCAAAACGAACTGAACAACCCCAGGCTGGCTGCCACCAGTCTTCTGAAAGCTACTGCAAATAAAAATCATGCCATAACCCTTTCCGTTGTGGATTCGAAAAAACTGGATGCCCTGGCAGAGGCCACAGAAAAACTGAAAGAAGCCATAGAAAAAGCAGGAGTAACAGGTGAAGAGATATGCAGGGCAGCTGAAAAAACTCAGCAGTATGAAATCCTCAATAGCCCGGATAATAAACATGGTTTTGTAGATATAGGCGATCTGTCTGATAATATTGAGGCATCTATAGAACATTCTGAAGTTAAAAAAGCTGCCCGGGAATTACGGGAAACTCTTGATAAAACAGTAGTAGCAAGACTCAACATGCAGAGTGATAGAATAGAATGTCAGAGTGATGATGGTAATGGCTTTATAAGTATTGAAGGTAATGTAAAAAGATGTCATGGTCTTTCAATTAATCTAGGAAAACAGGAAAGTGATATAGAAAGGAAAACCTATGAAAGTCTTTCCTTTAACAGAAAGACGGGATGGGATGAAATAATTCAAAAAGCAAATTGGACAAATTCAATAAGTGAAAAGTGAAAAGAAGTGTGTATGTACTTTTAATACTATTTTATCGTCTCAGGTCTCACCACAAAAAGGAGCAGAAAGTAAATGTTACAGAACACTAAAGGTGAAGAAATTGTCCTGCATAAAGATCAGGCAGGAATTATAATACATCTGGCAGATAAAAAAGGATTTACTCTACCCTATGAAGATGTAGAAAAATTAATAAAATTAATAAATAATTATAATCCTTTCATGGGAGGCATGAAACCACTTTATGAAATAGGTAATTTTATGGTATCTCCCAGGGCAGGAGGTAGCATAGAATTCAAACCCCAGTGGTGGGCCACAGAAAACTGTAGAAAAGATGGAATTGAAAATGTCCTGATTACAGACAAACAAAATTTCTGCAAAGAACTTGAAAAAACAAAGGCCTTCGGGTTACAGACACAGGGCAAACATGCTGAAGCTTTGAAAATTTTTGAAAGACTCTTTCAGAATGATCAGGAAAATCTGGAACTCTTAAAAGGTATAGGATATTCTTTATACGAAGTTAAAAGATATGCTGATGCTAAAGCTTACCTTGATAGATATGTCTACTATGCTCCTGATAAAGTTGATGCGAAAATGACTGGAATATTGACAAAAATACAGGAAAAACTGGAAAATCCTTATGGACTTATTTAATCAGCAATCCTTTCTACCAGGAAATTTTTCTAAGATATGTATTGTATAAGGAGTCTTCATTTTCTTTAATCTCTTTTTTACAAGCCTGAAAAAAAATAATTTCTTCAGATTAAGGAACTTTGCAAAATAAAGAACCCCAAAAATCTTAAAAACTGTAAATCCTGTTATAAGAAGAGTATAAAATATTTTTGACAGTAACGATAAAGGTAAAACCCACAGAACAAAAGCCCCTATTAAAGCCAGAATAACCTGAGACAAACTATAGAGTCTAATCACATTTTGTCCCTTCTTCCAAAGCAAAATAAAAATCAGGAGAAAAAGAACATCTTCTCCTAATTAGATTATTGTGCTTTATTATTTATTTCTCTATATCTTTTATTATTCCTTCCCAAAGGGAATAATAATAGGAAATCTTCAAAAAAATGCTATCTATATAGTGTTATCAATCCTTTACTATTCACTGTTTATCCTGTAATTTCTTTTCCTGGGAAGAACACCTCTTACTCCTCCTCTGGGATTTTCTGTATCTCCTATATAACGTGGAATTATATGAATATGTAAATGCATAACACTCTGTCCTGCCGGTATTCCAATATTTACTCCTATATTATATCCATCCGGATTAAATTCTTTATCAAGTAAATTTCTGGCTTCATCTATAAGATCAATAAGAGCTATCTTTTCCTCTCTTGTAGCATCAAAATAATTATCAAAATGCCTCCAGGGAATAACAAGTAAATGACCTTTACTTACAGGATATTTATCAAACCTTGCAAAACACAGTTCATTCTTCAGAACAGATTCTTCTTCTTTATGATTACAGAAAGGACATTCTTTCATTATTATCACCTCTCTTCATCCCCACGCTAAAAGCTGCGGGGCTTTCCCCCTTCGTAATTAACCCTTGATATTTAAAGTAAATTCAGAAGCATCTTTTATTTTTACAATAAGCAGATCTTCTTCATCCTTAAAAAAGTAACCTTCTTCTTCTTTCATATCAGATTTATCACTTCTCTTCAAAGTCTTTCCTGAAAGAGTAACTTCTGAAGGTTCTTTTATATCATAAACTTCAAAGAAATAATCTTTCTTTTTACTTTCATATTTTTTATAAGGTTTTGTCACTGATATTTCCACTCTATGCTCTGCCTTTTTAACTTCAATCTCTGTAATAGAGTAAATACCTTCTTTATATTTAAAGCTTATGCCGTCATCTTCATATAAATCATAAGTGGAATATTCTCCCGGAAAAATTTTAAATTCATATTCTGTAATTTCTTTTTCCCCTACATAATTCTGACTCACCTGAAGTGGGATTATACCACCTTCTCTTATAAAAACAGGTATTTCAGAGATAGGAACTTCTATTACAATCCACTCTTTCCCCTCATAGATTTTCTTATCCCTTAAAGAAAGCCATCTTCCTTCAGGAAGATATAATTTCTTAAACATATCATTTTCTGACAGAACAGGAGCTACAAGGAGATTTTCCCCTATGATAAACTCTTTCTGAGCTTCCTCTTTATAACATTCATTATCATTCTGATAGTTTAAAAAAAGTGGTCTCATAACAGGAAGTCCTGTTTTTGTTGCATTATAAAATTCATTGTAAAGACAGGGGAGAAATTTATATCTCAGTTTTATAGCTTCTCTCGTATAGACTTCCACATCATCTCCTAAAGCCCATGGTTCTTTTGCCTCCATACCTATGCAGGAATGGCCTCTAAAAAATGGTGTAAAAGCCCCTAACTGCATCCACCTCACATAGAGATTTTTAGATGGATATCCTTCAAAACCTCCCACATCACTTCCCACAAAGGTCATACCTGAAAGTCCCATACCCTGAGGCATAAGGCAGGCCATAATAAGATGAGTTTCATTTGATACATTATCTCCTGTCCACACTGCAGCATATCTCTGAATACCTGAAAATCCGGCCCTTGTAAGAATAAAAGGCCTTTTACCTTTATCCTGAAAGGCATTAAAAGTAGCCTCTGCCATTTCCAGGGCGAAAACATTGTGTATCTTTTTATGATCTGCCCCATAACCTCTATCATCAAATCTGACTATATCAGGCACATGTCTTCCCCATACTGACGGTTCATTCATATCATTCCATATACCTTCAATACCAATATCCATAAGGCTTTCTACTTTCTCTGCCCACCATTTCCGTGTCTCTTCTTTTGTAAAATCAGGAAAATATGCCCAGGAAGGCCAGACTTCGCCTTTGTATAAAGTACCGTCAGGGTATTTAACAAAGAGATCTTTCTCTATACCTTCTTTTGCCACAGTATAATTATCATCTGCTTTTACTCCCGGGTCTATTATAGGAACAATCTTAAAACCTCTATTCTTAAGATCTGATATAAGTTTTTTAGGGTCTGGAAATCTCTCTTTATCCCATGTGAAAACCCTGTATCCATCCATATAATCTATATCCAGATATATTACATCACAGGGAATCTGTCTGTCTCTAAAATTCTGTGCAATAGATATTACCTTCCAGTCAGGGTAATAACTCCATCTGCTCTGCTGATAACCGAGAGCCCACAGAGGGGGAAGTTCCATTCTTCCTGTAAGGAATGTATAGGATGAGATAACCCTTTTAATTTCAGGTCCATAGATAAAATAATAATCCATTTCTCCTCCATCTGCTCCGAACCAGTAAAATCTATCCTGACCTGCACCCATATTAAAATAAGATTTATATGTATTATCAAGGTAAATTCCATAGCTTCCCTTTTCTCTTACTCCTATAAAAAAAGGAATAGACTCATAAAGAGGATCCTGATTTTTGCTGTAAGCAGGGTTATCGGAATTCCACATGGTATATTGACTGCCTCTTTTATTTAGAAATCCCGTCTTTTCTCCAAGACCGAAAAACATTTCATCAACAAAAAGTTTTTTATAACATCTTACTTCGGGTCCGTCAAAGGAGACTCCAAAGGATGGATCATCCTGATTTATCATATTTCCTTCTTTATTATAAATTGAAATTCTGCAGGGGTTTTTTGTAATAAGGATTTTTAGTTCTTCTGTAACCACTTCACAGGAATTCTCTTTTTCCGTAAAAGAAACTTCTGTCTTCTCTGACCCTTTCCATATGACTCCATAGGAAGGATTTTTTAAAAATTCTTCTCTGCCGGTATAGCGAAAACGGATAATATTACTTTCTAAAACATAAATACTTAACATCCCATGAGAAAGTTTAATTTCAATGATATTATTCTTCTTTACAACTTCCTTTAGGTCTCCTGCAAAGGTACTTTCTCCAAAGGCAGAAGAAGATCTTAATAAAAAAACTACTATAAAAATAAAAAACACTAAAAGCTTCATTTTTTTACTCCTTTCATTGCATATTAGCTTTCAGTTTTCCAGTTGACTGCTGATAGCTTTCTATTAATTATGATATATTTTCTTATAACGAAACAGTATGGAGAAGAGTAATTTTCTTTTCAATCTCAGGTAATCAAAGAAATAATAAAGTAAAATACTAAACAAAAGCAAAATTATAACATGAGTCAAAATATAAAGCTTATCCCTGGAAGAATTATCTATATCCAGTCCAAAAGTGCCGCCATAGTCCAACAATTTAATTTCAAAATTATTCTCTCCCGGATGTACATAACCTGACACATCAACATCAAAACCGTTTATAAAGCCTGAAAGTGATTTTATATCCATTTTATCAGGAGACACTATCTCATCATTTATTTTAATATATTCTACTGTATCATCAGGTATAACATTTATTAATCTATGAGAAAAATTTGAACAGTGCATTTTACCTCTGAAGATATATACTTTATTTTCAGTTGATTTTTCCTCAAAAGGAATTTCGATTTTCCGAATATTTCCTGTTCCGTCTATCATTTCTATATGTGTAAAGGTAATAGTATTATAATAATTTATTAAAATAAAAATTATCAATAAAGAAATTAAGATTTTATATTTCAGATGTTCTCTACTTTTAATAAATTCTAACATTGTAGCTTATCTTTTTACCCGGCACCCATTACCTATCACTACAATTGATCAAAGAAATACCTCGCCGGAATGATTGTCATTATATTATCAGGCACTTTTATCTGTTCTGAAGTGGTTACTCTTATGGCCTGAGCTATATCCTTCTCAAAAGCCTCTGTAAGATTACTGGCTGTCTCTGTATCCAGAATATTCAGGGTCATTTCACCTTCATATCTTTCTGAACGAGGATGGAGATTATAACTTCCAATAGAAGAATACATACCGTCTATGACCATAAATTTGCTGTGAAGGGTATCTCCCTTTTTAAGATAAACCTCTGCACCTGCCTCTACAAATTCAGGGAGACTGCGAAGAATAGGGGCTGAAACAATCTGTTCATCAACACTCTCAGCAGAATTGGTAAAAATACGCACATCTACACCCCGTGCCAGAGCATCTAAGAGAACCTGCTTAATTCCCGGAGTTTGAATAAAATAAGCATTTTCTATATCAATCAGCCCTGATGCTCCCTGAATGGCTTTCATAGTAGCAAGCATAATATTGGCATCCACACCGGGAACATGATTAACAGATGCCACACGGGCACTGCCGGTTACAGCAGGAATATGAGGTTCTGCCTCTGTACCGGTTACAGAGGAAAAGAGTTTCTCACAGTCGGCCACTGCAGGTCCCGTGAGCAGAACATCAGTATCACGCCATTTGGCTCCATCAGAAGGCCCCATATGACTGTAAAAGTTACCGGGATTGAGACCGCCTGCTATAGCGGATTCTCCGTCTACTATGAGGAGTTTACGGTGTTGTCCCTGGTAGGGTTCCTCAGGGTTCCTCCACTTTATCACCTTAACTCCGTTTTCTTCCATATATTTCAGTGTTTCACTGTGATGCTCCCTGGAACCTACCTGCCCATCTACAACTACCTGAACATCCAGTCCATCATGGTGTCTGGCAACGAGTTTTTTAGCTGTTTCCCATCCGGTTTCATCATCATAAAAAGCCCAGGTCATCATATGGATGGACTTTGTAGCACTGTCTATAAGGCGATTTCTCTCGCTAAAAGAAGCAGGGCCATCTATAAGAGGTGTAATACTGTTCCCATCCTGAAAAGAAGCTCCCTGAAGCGTTTCAAGTTCTTTCAAAAAATCAGAGTCAGTAAAACAACTGGGTTCTCCCGGTTTTCTGGGCGGAACTTTAGAATTTCTCATCATAGAGAGGTGCTCTTTTGCCATAGTCTCCCAGTCTTTATAAACCTTACCATGTGTTTCAGGTGTCATACCATGAGAGGACAATTCTGCATCAATCATATCTGCAAACTGATTTACCATTTCTATTATTTTTTTTTCGGGGATAGGAGGCAGACTTCCTGACTCTACTGCAGTAGCAGCAACGGCCTGAAGAACGGGTCGAAGCTTTCCTGCAGCATTCAGACTGGCAATCATCTTAATCATCTCTGCTTCAGCCTGAGGGTCGATTAAAATCTTTTCCAGATATGCTTCTAACTGAGCAGCCATCTGAGCTTCTGCTCCTGTATATGCTGTCTCCGGTACGGGAAGAGGCTCATTCCGTCCTATCTCCTGGAGTGTTTCACAATCTCCATCTCTCTGAGCAGGGCCTTTTGAAAAACCGGTTTTAACAAATAAATTCTTGATCTTATCTCCAGCTCTATAAAGAGACTCTTCTGTATTTTCCCTGGAAAGAACAAGGGAATCTTTTATTTCTGTCCTGTTCTTATCTTCATTGCCCTTACCTTTAAATTGATAAGTCCTATCCTTCTGTCCTGAATTATTAATTTTCATAATCTATTCACCTTTCTTAAAAAAATTTTTTTTCTTCCAAATTATATAATACCATAAAAAAATCAAATAAAGAAAAGAAAATGTTAAATTTTTGTAAATAATCTTTCTTTACGATCTCCAGGGAAAGCCCACGAATTAGAGTAATTCTAAAAAGTCTTGTCCTAAATATTACAAGTTGCTCTCACCTCTTGTGGATTATCAAAAAAATATTTTAAATTCGTAATAACAACTTCTTCTAGTTTATCAATATTAATAATTTCTGTAAAAATCGGCATCATATCCTTGAGTTTGAGACTTTTCTTTTTAGAATTACTCTATAACTCTGTACATTCAGAAAGGATTTTCAAATATTCAACATATTTAAATTGATTTTTTTCTGTCAAACATTCCTTCTTTAAGTATTTCTGCAGCTTTTAATTTTTTTATAATAACAGAAGCAGTTGTAGGGTAGATACGGCTTACCGATAATCTTCTTCTTGTTATGTAACGGCAGGTTTTATATTACCCTAAAATAAAGAAAAATTTATAGAAATAATCTGATCAGTTTGTTATGTATTAGTTAATATAAAGCCATAATCTTATTTGCTTCTTCCTTAATTTTTATCCTGAGTTCTTCCGGCTCAATTACTGTCACGAGAGAACCATGTTTAAGTATCCAAGGGATCATATTGAATGGATTTTTTACTTCAAAAAAAATTATTATATAATCATCATGTTCTTCCTCGATATGCTGAGATGTATGTTCGATTCGATATTTAAGTTTTTTCCTCATCTCTTCTGCTTTAATACCTCTGAATTTCAATCGTATTTTCACCGGTTCCAGCACTTCGCCTTTATCGGACCAGTCCCACGGATGTACTACAGATAAATCGGGATTATCCGGTAATATATCTCTTTCATATTTACTTAATTCTACAGGCGAGCCTACTATGTCCATCTGATTGATAACATAAGTTTTTAACAACTTATCTTCAAGACAGAATGCTTTAATATACCACTCGTAATCACAAACCATAAGAGAATAAGGAACTATTTCTTTTTTTTCTGTAGATTTTTTTCTGGTTTTCACATAATTTATAATCAGTTTCTTTTTATCTTTCCCGATCATAGCTTCATTAATTTTATCCAGTAAATCTGACAGTTTACTCCTGGTTTTCGGTGCAGAAAGGTAGATAGGTTTCTCTCTTCTCTTTTTAAGTTCTTCGTGATAATATCTCTTAAGTTTCAATTCAAGTTCATTGAGATATTCCAGAGGTGTCCCCTTGAGACCTGAAAGATATTTTACCGCCATATATAATGCTTCTACCTCCTCAGGAAGGCATTTTACAAATACATCTCTAGCAGTACGGAGCCTGTAATGCCTTTCTATTTTATCATATTCTATATCAAATATTTTGTATTGCCCGTCTAAATCATAAGTATATCTAACTTCGTCAATATATTTTCTTATAGTAGAAATGGTACAGTTCAGTCTGCCAGCATACTCTTTTACAGATTTATTCTCTTTATTCAGAAGCATATAAAGAAGATTTAATATATTTTCCAGCTTTTTGCCGGGGCCGTATGTTTTTTTCTTCTTCCGTAAAAAATTTACATTTGTAGAAACTGGATCTGTCATAAAAAATCACCTCATAATATAAAAATATCATATAGATTACTACAACGGGGGAGTAATATACAAAGTATACTTTACTAGAAGAGCGATTTCAAGAGATATAGAAATGGAGGGAGTAAATTGTCTATTAATATAAACAGTTCGTAAAATAATATATTCAGCATTTCGCGAGAGCATAATCCGTAAAACTTTATCCGATGGAATAATATTTGTGTAAAAAATACGAACCTATAAAATTTATAAAATAAGGAGAGAGCATTTTATGAAATACAATATGTCTTATTTACTTACTATACTTTTATATTCTTTAAACAAAGGGGCACACGGTCGCGCGCCCCTACGGAACAACGGTTTTTCAGGATTCTGCAAAAGTATATTACTTATAATTTTAATAATAATGTTAACCGGTTGTTGCTGTCCACCGCCTTCACAAATATCGGAAAGCAAGAGCAACACAACAAGCACTACAAATAGCAATGAGAAAAAACCTGAAAAGACAGTTTATAAACTAAATGATGTTTTTACCCATGGAGACTTCCGCTATAAAATCACAGAGGTAAGCAAAACAAACAAAATAGGCAATAAATATTCAGTAGTAAAAGCCTCTGAAGGCGGAGTATTTATTATAGTAAACTTTACGGAAGAAAATCTGTCAAAAGAAACTAAAACTGTATACAGCGAAAGATTTTTATTGATTGATAATAAAGAAAGAGAATTCAGGTCATCTTCAAAAGGAACTACTGCTCTTGCCATGTCTTCAGCCAATAAAGATTTCCTATTATCTGAAGTTCAGCCGGGAATAAAACATAAATCGGTTATTGTATTTGAAGTTCCTGAAGATTCCGCTGCCCTGACCATCAAAATACCAGGTGGATGGAGTACAGAAGATGTTTATGTAAAGTTATTAGAGTAAAAGAAATCATAAGATTTAATAATATTACTATACTTTTACAGAATCTTGCAAAATCGTTATCCTGTAGGGGTGCAAAGCCTTGCGCTCCTACAAGGTGGAATAAGGCTTTGTTTAAAAAGTGCAAAAGTATAGTAATATAATATTAAAAATAAAATAAAGACAGTTTATATCATAATTACTGCTGCTGTACTTTTGTCAATCCCAGTAAGTTACCAACCCAGACTGTTTTACCGTCAGGATCAAGGGTTAGAGCGGCATAGAAATTATTGTGCTGTACCTCTCCCGGCCCTATTCTTACTGTAAAACGGACATTGTTAAGATCCGTTCCGTCAAGTCCGGTTAAATACCATCCATCCGGTGTTTTGTTGTAAGTATACACTATGTTTGAAGGAATGCTGATTTTAGACACAACAGATGGAGCGGCAATACTGTTATTTAGGCTGGCTACAGTAAAGGTACCGTCAGGCCTCAGATTTGTGCGGACAAAACCGGGCTGTGTTACTCCTTCCCGGGCAGTGCTGTTCGGGTCATCGTTTCCGTAATTGTTTTCCGCATAAATATTAACACTGAGACCATCTTCTCCGGGTGATACTATAAGAGAATTTTCATCGCTCACTGCGGCATTTTGTCCGAAAGGCGCTATCTGCGCAAAGAGTCTTTTTTCTCCTGGAGGCAGATTGGCTTCTGTACGATAGACATTGATATTCATAAACTGTGCATTGTCTGCAATGGTAACAAAACGACGATTTCCCATATTGAACACTGTCGGTGTCGTGCCTGAACCCTGACTGACCTGACCTGACTTTATTTCAGTGCCATGATCATAATCTGCATACCAGGAAATGACAGGAGTTCCATCCAGTGCCGCAATTAAACGATAGAGACGGTAAGTTGTCAGAATATACACTCCTGATGGCTCACCATCACTTTCTCCCTCATCTACACTGTGGGAATTGGCAATTTCCTGATACCCGCCGTCATACTGAGGCTCAAGTTTTCCTGTGTTGTTCGGATCATTCAGATTTATCCAGTGTATATTTCCGCCCGGTGTAATGGTACAGACAATTGACATATTGGTTGTAACCCATATGTTTCCTGATTTATCAGGTACTGCTGCATATAATAAATGTTCCTTGCCACCCGGCACAGGAGTATTTCCGATAGCTCCCATAAGGTTATAGTCAGCATCTTCTGTATAACCGTCTATACCTCCGACATTTGACGGAGTGCGTCTGAGTATCTTCAAATGGCCGTCCGGCAAGGCTGTAACTATACGATACAGGTTGTCCTGATAAAAATACCCTGCACCGCTGAAATCTACTACCTTGTCTGTAGTAGTATCAGAATATTTATTAAATGAGTATAAAGCAAGAATGTCCAGTGTGTTGCGGTCAATTGTAAGCACATATCTTTCACTGGGATCACCGGACTTTTTTTTCATACCTGCAGCCAGTGTCTGAATGTTTCCATCTGCATCAAAAGAATGGGACACACATTCTCCGATTAAAATTTCACGGCTTTGTCCTGTATAGGGATCCTTAATATTTGCCACATTCAATTGAGAGATATTTGCCCCGGTGTTCATAACCGGACCTGTATAGGCATAGCTATCGGTCATATAGGAATCATTATGAACGTTGTTTGTAGGATTTATTGACATAAGCGGATTCTGCCATATGAAGAAAGAATTATTAAAATTTGTCCAGGAACCGGAGTCGCTGCATCCATTCAAGAATATAACTGCTATAGCAATTATCACTATTAGCACAGATTTTAGATTTTTCACTTAAATCCTCTCCTTTAATTAAAATTATTTTTACCCTGTTACAGAAAAATTATACTTCTATATTTATATAAATTATCATTTTTTTTTACAAAAATTATTTACATTTTTTTTACTCCTGTTACTATACTTTTGCAGAATTTTGAAAAATTGTTGTTCCGTAAGGACATCCCTCGCGGAGGTTCTGCAAGGTAGAATAAGGCTTTGTTTAAAAAGTGCAAAAGTATAGTTATTAAACCACAATAATTGCGATTATTTCCCAGTCTCACATTATTACTCTGGACTTTGAAAGACAAAAAAGATATAATAAATTAAGGAGGTCGGGTAAAATGCTACAATATCCGGCAATTATTCATAACCAGACAGGTTTTTAAGCCCTATTAGTAAAAAGAACTGAGGTAAATAAGGCTGATGAAGTAATAAATAAGGTTTCAAACTTTTTGCCTTTCATTCAAAAGTTATAACAGAACCGGCACCCACAGGTTTTACTTTATCAGGTAATTTCTCCCGTAAGAAATCCCTTCCTCCCAAACCCGTGCAATGAGAAGGATATATTACCTCCACAGAAAACTCTTTTAATACCTCCAATGCTTCCTCTCTGGCGTCTTCATCACTTATAAGGTGGGTACCTCCTGTTATACCGTAAACCTTCTTTATACCTGTTTTATCTCTCAGATGATAAAGGGTATTTCCAAGGCCACTGTGGCAGCATCCTGTAATAACAACAGGGCCTTTCTCTGTATTTAAGAGTAAAAAAGCATCATCTGGAACTATATCGGGGATTTTACCTCCTTTATCTTCGAAAGCAAATCTGCTGTGAGCGGATATTGACGGTTGTATAAGATTATTTCTTCTGGAAATCTCTGTAAACATTGTAAGGTTTTCTTCAAGCTGTATAAAATCAGGAACTTCTGTAAACATGGGCTTAATTAATGGGAAAATATAAGTATCCATACCAATAAAACGAGTGATTTCTCCATTTTCTACTACATATCTGGGTTTCATAAACTGTGGATGAGCATAAATAGGTCCATTAAAATGAGTTTTAAATAAACCCATAATACCATTTGTATGGTCATAATGACCGTGACTTATAAGGAGGCCTTCTGCCCTGGAAAGGTCTATACCGAACTTTATAGCATTCTGTAAAATAAATTCATTCCCTCCTGTATCAAAGATCCAGAATCTATAGTCACAGGTAAAAATAGCTACACTCCATCCCCAGGAACCGATAAAACCTGGACTTATAACTGTATTATCCATTAAAACAAAAATCCTGGGGAAAGAAAACTTTTGCCTCATAAAAAAATCACCTCTATTTTTATAATTTAAATGAATAGAAATTATTGTTAAATTATCTTCCTTATATTCATATTAGCTCTCTCCCGGGAGGTCAGAGACAGGCACTGACTCTTCTTATGGCAGTTATTACAAAGCCGAAGGTCTTACTCCTTGATGAACATACGGCTGCTCTTGACCCGAAGTCTGCTGCACAGATAATAAAGGTGACTGAAAATTCCTTATGACTTATTCTGTTGCTCCGTACTTTTTAAGGAGTTCCACCATTTCACTACCTGATTTATCCTGTGCCAGCTTTAAAGGTGTAACACCATTATTATCTTTTACGTTTACATCAGCATCTTTAGAAAGCAGTAATTCTGCTGTTTCAATACGGCCATACTGAACTGCCAGGTATATGGGAGTTCTACCGGTCTTATCTTCAAAATTCACATCAGAGCCTTTATCTATAAGTAATTCCACTACTTCTTTACAGCCATTCTGACATGCCCAGTGAAGGGAAGTTTTACCTGCATTATCTTTAATATTAATCTCGGAACCTTTAGATATAAGTAATTCTACTACCCCTTTCCGACCGCTCTGGCAGGCCAGATATAAAGGGGTCTTTCCATCACTGTCTCTTGAGGTAATATCTGCTCCTTTATCTATAAGTAATTCCACCACTTCTTTACAGCCATTCTGTGAAGCCCAGTGAAGTGGTGTTTTCGCAGTGTTATCTTTAAAATTAACCTCAGAACCTTTATCTATAAGTAATTCCACTACATTTTTACGGCCATTCTGGCAGGCCAGATATAAAGGGGTCTTTCCATCACTGTCTCTTGAAGTAATATCTGCTCCTTTATCTATAAGCAATTCCACTACATCTTTACGTCCATTCTGAGAAGCCAGATGAAGGGGTGTTTTTTCTGTATTATCAGTAGAACTGATTTTAGAGCCTTTATCTATAAGTAATTCCACTACATCTTTACGTCCGTTCTGTGCCGCCAGGTATAAAGGGGTCTTCCCTTCACAATCTTTTATAGTAATATCTGCTCCTTTACTTATAAGGAGATCAACTATTTCCTTCCTTCCATTCTGTGCTGCCCAGTGGAGAGGAGTTTTTCCTGTATTATCTCCAATATTAATTTCTGCTCCCTCTTTTATAAGAATCTCTGTAGCTTCTTTACGACCATTCTGTGCCGCTAGATATAAGGGGGTCTTTCCATCACAATCTTTAGAATTGACACTGGCACCTCTGGATATGAGTAAATCAATAAGTAAATCAACTACTTCTCTGCGGCCCGATATTGCTGCTTCATGCAAAGGTATACGGTTATCTTCTATGACATTTACAAGATCCGGATTTTTTTCAAGTAATTCTTTAAGTTTTGTAACCTCACCATTCTTGATAAAATCAAAAATTTCAGAAGCACTCACTGTGAGGATATTAGATAGAAAAATTAAAGAAATCAGTAATAAAATCAATGGTTTTTTGATTTCAGACATTTAAATTTACCTCCTTAATAATATTTTATAGCTTTCAACTTCTATTCCTTAAGCTAATAGCTGATAGCTTTATTATTATAACTTATATATAAATAATTGTATAGAGGTCTGAATTACTAATTTTTCAGGCAGGCTTTCCCTGGTCTTTTGTTAAGTCTCTTATTTCTTCAATATATTTTCTGGCTCTTTTTGTCATATTTATGTAAAAAAGTATCCAAAAACATATACACCTGTCTCTGTCCGGACTCTGGAGCAAAAGATATGCCGTCAAAGGAGAAAGTTATAACTTAAATAAATACAAAACTGCATATTCTGTAATAACAGATTTCATTGTAACAGGATCATAGATTTTGCGTAAGAGCCTGGACAGAGACAGACTTGTGAGATGGATACTAACTTGCCTGTTGCGGTACTAAGACAGGTACGGTCAATGAGACAGAAAGCCTTTCCTTTTAGGGGAAGGTAATTCACCAGAGGAAGGTCTATTAATTATCAATATAATTTGCAGACATGTCCGGGATTAGCTATTCTTCTTATTTTTGTCTTCTCCTTCTTCCTTTATTTCTACTAAATGCTCTCCCAGAATTTCCAGGGTCTTATACATTTTCCTTACTTTTTCAGGATTTAAAAGGGCATATTCTGTTTTCTCTGTCATTTCCTCAGCTTTTGTTTCTTCAGATTTATCATTCATTTTATTTCTACCTCTTAACTATAATGCTTCTTACTCAATCTTTATAAACTTATCAAGACCTGCAAGTTTAAAAATCTTCTTTACATTTGGAGACACATGTATTATAGAAAACTTTCCTGCCCCAACTTCTTTGGAAATCCTGGCACATATACGTAAAAATGCCGATGCTATATAATCAACACCCTGTAAATCAAAGACAACTAACTTTTTAGCTTCAGTTACCTTTGCTGAAATATCACCTACAATTTTCAAACACATATCTGTATTCAATTGACCCGCAAAAGTACAGATTAATTTTTCATCATCTAATTTATAAGTAACCATAAGAACCTCCTTTTTATTTATCTATTCATTTGTTAATTCGTCTTTTTCATTTTTTATTCCTTTATTTCAGCTATAATTTTTGTAAGCCTTCAGCTTTTTAAGATTCTGCAAAAGTCTTGTAAACTCTTTCTTTTATTTTATCAAGACCTTTTTGCAGATTTTAAAAAAATTTGCAAAAGTATAATTAATAATTTTCTTCCCATAAAAAACTAGTTAAATATTATATTAACTGTTATAATAATGGTAGCCTTTATAGTAATAATAATTGATTCTTCAATTAAATAGTTCGGTTATATCTATAAAATTGATAAATAGACTATCAGAGATAACATAATGAAAACAAAAGAGACTGTCATGGCCGGTTTATTCATAGCTATGGGAATAGTTCTGCCTTCTTTTCTGCACCTCCTTGGTATGGGAAAGAGTTTTCTCCCCATGCATATACCGGTACTTATGGCAGGGATAACCCTTGGGGGGAGTTATGGGTTAACTGTAGGAACAGTAACTCCTCTATTAAGTTTTCTTTTAACCGGCATGCCTCCTTTCCCCGGTGTTATTGGTATGGTCTTTGAGCTTGGAACCTACGGGTTTTTAACAGGTTTTCTTTCTAAAAAAATAAATATATACGGGTCAGTATTAATAGCAATGATCTGTTCCAGAGTGGTTCTGGGTATTATATACTACCTGTTACTGCCTTTATTTGCAGTAAGAATATCTTTCTGGTATCCTTTAACAGGGGCCTTTATAAGTTCTTTACCCGGTATAATATGTCAATTAGCTCTACTTCCGGTCTTTCTGGTGATAAGTAAATATAAAAAAATCCGGGGAGGTGAAAAATATGAATAATTCAAAAACAGAACATGTAAAACTTTACAAATCCATGGTAGAATTAATCTTTGAATATGAAGGTCATATAAGTGAAAAACAGAGAAAAATTCTGGATAAAAAGATAGAGGAATGGAACTTATCCCGGGAGGAAGCTAAAAAAATAGAAAAAGAGGCAGAGGAAAAGATAATAAAGCCTGGTGTGGGAAAGAAAAAATCTATTTTAGAAGAAGTAAAACACATTATCAAAGATAAAGTTTCGAAACAGGATACGGATCTTTATGAAAAAGCAGATATGATAGAAGAAAATCCCAACGGAGAAAGTGCTGTAGAAGACATAAGTGAACTGATTACCAGGGGACGAAGATTAATCAGAGAGGGCAGATATGAAGAAGCCCTGGAATGTTATGACAGATACCTGAACATTGAGTCTGAAGATATGGAACGGTGGCATGAGAAAGGAGAAATCCTCAAAAAACTCGGTCAATATGAAGAAGGTCTGAACTGTTATAATAAAGCCCTGGAGATAAATCCCACCTATCTCGAATCTCTTATAAAAAAAGGAGAACTCCTGGTTAATCAGAAAAAAATTAAAGAAGCAAAGGGTTTCCTGAATAGAGCACTTGAGGTTTATCCGAATAATAAGGAACTGCAGGGGTTAAAAAAGAAACTTTCATCTATGGAATAGTTCGGAGGCTATTTATGAGAAATTATTTTAATAAACAGGCAAATCACTGGGATGAGATTGCCTGTCATAATCCTTTAAAACTGGATATAATTCTGGGAAAACTCAAGCTAAAGGCCGGCCACAGGGTACTCGATATAGGAAGTGGCACCGGTGTACTTCTGAAAAGACTTTCTTCTTCTGTAAATCCTGAAGGTAAGATAATATCCCTGGATATAGCAGAAAATATGCTATATATGGCAAAGGAAAAACACTCATCTCTAAAAATTCTATATCTTCAGGGAAGCGGAGAAGAGCTTCCTCTCAGAGATGAATCCTGTCACAGGGTAATATGTTACTCAGTATTTCCTCATTTTAAAAATCAACTCAAAATTTTAGGTGAGATAAAAAGGGTTCTCTCTCCCGGAGGACTGATGGTTATTGCCCATTCTGAATCAAGAGATAAGATAAATGAAATACACAGCAAATTGGAAGGCCCTGTCTCGAAAGATTACCTCCCTTCCGGCGAAGAAATGTGTCTTTTACTGGAAAAACAGAAATTTGTAATCAAAGATATTATTGATAATAATGAAATATACTGCTTTACGGCAGAAAAAGGGAGTATTTTATGGAACTTCACCCCGGTGACATAATTAATAAAGACTATAAGATTATAAACACCCTGGGTAAAGGTGCTATGAGCCAGGTATATCTGGCGGACAGGTCATTACCCACTACTCCTTTAGAGGTTGAAAATTATATTTTATAGAAAATCCATAATAATAAAAATTATAATAATATTGATGTTACTTTTTAATGTTTATCCGGCTTTTTCAAATTTAAAATATGGTTATATAGATAAGGCCGGAAAATATATTATAGAACCTAAATTTGATGAGGCATGGTATTTTACAGAAGGACTGGCAGCAGTAGAAGTAAATCATAAATATGGTTATATAGATAAGACCGGAAGGTTTATTATAAAACCTAAATTTGAAGCAGCAGAACCTTTTTCTGAGGAATTAGCCTGTGTAAGACTAGATGACAAATATGGTTATATAGATAAGACCGGAAAGTTTATACTACAACCTGAATTTAATGGTGCCCAGAGTTTTTCGGAAGGGCTGGCTGTTGCACAGAAAGGTGAGGAATATGGTTATATAGATAAAACAGGAAAGAGTGTAATAGAACCTAAATTTGATGGTGCAGAAGATTTTTCTGAAGGTTTAGCCAAGGTATGTATAGAGCAAAAATATGGTTATATAAATAAAACAGGAAGAATTTTAATAGAACCTAAATTTGATGGTGCAGAAGATTTTTCTGAAGGTTGGGCTAAAATAATATTGGAGGATAAAGTTGGTTATATAGATAAGACAGGAAAGGTTATAATAGAACCCAAGTTTCACTGGATATCGGTTTTTTCGGAAGGCCTGGCCTGTGTATCTATCATAACTCAATAATGTCAATACTTCTTTTAATAGAGAATTTTTATCCTTTTGAGGGATTCTACCCTACATGCGGAGCCAGGTCCGGCTATGCTATAACTTTTATTGCAGAAGATATCCAGGGGAAGCAGCATGCCGTTATAGCCGGCAGCCGCTCCGTGGCGAGCTTGTAACGCGGCCACAAACTTCGCCACCTGTCCTCCCATCGGTCTTCATACTGGCCATAGGTAATATAGAGAACTCTTGCTTTTGAAGCCGGATCTGTCTGTACCGGCTTAGAGTAATTCTAAAAAAAAATGTACCAAAGACAAGGATAAAAATAAAAGGTATAGAAATAAAAAAAGTATGAGTAA
>Ga0302241_1000715_pt1 | contig 27797 bp, 25 predicted proteins | sample AAG_UR_Arg_MG_FD_193532 | JGI IMG/M metagenome (GOLD analysis project Ga0302241, IMG submission 193532) | Enriched activated sludge microbial communities from anaerobic digester in WTTP, New Holstein, Wisconsin, United States - AAG_UR_Arg | ecosystem: Engineered > Bioreactor > Anaerobic >... | reverse complement strand
CACAGCACCTCAGTACTATTATAACATATGGTTATGTTGTAACAAAGTAATTTGAAGGCTTACAATTTAATTCATAACTATACATAAGGCACCGCTAACCCACGACTGAAGTCACGGGTGTGCGCGGGTTTTTAATCAATTTTGGCAATCTCAGACAGACTGTCTGCAATCAGCACGCATTTTTCAAAGCACTGGGCCAGATCCGATTCGGTTTTGCCTGGAGTTGAATAATAGATGTTCTCCGGTGAAATCCCGTTTTGGATAGATATTTCAACCTCTTGAGCGGATGCAGCATCGGCACCAAATCCCTCCTGACCCACGCACTCAATCACCGCGGGAAAAGGATTGGTCTTTATGGAATACAGGAAGTCAAACGCAGCAAGCGATTCTTTCAACTTGCGGCACTGGGCTCTGATTTGTCCTTCATCATAAATATAACAAGACGCGTGCTCTTTAATGAACTGCAACTCGTTCATAAGCTGATCTCCTCGCCAGTTTTGGCTTGATTTTTTTCTGCCGATGGTTCCCATTCCCCACTCCCCGCCCCCAAACAGCAATCGCTTTCAATGTCCAATCAACTTCGCCAAATACTTAGACCGGATCTGTTCATTGGCCAGCAGTTGTTTAGCAGGCGGCATGGTTAAAATGGCTGAAAGGATCGAAGCCAAAACACGGTGTGAGGCCAGCGCGTCGTTATCAAAAATCAAATTTGGCAGCATGCCTTTGTCAATCGCCGTGAGGACTACCCGGTGCACCGTATTCACCGGTGTCATCACCCTGCGTTCCCGCCTTGCGAGCTCCAGCGCCCCAAAATGACAATTCCGCACACAAATACCACATCCCAGACACATCTCTTCTTTCAAACTCAAGAGCTCTGGACTTTTCTCCTGGTCCCAGTACAGTGCGTCAACAGGGCACACCTGAACGCATTTTCCACAGCGCGTACAGCTCTCATGGCTGATTTGCGGCAGATAATTTGTGGTGGCCATAGTCAGCGTTGTGCCAAACTTCTTCGCCGCCAGCAGTGCTTCACAGCAACAGCCGCAGCAATTGCAGATAAACGACACCTCATTTCGAACATTCTCACCGACCTGAACCAAATTGTGGGCATAAGCCTGATTCAGCAGCGCCAGACATTCCTCCGACGTAATGCGCTTCGCATAACCTGATCGAATCAGCGAATCTGCTACGTTGCCAAAGGTCATACAGATCTCCATAGGTGCGTCGCACTGCTTCCCCATGTGAGACATCTTGTGGCGGCAATAACAGACGCCCACCCCAATATGGTCCGCGCCTTTAATGACCTCTGTGGCGCGCTCATAATCCATAATTTCCAGCATCTCCGGCTGAGACAACGCAGGTTCGTTGACAAAAGCCCGGACAATTTTGGTGTCGGTCTCAAAGAACAGCGCTCTAATGAAATCCTCTTCAACGTTCATATATTGGTAAAGCAATTGCCCAAGGCTGTGCTGATCAATGTCCTCCCGGATCCGCATCATGGAAAACTCAATAAAGCCTGCCATAGGCGGCGGCAAGATATAATGGGTGGTCTCCCCCTTGAGGATGTCCACCAACAGAGCCCGTCTGGCCAGGCTGTCCAGGATATCAGTCGCTTCCTGGACAGGCATTTCCCAGCGCTTGGCTGCAGTTTCGGCGGTAAACGCTCGAATGGGCAGCTTTGAGACCAGTTCCGCTTCCCTTTCATCCAGCAATAGGCCCAAAATTTTGTACAACGTTTCTGAAGGCGGTGCTCCCAGAGGAAATTTGTTTAAACGCGCTACAAGATTTTCATAACCGTTTTTTGCAGTGAGATGGCCCATGATTGCCTCCTTCAGTGCGTCTATTTTCAAAGCAAAGTGATCACATTATGATTTTTTATAGGATTAACATCAACAACACTTCAATTATGCCGGGGCCGCCAAGAACAAAGATCATCAAAGACTTCCTCTGCCGATGGTTCTGAGTCCCCACTCCTCCACCATTATATCAAAATTAATGGAAGTCGCGTCTCTTTTACACCCATTGTTCAACCTCTGATTCTCCATAGAAAAAGCCTCGGTCATATCAAGCCGAGGCTTTTTCGTCAGTCGTTGGAACTCGTCAAATTATTTATTGGTAGTCGCAAAAGTAAAACTTTCAATCATGAAGTCCGTTCCCGTTCTCCAAATTTCAACCTTGTAAGTCGTTGGTTTCTTCAGCGTCATAAAATTCGTGATATACAACAGATCCGGCTCAATTCTGTAATCTGTTGATTTCGTACCAAAGGTCGAAACCTGAAGTGGTGTCACGAGATTTTTAGTGTCAAAGATTTTAATGGCAAGTTCTTCATTGTAGACAAAAGGCATTTCCGGATCCGCGGCTTCGACCACGTTGAGGCTGAATTTGATTGGCATGGTGCGTCCGGCTTTGTAACTGGCTGAGGATGGAAGCATGGTCATAGCAGCCCAGTTTCGGATTGAAACATCCGTCATAACGCTCCAGCCCTCATTCGAGTGAGAATCCACTGCTTTCGCCCGTATGCCATAGTAGTCGTCCGGAAGCCTCAGGGTATCAAAATGAAGTTCCCACTTGCCTGTGTCACTATTTCGGACTGCTGGCATAGCCTCAAATTCGGAATCGATAACATTGCCACTGGAATCGCAGACATAGAACCAAACCTGATCTACACCACCGGCATCTGTTGCCTCGGCAATGAAGGTCACACCATCCTGAAGGGCAGCCTCTTGGATTGGGACTTCAATAGTAACTACAGGCGGTGTCCAATCGGTGACAAATCTCAAACGGTTTTCAATTTGAGGCGAAATTGTGCCCCTGGCTTTAATATAGTCAATCACAGCGTCACGGGCATAGTACTGGGTCACGTCGGTGACTTGAGCAAGCGGCCAGAGGCTTAGACCTGCGTCATGGAAGTTGACATTACCCATAGCCAGATAATTAACTGTGGCCACACTGTAATAAGTATCTGGATCTTCAAAATCCACTTCCTGTCCATTCACTTTAAGTGAAAGCACGTGATTAACTTCAGGGTCATAGCTTACCGGGTATTCGTCATGATAGACTATTTCTCCACCCACGCTGATATCCAGCATCCCAGTCGCATAATAAGCATAGCCGCCGTAACCTGGTACATATTTGTAATAGTAATAGTTTCGATAGGATCGCTCAAGAACCTCTTTCAATTGAGGACCATTCATCTGCATAACAACAAAGGAATTTTCATATGGCATGAGACTGAAGAGATCAGACACTTTCAGCTCAGCCGGTGTGCTTGGTGTTGCACTATTAGCAATCTTACGGTTGCTCATGGCGCCGCCAAGGAAGAAGTCAACCGCTATGCCTTCTGCGTTTAGTTTCGCAACAGCAGCATCCGCCTGAAGATTTGCGGCGTTGGTTTCTTGAGTGAAGGCGGTCAAGGCATCAATCGGCACGGTAGTCGCTCCTATACTGTCATCAATGTAATCATTTAACAGTAACAGATATGGATTAAGAAGCGTGACCAGTTCAGAATCTTCCGGAGTGGACAGACTAATGCTGTGAAATCTGCCCGCGCGACTGACAACTTCATAGCTGCCTGAATTTTCCCTGAGGCCAAGAATGACTTCACCCAAGGTGTTGTTATAACGGTAAGCCTGATGGACCATGACTGGTGAGTTGTTTGGCCCGCTGACCAGTCCAGGCAAATACTTGTAGTCTCCGCCACCGATTTCAGGATTGGTATGGCTGTGGCCGCCAATAATGACATCCAGACCGCTGACCGTTTCTGCCATAAGGAGATCCGTATTTTCATCCACTTCTGCATTCGCGTGGCTGTTGAACCCAAGATGTGTCAACGCGATCAGGACATCATTGCCGGATCTGAGACCATCGGCTAAATCCTGTGCCGTTTGAAGGGGCTCTGAGAAGGTGATCCCGTCAATATTGCCCGGAAGCTCATAGTTAGGTACTTGATGATTGGTAATGCCCAAAATTGCGACATGAATGTCATCAAGCGTCTTTTCAGCATATGGCGCTACCGGGATTGAGTCTAAGCCATAACTACCGGAGTCAGACACATTAGCGCCCAGTATTGGAAACTCTGCTTGTTGCATAATACTGGTTGTGACCAGGCTGCCAAAATTAAACTCATGCTCACCAAGGGTCATTGCATCATAGCCAATGGCATTCATGGCGGCCATCATTGGGTGCGTGGTCAGTTCAACAGATAGCGCGGTACCATCTGCAGAGTACCCAAGTGGAGCTGTTCGGAAGAAATACATCAAAGAATCGCCCTGGAGATTGTCTCCCGCATTGAGCAGCAGAGTCCTGTTTGGGTTGTGTTCCCGCTGCTGACGAATCAGCGATGCGAGTTGTGTATAGCCCACATAGCTGCCTTTGGTTAAATTACCATGGGCGTCGTTGTGGTGGAGAATAGTCAGAGGCTTGATGCTGCCGCCCAAATTGTCGCCATCCCGAGTTATACGGCCGTCCAAACTTTCATTGTAAGGACTGGTTTCCGGATAAGCATAACTGCTCCAGTGGACAACGGCATTCAGCATATCACCCCAATAGGTAATATTTTTCATGTACTTGAAGGCCATAAAACCGTCCCCACCGCTTGGGGCAAGGAACTCGTTTGTTGCGACGCGATAAGTCTGATCCAGTACAATAGGTTCAAAAATACCGCTGCTGTGATTTCTTATTTCGACGTCAAAGGCCCCCCAAGCCCAAGGCTGAGGACCCGGTTTGCTGTCTGTGTAACTATAAAATGCATATTCTGCCCCAGAAGTGTGCAGGGCACCTTTAAACAGCGTCGCACTCTGATTAAGCAGATCTAAAATTTGAGCGCCGGTCATTTCTCCTACCACAATACTATTTCCAAATGGAAGGACGCTGAATAAATCTCCATAGGAAATGGCATGCGGATAAGTGGCATATTCCAAATCTGCTCTTTCACTGCCTGGATTATTTAAGACGAGATCCACATCATTTCCAGTTTCAACGTCCGAATTAAGGTCATTGTAAACAGCATCACAAATGAAGCTGCCCATTAGAGAATCTCCGTTGTAATTTCGCATCACTGGAACATTGGTGTACCCAACAGACTGATTGATCAGAGTGAGATAGCTCGGATCCGTGGCAAATCCGTTGACCAAAGTATTAATGGTTGAATCGGTATCAACTGTTGTGTCAATTGTGAGACTGCTCCAAGTCACACTAACCGTCCCACCAGGCATAGCAGTGACATCAGCCCGCCCAACGCGGCGGCCGTTGTAATAAGCTTGAGCTATGGTCGTATCTCCTACTTTCGTCGCGGCTGTCAGATTGGTGTGGCTGTGGCCGCCCAGAATCAAATCTGCTGGCTTGCCGGCAACAATTAGTTTCTGAGCCAGAGTTTTATCGCCGTAAACATCTTCACCTATGCCGTAGCCACCATCGTTAAAGCCTAAGTGGCTCAGAACTACTATAACGTCTGCTTCAGCGGCCATGCTGTCGTAGTAGTGCAAAATGGCTTCCACAGGGTCCTTAAATGTCAGACCGACCGTCAAGTGAGCGTTCAGTACGGCGGTTTCCTGAGAAGTAACACCAATAATGGCGACTTTTGCTTTTTCCGAGTTACCAACTGTTTTAATGATGTAAGGCACTACGCCTGCTGGTGGTGTCCAGCCGTCAGGTCCATCAGTTACTATGTTGGCACTGAGAAATGGAAATGTCGCAGCGCTGATACGATCCGCCAGTATAGTCTGTCCCCAGTCGTAGTCATGATTGCCTATGGTCATAGCATCATAACCCATGGCGTTGAAAACCGGGATCACAGGATACCCTTTTTGAATATTGGTGAGCAGACTGCCCTGCATGGCGTCTCCGGCATCTAGCAGCAGAACACTATCTGCACCCCGGTCTGTGACGATCTCGTTGACTACTTTGGCGATCCTGGCCGCGCCTGGATTGGTACCCTCAGGCACAAGCTGGCCATGAAAATCATTGGTATGAAGAATGGTAAATGTGACGGGATTAGAAAGGCTTGCTTCCACACGGTTTTCAAGGGTAAAAGCGTTGAATGTTGTCACTAAGGCAACAATGGTTGCTAAGCTGAGAAGAATTTTGAGGCTGAACCTTGGCCGTGACATTGAACTACACCTCCTGTTGTTGCTTTATTCAGTTTGTCTGACAATGATAGTCAGTGATTCTGTAACTCGTCCTTGTGTTGAACGACTTTTCCGTTTCGTTTCCGTTTCGAAGAACACATGTCGCAGTGGTACACATTTAGAAATCAAAACTCATATTTTCCACAGATGATTTAATTAGTAAGATTCCCCCTTTACAAATAAAAAAACCGGCCAAAAGGCCGGTTTCGCTATTCGCTCCTACGGGATAAGCGTCCAAATACATCCCTGAAATCATCGCGTCCCAATAAATTGCATATGAGTAATATGCTTTTATACATGTTAATTAATACCCGAACTAGCATTATGTAAACCTATGCATGCAATTCAATCTGGCATTTAATTTTAATTGAGTAACGAATCATTTCAACACGCCATCAAGAAACGAAAAGACTTTATCCAGATTTTCCTGTGAAGTGAATTCCTCAGTCCCATGGCCTGCCCCTTCCAGCAATTCAATTGTCACCTTTGATTCGCCAATAACACCCTTCAGCTGCGATGCGAAATCGATGGATTGCTGGGAAGGCACATTTGCATCAGCGGTACCATGTTGAATTAAGAAATGTGGCGCTGTGTCAGCTTCCATAGTACTTACATAAGTGCCCGGGTTTGCTTTTTGAGTCAGCTCAGGATCATTGGAAATAAGCTGTCCAATATACTGACTCTCTGGCGAGGTTTCACTTGTCGTCTGCCCGAATTTTGGTGTAATGCCGGCTGCTGCAAACTGTTCATCCATTTTAAGAAAATCCAGGGGACCGAACCAGTCGACGACAGCTTGTACAGCTGAGCCATACTCAAGGTTTTCCTGATTGTCGTTCACCAATATGATCTCATTTCCTGTTGTCCCCAACATTGCCGCGAGATTTCCGCCTGCGCTGTCACCCCATACGGCAATTTTATCCGGGTTCAAATTATAGGTTGAAGCATTTGCTTTAATGAATCTGATTGCTGCCTTACAGTCATTGACCGCCGCAGGAAAGATCGCTTCACCAGAAAGTCGGTAATTTAGGCTGACGACTGCGTACCCGTGATTGACGCCCTGCAGCATTGCTGCGACATCTCCGCCGGTTGCGCTTCCCATTTTGAACGCTCCGCCGTGAATCGCGACAATAATAGGAAACGGCCCGTCCCCTTCATTTGGCAAATAGATATTTAATGTTTGCGACGCCGAAATACTGCCATATGGAACTTCTTGATATTGAGTCTTAATTGCAGAGGTATCTACACTGGAATTGCCAAGACCTCCGTTCATCCCCGTGGGAGCTGCTTCCGCCGCGCCCGGTGTCTCAGAACTTATCTCAGCATTCGCTGCAGCATCTACACCCTCTGTGGAATTACTTGAAGAACATGCGGCTAAACTAAAAATCAAAGCAAGAACCAACGCGAGTACATAAATCTTTTTCATGTGCAATCTTCCTTTCCATTGTTCTACCGTTTTCTACTTACGAGAATAAGTATAAGTTCAAAATGTGGCAGAACAATGGCACAAAAGTGTAAGATCTCGCACATTATTCAAACTAAAGCTTATTAATGCCTAAGCCCTTCTAACCGTAAAACTGAAAGTAGTCCCCACTTCAGGGTCACTATTAACCCAGATCTTTTCACCAAGTCCCTGAATGATCTCTTTTGCAATTGATAGTCCAAGTCCGCTCCCGTTCTTATTTTGCGGCACTTCTCCTTTGTAGAACCGCTCAAAGATATGGGGCAGCATTTCTTTTTCTATACCTATGCCATTGTCCGAGACCTTAAACTCAACATGTTTGGGATAAATCTCAGCATCAATAACAACCCTGCCATTTTCACCTATGAATTTGGAGGCATTGTCAACGAGAATATTGAAGATCTGTAAAATCCGTTCTCTGTCTGAATATATTTCAGGCAGCTGTAGCGCCTTTTCGGAGATTTCAAGCTTGTTGTTCATATCTTCAAGGACAACAGAATATTTTTCGTAAAGCGCCAGCAGTAAGGCTTTGCTATTAAAAGCCGCCTTCTCAAAATTCATTCTTCCATTTTGAATTCTGGCGAGTTCCAGCATATCTGAAATAAGTCTTTGAAGATGACTGCTTTCCGTTAAGATAATCCCGTAATACCGCGTTCTTGTTTCTTCATCCTGAATAATATTGTCAATTAAGGTTTCTGTAAGGGCCTTGATTGAAGCGACAGGTGATTTTAACTCATGACTGACATTGGCTATGTAATCTTTGCGCGTTTGTTCAAGGCTTGTGAGTTCTTTGAAATAGAGGTTTAAAAAGGTTCCAATCAGCAAAACACCAATAACGAGGGTGACAAAAAATATGAGAAAAAACCCATTTAGAATCGCATTAAAGTCACTTGCCGGCTTTAACAGAAATACAGCACCTTTGACGACCTGATCCTTTACTATTGGAGCACCAATCACAATCGACTCTGCAGACTGATTACCTATTTTCACCAGCAAGTCCACTTCATTGCCGGCTGTTACCTTTGGAATCAGGCGCACCAAGCTTTTAGAAATTTCATCATCTTTTACAATGAAGCCGTATTGATCTTCCTCATCAAATACATTGATTTCAACACCGAACACATCATAAGCCTTCAAAATAAAATCAGTATTTTTTGTAAAACTGAAATTTCCATCTGCAATCTCACTTGTGATGACACTTAATTGAGGCGACATCTCTTTAATTTTGTAGTCAATAAAAAATGATTTTATCGCAGTCGTTCCTAAAAAATAGCAAAATATATACACTAGAAGGATCAGAAAAAATACTGTTTTCTTGTCTGAAAGCAGCCTTCTCATGAGCCCACCTCAAGCTTGTAGCCTATGCTGTACACGGACTTAATTTCAAAGTTTAATCCCGAAGCTGGGAGCTTCTTTCGCAGCCTTTTGATCAGTGTGTCCACCGCCCTTGTGTCTCCTAAATAGTCATAACCCCAGACTTGATTCAGGATTTGTTCCCGCGTTAACACTTTGTTTTTATTTCTTGATAGATAGATGAGCATCTCGATCTCTTTAGGCGTCAGCTCTATCTTTTGATTTCCAATTGTGACTTCGTAGCATTCCACGTCAATGGTCATTTGACCAATAACAATGCGTTCTGAAGGTGTTGTCTGTAATGTTTGGGGCTGGACTCTCTTCAATACGGCTTTTATACGTGCGACCACTTCTCGGGGCGAAAAGGGCTTCGTAATGTAATCATCGGCACCAATTTCGAGCCCAAGTATGCGATCAAATTCTTCACCTCTCGCGCTCAGCATAATAATTGGTACTTCACTTGTTTTTCGGATCTCCCGGCATACGTCCGTTCCGGACATTTTGGGCATCATAATGTCGAGGATCATCAGGTCAAATTGTGTATTCTTTATTTTGTTCAAAGCCTCTTTCCCATCATAGGCTGAAACACACTGAATATTTTCAGCCTTCAAGTAGGCAGTCAGACTTTCGTGCACTGCAATATTGTCATCACAAATCAGGACTTTCGGTTGATGCTCCATACAACACACCCCTACAAAGTAACTTTTACCCTCACATTATTTTCCTAAGTGCCATTCGAATCTATGGCTGTGACGCCATTATACCATTTCTGAAAGCCCTAAATAATGTGATTGAGCCGATGGCTGTCGTACCAAAACCATCGGCTCAAATTTCAAGCTATGAAATATAATTTCCCTGCCCGTCAATAAACGTCATCTCATAATATTTTTTAGGCCTGCCCTTCGTATTTTCACGTTTTTCGTGAATAATGCCGGCATAGGCTTTCGCTTCGATCTGATTCAATATGCGGTTCGCGCCTCTGACTGTAATGGATAAACAGTTCGCCACATCTTCGGAAGACAGTTTGTTGGTTCCAAGTATGGACGCGTAGGATATGATTTTCTGTAGATTGATATTATGGATGCCCAGCCGCTCAGACAGCTCAATGATTTCATCATTCGCCATTTCCTTGAAGGTGATGGCGCCGGATCGGTCCAGCGGCCCTGTCACCTTTTGGTCATCGCTGACAAAAAAGCTGCAGCTGCCTCGATAAGCCTTGGCCTGCCGGTTTGCTTTCTCAGCATTCTCCCTGGCTTGAAAATATTCGCGTCCGGAGCCCCACCCAATTTTTACCATGTTGCTTGTGGTTCGTTGCAAATAGGTCAAAAGCGCGCAGCTCTGAAGGTGATCAGACAGTGACAGATAGGCTTCATAAGGCATTTCAAGTTGGACATAATCCTCGATCCGCTGGCTTGTATCCACGAGTTTTTGCATCTTAAAAAAGTCTTTAAGCTTGATTTTCAAACTGGCGATTTCATCTTCAACATCATCCGAAACTGCAGCAATAGCAGCTAAAGGTGAAGGGTTAACTTCCTGATGCTCATCAGGCTCTATACTGATTCTCCCAACCACCATTTTTCGATTGTTCAGTTTTTGAATCTTAACTTCATCCAGGAGGCTTTTGATTAAATTCCTGACGGTTTCCACAGTTGGCCTTAAGAATAAAAATTTGTTATTTCTTGAAGTGAGCTCAGGCACAAAATGACCGTACGCCGTAATAGAGAAATCAATTTGTCCAGATTCCCAAAGCTCAATATGGTTTTTGAGCAGCAGTCGCGTCTGCTCATAGATGGAGTCGTTCAAGCTGACAGGATAAATAGGCGGACAGAAGCGATCTTTAAACTCGTCAAAGGACTCAATTCGGTTCGCGAAATCAATATAAATCCGTCTGGTGTCAATGCCAGGATTACTTAAAACAATTTTTAAGAGACCTTTATAAATGGATCCTTCGTCATCCTTGAGCACTCTGATTGGCAGTTGAGCCATCAGGTGCTCTTTTTCTATGGCTTCGTATATAAACGAACCGCTGAGAATAAACGCGTCCACGTCAAATTTGTTTTGTTCATACAAAACATCAACATCATAAAGCGTTTCAGGAACGAAAAATTTCATCTGGCAAAGCTCCTGAAACTCCTCTGCAAGCTGTTCCAAATACGATTTATGAGGGAGTGTCGTAATGACACCAATGACTGTTTTCAAGTGATAGGCCTCCCATTTTGCAGCTTATTTGAATGTTCTTGAGTAGTCTTGATCACACTGTATCACTGAAGGACTATGTCAAAATTTAACGCATAAGATGCTTTTAGTTAAATTATACCATAACAAAATTGATTTGCAGCCATCCTATCAAACTTTAAAGAACGTTGTTCTTAAATTGTCCTAAATTAATTATTGACATAACAGCCCTTCGAATATATCATAATATTCGAACAGTTCTTAAATTGTCCAAAATTAAAGGAGGGTCACTATGGATCAAAATTATTTGTCTTTAGCCAACTCAACTACTCTGTTCCTCATCGTTCTCATCCCAATTATTATTGCAGTCGTCCAGGCAATACTATTCTTAAGACTTGGCTTAAGCGAAGCCAAAAATCTGGAGATTCCTAAACCTACGTTAAAAAAGGTCATGATCAACAGCTCACTATTTTCAATCATCCCCTCTCTCCCAATAATTATCACGCTTGCGATCTTGATGCCTGTACTCGGAAAATACATACCATGGTTAAGATTATCCGTCATAGGGTCTGCGATCTACGAAAGCATGGCCGCGGATATGACCATAAAATCCTTCGGCCTCAGCGGATTAGGAGACATGGGCATCACCTCCTCCATCTTTGTCAGCATAGTCTGGGTCATGACCCTTGCCATCCTTGTTGGTCCAACTCTGAATATATTCCTTTTGAAATCCTATGATAAGAAACTTCGATCAATTCGAAGCTCAGGCGGTTTCCTCGCCGTTGCAACCGGAGCGCTGTTTATAGGCATGCTGTCCTTAATGGGCGTTCCACTCTTGATTAACGTTGCCAATCCCCTTGGCATTATTGCCGCAGTAACTGCAGGGGTTTCGGTTTTACTTCTCGACGGACTTGCGAAACGGACTGGAAAGAAAACCATCGGCGAATTTTCTTTTCCTTTAAGTATGATTTTGGGCATGGCGTCCACCATTGTTGCGACGAATCTTTTATAAGGGGGAACTCAAATGAACCAGTCAAACAGAAATTACGAAACTTCTTTGCATAGATTGGGCAAAATCTCGACTGCCGTCATGCTCGTCGCGTTAATCAGCGTACCTGTTGTTATGACCATGATCTTTGGCATTGAGGTCGAGGCGGATAAAACCCTTACCGCTTTCGTTGGCGCCTTCAGCCTTTTCGGGATCATAGGCGCGATTGAATTCTTCTCCTATGCCCCTATCCTCGGCGCTGGCGGCCAGTATCTTTCATTCATAACCGGCAACATAGGCAATCTTAAGCTGCCTGCAGCCCTAAGCGGCATAAAAATTGCCGGCTACGCGACCGGCTCGAAGGAATCTGAGGTCATCTCCATGATTTCAATTGCGGCATCTTCCATTATGACGACCTTGATCATTTTTATAGGGATGCTTTTCGTAGGGCAATTTCTGCCGCTCCTTCAGTCCCCATTTCTGGCGCCTGCCTTCTCAAACCTGATGCCCGCGCTTCTTGGCGCACTTGCGACACCGGTTTTCGTCAAAGATCTCCGCACAGCCTCTGTGCCGTGTCTTGCTGCCGCAGCCGTGACCTTGGCCATAGGCTATCCAATGGTGGCGCGCTACCAGGCGTTTCTGATGCCGGTCTTCCTTGTCATTGCAGTCGGTTGGAGCTTTGTCCTGTATAAAGTCAAACGCAGTGCCATTCAGAGAAGCGCTGAGGAAATGAGCGAGTAAGCACATAAGCACATAAGCACTCGAGGAGGACACCATGAAGCACAAAATGATCTCAAAAGCATTATCTCATAAAGAGACTCTTGTTCGACACAGAAGATTCATCCACGAAAATGCCGAAATTCACAATGACCTGCCCATCACGACGCAATATGTCCTATCCGAATTGAAAGCCATGGGCTATGAGCCTGAAGAAATTTGTCAGTCCGGCATTGTTGCCCTCGCCGGAAAAAGAAAGGGCAAGACGTTCCTACTCAGAGCAGATATGGATGCTCTGCCGATGGTCGAAGAAAACACACTGCACTTCAAATCCAATACCGGCCATATGCACGCCTGTGGTCACGACATGCACACTGCTATGCTGCTGGGCGCGGCTCAACTGCTTAAGGAACACGAGGATGAGCTTGACGGACAGGTCAAATTGATGTTTCAGCCTGCCGAGGAAACGCTACACGGTGCGAAAGCCATGATCGATGCCGGCGTGCTTAAAAATCCAACCGTTGATGCCGCCATGATGATTCACGTGATGTCCGGTATGCCTCTGCCGAGCGGTTCCGTCCTGGTCCCGCAAGGCGGCGTGCTCTCAGCGGCCGCAGACTGGTTTAATATCAGCGTTCAGGGCAAAGGCGGCCATGGTGCAATGCCTAATACAACCGTAGATCCATTAAACGTCATCTCCCATATCCACATTGGACTTCAGGAAATCCTGTCCAGAGAAGTGGCGCCAGGCGACAATGTCGCATTGACCATTGGGCAAATGCATGGGGGCTCGACTTCCAACGTCATTCCTGACATGGCCTACCTTGCCGGAACTGCAAGAACTTTTGGTGAAGAAACCAGAAGCTATGTTAAACAGCGCATTGAAGAAATAGCCTCTGGCGTTGCGGCCACCTACAGAGCTTCTGCAGAGGTCGTCTTTGAAAGAGGCTGTCCAAGTGTCGTTGTGGACCAAAAATTGAGGGATCAGGTTTACACTTTTGCATCTGATTTGGTTGCTGCAGATCGCCTCATCGATCCGGCTGCGATTGGTTTTACTAAAATGTCCGGTTCAGAAGACTTTTCACATGTGAGCTTGGAAGTGCCTTCCATCATGGTTTCCCTTGCCGCCGGTTCACCTGAAGAAAATTACACGTTCCCAATGCATCACCCTAAGGTAATGTTCGACGAAGAGGCCCTTCATGTGGGTGCGGCACTCTATGCCCACGTCGCTATGTCGTGGTTGAAACATAATAAATAACACTTCAGCCTTAGGAGGCACATCCATGTCAGCAGTAAAACTCAAAGGAACAACTTTAAAGCTGGGCGTCGTAGTCGCGTCGCTCATATGCGTCATGTTGTTCACCTTCAGCACTTTAGGGATCCATGACGTGTGGCCGGCATCCTTGTTGCTGCTCTTTTTCTTAGAAGGCGGCGCTAAGGGGGAGAAAATCAAAAGCATCTTCAGTGGTGCGACTGTGGGACTTCTGGCCGCCCTGGGTCTTTTTCACGGCGTCGAGCTGCTGGCACCCCTACTCGGCTTGCAGGCGAGCATATACTCTTTGGTGTTCCTGGCTATCTTTTTTCTTATAGTGCTTGGGGACTTGTCCCATACCCTCTTCAACAACTATGCCTTCTGCTATTTTACTGTCGCTTTGATCTTTCCGGAGCAGTCCACCCTGAAATGGTTGTTCGCATTGTATGCGGGCGGGGCGTTCCTGCTGGTCGGGGTAACCTATTTCATAAGTGTGATTCACAGGACCAAGAGGCTCGGCGAGGAATCAGTCAGCGTACGGTAGACAATGTACAAAAAATGACCAAGATCAGCAATAAATTATTTGCTGGTCGTGGTCATTTAATTTTTGAGTGAAACCGGGTGTCTGACACCGAGTTTCATTCATATATTGTATGAAGTTCGCGTTCCGAAAATCATTACAAGTAAGAGCTTCTCAGGAGACTCAATATTCTTGAGGGTTGGCTGTAACAAATGGGTAATATCTCTATGAGATTCTGGTAGATTGCATTTGTCGCTGTGTTTTATAATTCACTATGCGTTTAGAGTAAAGAGGGCTGCTTACTTGCTGTATGCTGCGTGTCCAAAGTTTTTTAAAAGTTAGAATCCGGTTGTAATTTCACAATGAGTCCCTTTTTTAATTAAATAAAAGCATTATTGAATACCCGAACCGCGAAGAATACATGTGAGAAAATATAATTAAGATTTTTCAATATAGCACATTCTTGCTGATGAGAAAAAAATGAATCGAGATGCATGAAAGGTGTGATTTAAATGTCCAGACATTACATTTACTCGCTTTCAAGTAGAAGGTTGCACCCTTATGCAGGCAGCAAGGCAGCGAATATTCATTTTTTATTGCGTCAGGGAAAGGTAGTTCCAAATAGCTGGGTCATCATATGGACGGCCTGCGAGGATCATAAAAAGGATAGTCAGCTTACACTGAATACCCTTCGCAAAGAACTAATCAAATACATTGATCCAATGAAATTATACGCGGTACGCTCTTCTGCCTCTGTTGAAGACTCGGGTGATTTTTCTTGCGCGGGGTTATTTAAAAGCTTTCTCCAAGTACAGGAAATTGAAAACATACTTAATTCTGTTGTCACTGTTTGGGCATCCCTGGAGTCCCCAGAATTCAAGGCATATTGGAATTGCATTATGCCCGAGGGCACAGTTCCACGTATGGCCGTTATCATCCAAGAAATGGTACAGGCTCAGTTTTCCGGGGTGGTTTTCACAAAAAATCCTGTGACAGGTTTGTCTGAAACGATTATTGAGGCGGGTACAGGTCTGGGAGAATCACAAATTCAGGAACATCGAGATCCCGACCGTTGGGTGAGCAAGTGGGGAAAATGGACTCAGAAACCCGTAGAGAGTGGAATGAAGGAATCGCTGGCTAGGGAGATCATAGAACAGGCCACCATTATTGCCAGAAAGTATCAGCGTCCAGCGGATCTGGAATGGGCATGGGATGGCGAAAAGCTATACTTCCTTCAAGTTCGCCCAATTACAAGACTTGATATTCCGGTCTATTCCAACCGGATTGCACGTGAAATGTTGCCGGGGGTTATCAAGCCTCTGGTATGGTCCATTAATACTCGACTAATTAATCCGACTTGGGTCAAAATCTTAACTAAACTTACAGGAGACCATTCATGGGAACCTGATAGCCTAACAGGTTATTTTTACAACCGTGCCTACTTCAATATGGGTATTTTTGCACGTGTGTTTGAGCGTTTGGGCATGCCGGGCGAGGCTCTGGAACTATTATTTGGTTTGGAGCAGGATGGACCGGAAAAACCCCATATGCATCCCGGTTTTGGAATCATTCCGCGATTACCACGATTAATTGTATTTGCTCTAAGTTTTATTGGTGTTCATCACCGTCTCCAGCGCTTAGTCAGGAATAAAAAAAATGCCTATGAGAACCTGATCGCAAGTATGAAGACGGACCTGACACCAGAAGAATGGCTGCAAAAGGTATCTGTGATTTTTCATGAGACACAGGAAGTGGCTTACTACAATATAATTATCCCCTTGCTGGCCATGATGCACTATCAGATGCTGGCTGCCCTTTTAAAGCAGTACGGATATGATGTTCGCATGCTGGAGCTTGAGGGCAGCAGGGAAGCTGCATTGAAATACAATCCTCAGCATACCTTACATGCGCTTCACGAGTGTTATTTTGGACACTCAGGTGATGAACCGGGAGACGCTGATCCATTGTCTGCCGAACAAGAGGCGTGTTTAAAGCGGGATATAGACATGTTTTTGGAAGCTTTCGGTCATTTCAGCGACAGTGGGAACGACTGTTCCAGCATTCCATGGCGAGAAACGCCTGAACTGATCCGGCGCATGATTGCCAGACCACAGCAGGCGGTGAAAACCGTCCAAAAAACAATATGTTTTGAAGATCTGAAGATTCCTTGGATGCGGCGTATAACGACGAGCATCATTTACCGGCGTACAAGTCGACTCACTGTTAGTCGTGAAGAAATCAGTTCCCTATATACCTATGGATATGGTCAATTCAGGACTTGTTTTATCAAAATTGGTGAGCAATTGGTCGCCAGGGGCATCATTGATGATCGGGAAGACATCTACTATTTACATTGGGATGAGCTGATAAAACTTTTTGAGAACCTGCAATCAGTCCCGCAGCAGGACTTGGTTTCCTCACGACAAAGGTCAATGGAGTCATACCGTAATGCTGTTTTACCGGATATGATCCTGGGTTCCGAACAACCACCGGTGATGGATTCTGTACAGTATTCCCTACGGGGTATTCCCACATCTCTTGGTGCTTACTCAGGTCCGGCAAGAGTAATTCAAGGCATTAACGAATTTGAAAAAGTACAGGATGGGGATGTGCTGATCATTCCATTTTCGGATGTTGGCTGGACGCCTTTGTTTTCCAAGGCGGGGGCTGTCGTTTCAGAATCAGGCGGCATGTTGTCTCACAGTTCAATCGTCGCACGGGAATACCGCATACCCGCTGTTGTATCAGTTGCGGGAGCTTGTCGTATTGAAGACGGCGTCCAAGTTTCCGTCAATGGTTACACTGGTGATGTTGTATTAATTTAAAAAGGAGGGACGTTCCAGTGTCATCTCATTATATCTCCTTACTTACAATCTTTTTTGGCTATCTCATTGGCTCAATATCTTTCGCCCGTCTTTCGTTTGCCATTCTAAAACCAGGTACGGCTCCGGACTTGATTCGTACACCAACTACAGATGCTCAGGCCGAACTGGTCTCCCATGCTATAGGTGCAACCAATGTAATGATAGCCTTTGGCTCACGCTGGGGTATACTGGTTAGCGTTCTCGATGCCTTAAAAGCATTTTTGCCTACTTTAATCATAAGGATCATGTTTCCAGAGGCACCTTATTTCCTTTTGGCAGCAACAGCGGTACTGGTTGGCCATCTTTGGCCAGTCTGGCACAGATTTTCAGGTGGGGGTGGGAATTCAAGCATCATGGGGATGATGCTTGCCATCAGTCCCGTAGGTTTACTTCTGACGCATGCAGGCGGAATGTTACTCGGGCGTATCTCCCCCATGTTTTCATTTGTCGGTGGGATTGCCCTAACCATACCCTGGTTTGCTCTGCGCAATGGTCTATATAGTCTGGAAGTGGCTTTTGCGGTCACAATCACAATCCTTTATGTGCTGGCAGAACTGCCTGAGATCATACAGCTCAGGAACTTGAAACGACAAGGTCACACCCTTGATTATGGACATGTTGTCTCATTAATGAAAAAATCAGCGAAGTCAGAAAAATCCGTGAATCATTTCAATGATTAAGGCTCTGAATCTGAATGGGCCAGCTTATTCACAAAAATGTATTTTAAAATTGTTCATTTGTTGAATTTTGAAACGCAAATTGTATTTGTCATCTATCATGCAACACCATTTGGAAAGACCTTATAAGGAACTTGAAACAATTTAAATTGAGTCTTTTAACAACAAATAACCCACCCTACAGGTTAGATCAATCAGATCGAGCCTATAGGGTGGGTATCATTTTGCCATTATTCAGGAGTTCAATTTCCCGACCATAATTTTCCAAAACACCGTATATTTATCACAATCCCTCAAGCCCCGCCTCACAAAATCCAAGTGCTCTCCAGCGACAATCGGCACATACCAAGTCAAAGGATGCCTTGTCAAAGCGCGCCTTCATCCGCTCATTGATCATTTGAACCGTATAAAGATGCCCCACCTGAAGGTCCAGAATTTGAATCACCGCACGGTCCATAGCCTGAATCCTGATTTCCGAATGGCTATTACCCGCAGTTTGGCACTGCCCGTCGACGAGATGGGGGCAGGCGTCACATAGGACATCCGGCCCAGCAATAACCCTCAGCTTCATTTCAGGATAAGTCCTCAGCAAATGAACAATCTCCGTCATTTGCTGGACAAACGCGTCACTGTAGCCCAGCCCCCGAAATCCCAGCCGGCACACCAAATGATGCCCTCTCAAAGCCAGCATGCCCTTCACCCCTCTTCTCCTCACTCATTCCCCGTCCACATTCCGATGCGTCCGCACAACATAATGCGTCGCATAGGCCGCCTCAATTTTCGCGTCCCCACTCTTGCTGAACCTGAGAGGCACCTTTTTACCTTTTGTCCCCCACCGAACATACCCCGTATGAGAGGATTTCAGCCCGGCACCATCGGCATAGTTTTTGATCTCTTTCATTATGAAAGTCATAACGCTCAAATTAGCCCTGCACACCTTTTCAAGATAAGGCACGCGCCCAAACCGCCAGTCTTCCACATCCTTGGGCGACAGGATCCCCGCGCCCAGCAAGACATCCAGCGGCGAAATCACTTTCTTTTCACTCAGAAGCTGGCTCATCACAGAGTCCAGCTTTTTCTTTAGTTCAACTCGATTCATTCTCTTCCCCGCTTCTTCTCAAATAATTCCAACCAAAGACTTTATTTTGCCGATGGTCACCCTTCCCCACACCTCGCCCCAGCAAGACTACAGCCACCCCGCCATTCTGAGCCCGGTGAGGAAAACTATCAGAACACAAGACGAAATCAGCACGTACAGCCCGTTCCACTTCAGACCAACCTGCACCGGAGACCGCGATGCCAGCCCTGATAGGGTGATCACCGTCGGGGAGGTCGGCGCCAGCGTGATCCCCATGGACCAGCTGACTCCCAGCAGAAGGGCAATGTACGTTGGCGACACTCCAAAAGCTGACGCCTGTAAACTTGCGCCAATAATCGTAATATGAATAATTGGGTGAACGCCCATTGCCGACAGGATGACGCTCCCGAAAATTACGACGACCGACAGCAAAAAAGCACTCTCCCCAACAAGCTTTGAAAGCACCATAGGAATATAATGACCGAGATTGGAATACGCAATGCTTTCAGCAAGCATCCCGGCACCTACAAACAGCACGATCTCGCTGCTGAGCTTTGTCAGCCGGTCTTTAAAGTAGTAGGTCTTAATGACTTTGGTTAAAACTGACAACCGGCCAATCATCCCCATCCACAGGAAAGGAAAAATCAGCGCTGCCAGGGACACAATAATGACGGTTTGGATGCCCGTCACCACCGAGATCACGGCAATGGACACCATCAGAATGACGCTGAAGGCGGCCAGTTCAACAATCTTATGAAGCTTCGCGGTTTCACTGGAAGGATTTTGGGAATCATCCTTCGAGATGACGTTCGAATGATCCTCCGTATTGCGCTCTGTATGCCGCTCTATCTCTTCATTGCCGCCGCCGAGTCCCAACGCACCGAACCCGCCGCGTTCCTGGATCATGGTCATAATATAGCCAATAATGCCGCAAATCACCCCGCAGAGGATGCCCAGCGGAAAAAAACGCCCCCAGGAAGCCCCTGACAATTGAAGTACCAGGGCGACTGCGGCCGTCGTTGGCGCCCAAATCATGCAGGTCGTGAACCCCCTGCTGATCGCCGAGCTCATCAGCCTTTTATTCCGGCTGAGCTCACTGGCCTGGACGATCTCATACACAAGCGGCACGACGGCTAGATTCACCAACACCCCGACAAAGGCCGATATAAAACTCACCAACACATAATACCGACTGGTCGAATGGACATGGCTCCTAAAAAAATTCTCCAGCGCCGAATAATAGCCCCCGTGCTGGATAGGAATGCTCAAAATGGGCACCATGGTAAACAACGCCACCAGGTAGAGATTCCCCATAAGCGCTTGCCGCCAGACACTCAAAGGTGCGCGGTAGATCAGTAATAATAGCACGCTAAGGCCTAAGGAAGCAAAGCCAATCACTCTGGACACACCCGTGACGGCCGGCAGGCTGAGCACTATGACCGCGACCATAAGCAAAAAACACAGCTCGTAAACCAGTTCGGATTTCAAGAATAGGTTGCCTAAAAATAACAATGACAGGACGAAGGTCCCCATACTTCGGAGCCGCGTGATCTGTTCGGCCATGATGCCCTCCCTTCGGTTTCTTATTTTTCCAGATTATAGCTCCAGCCACCAGCCCGCTGTAGTCAAGCAGAAAAACTTCTGCCGATGGTCATCCAAACATTCCCCAACATTATATCAAAATTTGGAAGTCGCTGCACTTTTAATCCCGATCTCAGACTTGCGAAATTCACGCTCGTAATCCGCACTTCGAATACTGTGTGATCGTTCATTATAATAAAACATTCAAAAAAATGATTTAGGTTTTCAAAATCGATAAAAAATGGTAAGATAAAAACAGAACACATGTTCTTTATCTGTTAATTCACTTCATAACCGTTTTCAAGGAGGTACAACATGACACCCATTCAACAGCTTTATTTGGAAAAGCTTCGCTCAGCCTTTGAAAACAGTGCCCACGGAGAAGAAATGGTCTACATACTTGGCAATATGAGACGGGATCTCACCGCAGCAGAATTTCAGATGGTGATCACAACATTCCAAAACAGTCGACCTTAAAGGAGATGAACAGGCATGAAAATTGATTTCATTCACTACCCTTACGCCTTCACCAACGACGGCAAACGAATTGACGTACGAGAGATTGAAGGAAATCCTCACGTTGGCGTGGTACTGGAAGTCGTAAATGACAAATACCGCGTCAAAGGCATATCCAATGATTCAGATTGTGTCGGTGGCGTTTGTCCGATTAAGTGACTTTAATTTTAATTGCGACTACCCTTTCAACATCACGCCATAATAAACCCAAAGAGGATCAATGACACACCCCATGTCATTGATCCTCTTTAATTTAGTCCTTTTTCTTAACCGGAATCCAAATCTCACTCCGGTACTCCGGATTACTGGTATCCGGACTCTCGTTCCATAGAATTTCCGGGCCTTCTACGACCTCGTATCCCGAGGAAGGCAGCCATTCCGAGTAGATCCTCCCCCAACTATTCTGCAGCGTTTCCGGGAATGGTCCAACAGATTCGAACACCGCCCACGTACCGGCCTCGACCTTCAATTCATCAAATTCTGTTGCCTCATCCATTGAAGTCGCTACCCCAATGTAGTGATCAAGCTCGCCCTTCTCTTCCATTCTATCTTCAGAGAAATTGGCGGAAGCGCTGAGTATACCGCGTGGCTCTACATTGGAGATCAATTTAAGGCGCTTCACAATTTCCGGTGTCAATAGTCCGGTCATTTTGGTGATCTCTGGGTTGATGCCTTCGAAAACCATCGGCACCCTTCTCTTAACACCTACCAATTTAAACCATTCTTTTTCAACAATACGATAATTCATCTCGCATCCTCCTCTAATGGACAATTGAAAGGTCATTCGGGGATAAGCTTTCAAAAGCCTGCCCTCCTGCCTAGCTTCAGAAGGAAGAATGCCATGCAGAGATTGAAAAGCGCGCGAAAACGCGTCCGCTGACGTGTAGCCATATTTAACAGCTACATCCAATATTCGCAACTCTCGATCCTTCAGATCAAGAGCAGCCATCGTCAACTTTCTCCGACGAATGTATTCAGACAAGCTTATGCCTGATAAAAACGAAAACATGCGTTTGAAATGATATTCCGAGCAGTAGGCGAGTTGCGCAAGTTTGCTGTAATCCAGTTCCTCGGTTAAATGCGCTTCAATGTAGGCCATTGCATTATTCATGCGACTTAAGGAATCCACCGAACATACCTCCTTTCATCATCCATAATATCAAAGAATGCTTCGGTCCATCCGACAATCTGTGCACGATAAAATCGATCTTGAAGCAGCTATTTGTTGATTTGCCTCACGCCATATAATTGAAAGGGGCATGTTCTGAGATCAACTGCGATTCATTAACGATGTTTATTCTACCAGCCCTATTTGGCCTTGCTCCTTCTCAATCAGCGCCAGCGCAAGCTTCAGAGCGGCAATGCGTCGCACAAGCAGCGTCTGCTGGGACTTGCCCAGTTTTGCAAGCTCCATCTTCTCACACTTTAGGAGCGTTGATAACAGGGCCCTGTGGGCTTCGCTAAATTCTTCAGCTGTATAGTCTGTCACCTTTAGTCCTCCAGTCCCCTTCAAAATTCTCAGGGCTTTCCTCATCAGCACTTTAGTGCCCCGCTGTATAGCCCATGTAAGGCCAGAGCCATTACCCTGCCGATGGTTCTTATTCTCCACACCCCGCCAAACAACTTTATCCATTTCTCAATTCTAAAAAGTCGCCAACAATGAAGTTGCTTTTGTTGAGATTAAGTGATTGCAGACTTTTCAGGTTTGCTTTACGACAATGTTCCGATAACCGATCCAGGTACGAATCCATCCAAGGATGGCAGTTGCTCACACTTCCAGATATCTTCTGACACCACTCCAGGAACGCCCCTTAAGTAATGTCTTAAGTTCCGCATCTGTCAGCAAATTTTCAGAGTTCTGCTGATACGCCGCCAGCGGATACCCTGTCGGGATTACAGCAAATTTGAATTTTCCAGGTGTGAGTGCCTTTTGGGGACATCCATAGATACAGCCAAGGCAAAAATCGCAAGTTTTCCCAAACTCAGGTCTTGACGCATCAGCGACTTTGCTTTTCACCAGTCTGATATTGGACGCCGGACAATGACTTTCACACCATCCACATTCATTGCAAGCTTCACTTACCTGGATCCTTTTTCCGAACTGCGCCGCCCCTTTGACTTCAAGCCTTCCAAGCATCGTCACGAGTCGATCCACCAATTTCGTTGGGAGAACCAGGTTGGGCTGATTTTGAAGATAGGCTTCCAGCCACTGATTCACCTTTTGCGGTAAATTCTGAATCAGGGCCTTCGAAACCTCAAAAGGCGTTGGAGACATCCAGTTGTTCGGCATCACCGCCATAGCCTCTGTCACAACGCAGTAGCCCTTCTTTACAAGCAACCGCTTCGCAGTGACGCGGCATGCGGTATTGCTCAGCATCTCGCCGCCCCCTGAAACAGAGATAATCATTGCCTTTTTGCGCAGGACAGCCACTGCAGGCTGTTCCACCAGTGCGCTTAACCATTTATAGACCAAGCTGGGCGCGTTAAATGCGTGTACAGCGTAAATCAGAATGAGGTCATGACATGCCTCTGCCTTATGCCTCAGATCCTCTTTCGTTGCTTCGGTTAACCTATGCATTTCCACAGAAACCCCTCTAGCGATGAGTTGGTCTCTGACTTCCTGTGCCACCAGCCCGGTGCTGCCTGATCCTGTATAGTAGGCTATGAGCGTTTTCTCCATGCGTCACCTCTTTCCCATCTATCTTGCCAAAAACCTTAAGACAAGAATCCATGCTCCAATGCCTGTAAGCCTTGCACGAACTGAATGCTTAATGGATCTATTTCGTTGTGCTATTTATCCTTTACCATTGCCAAAGCCTTCATTTCCTTTGGCATTTTCTCTATGGCATATCTCAGCGCGGTTCGGGGCATGACATTTTTCTTGGACATCACAAAATCGAAGATTTCCTGTTGATGGGCCTCACTGGCGGATTTCAGCATCCAGCCGTACCCCTTTTGTACCAGATCGTCCTGATCCAGCAGAAGCAGATTGGCGAGCTCCAGGATTTCCTTCAGAAATTTTCCTTTTCTCGCAGGGACAATCAGGGTCACAGCAGCAGCTCTGCGCATCCATCGATTTTCAGATGCGGTGAATGCCTTCAAATTCTCCAGGTGCTCCGGATACTGCACTATAAAGGTCCCCACAGTATGATTGCATAAAGTATCACAGGATGCCCAATTGTCCACGTAATGATGAATCCATTTTTCAAAAATCCGAAAATCACTTGGCTCATATAGCTTACGTAAATTATAAGACCAGTGGCAGGCCACAAAGGTCTCTTCAATATACCCTGAGCGCCACAGCTCTTCACACAACTCAAAGATCTCTGATTTGGATCTGGATTCGATCCTCTTAAAATAGGTTTTGCTGATCTGGGTCACCGTGGCGGTCTTAACACCATAGTTTTTGATCTCTTCCTTAAAGAACTTTTGGCTTGAGGCTTTCGTTCTTTCGTCCACATTTTCTTTCAGGGCATTCCGAACTTGGAAAAGAATATCATTTACCATTACAATAATCCCCCCGGTTGGAGTGTTGATTGGCGGTTCAAGAACCATCGGCTGCAAGTCCCTGTGCTTTGCTCTCAAGCTTTCCAGCCGGAACCGCTGACAATTAAAACAGTCATAATCATGGCAACGCCTCAAGGAGGTTTTGTGCCGATGGTTCCCATTTCCCACTCTCCACCAGTATATCAAAATAAGGAAGTCGCATCTCTTTTTTTACCCATTATCTATTAGTCCGGAAGAACGCGACTAACTAAAAAACCGCCGTTATGTTTCGCGGCGGTTTTTAATGCTAGCAGATAATGTGTCCATACCTGATACCCAGTTTAATCAGTAAATGTTTCAGTTTTCAGCGGGAAACATTTTCCTTTTTTTTCTTTAATGCATCATACTTCGCTGCCTGACCAATTCCCCAGAAAAGAACTCCCAGGCTCATCAGGAAAAATCCAACACCAATTGGTCCGGTCCAGTACAATATGACAAACCAGTCTCCCATATAAGTTCCCCCCATCTTGAATAAAGATATCAGGCGGATTGGGCAATATCTGTTCATCTGTCACAGTAATATATACCCCAAATCAGGCGGAATCCGGCACGTTTTTCTTATGCGCAAATTGGATCAGGGACTTGAAGTGAAACAAGTTGATTAAATTGGATTATTGCACTCATATTCGCCGCAGCTTAATAAATGCCTTGATCGCTTCGAGTCCCCAGACAATGAGCGAAAGAAAGAGAATGTAGACATAGGCTGGCATAGCGATCGCTTCCGGCAAAACCAACAGTAAGCCAATAGCCAAAGTGAGCAGGATTAGCGGCATTATGGCTTTCCAGTATTGTCGCCCGCGATGTCTAATTAGATAAACGACCATTACTGCCAAAATAATCCCCAGAATAATCCCGTATATCATTAAATGATCCGCGTCCAGCAGGGTTTGCAAGTACTGGCGCTTCCTGTACACCACGTGATGGTTAACCCCAACTTTTCTGTGGCTCAAGTCATCCAAAACGTAGGCGCCGGCGATACATAGCATTTGAAATGCAGTCAGCGTGTGTTGGATGAGTTTATTCGCCCGTGACATAGTCCAGTCCGGCGAGGGCCCAGCCACACCAACCATCGGCGAAAAGGGAAATGTTTTCTATGCCCATGACCTTGGCATGCCACAGAACCTCCGCCGCTCGGTAGCCGCCGCCGCAATAGAAGGACAGGTGTTTGGCGGTGTCGATGCCCGCAGTTTCCCACATAGCCAGGATTTCGTAAGCGTTTCTCATAGTGCTGTCCAGGTTTTCATAATACAGCATGGAGCTGGAGTTTCCGACGCCGGCAAAGCCATACACCGCGCCTTCGATCCGACCAGCCATATCAAAGTAACTGTAGCCGGAGGTTTCGCCCCGGTATTCCTCTTCAGTTCGATTATCGACCAGGACAAAGTTCGCGTCAGAGCGTTTTTCCTGGACTTCAGCGACGGTATCGATCAAGTCCGGATTTTTAGGAGCAGATGTGCCAAAATCCGCCACCGGAACTGGCTTGTTTTCAGTGGTTTCCAGTTCAAATCCCGCGTCCGTCCAACCCGTTGTGCCTCCGCTCATGACGTAGACATTGTCGACACCAAGGTATTCCAAGATTACCGCCATACGCGTCGAGAAGATAGGATTGCCGGTGGCAATCACCGTGCTCTCTGTAGTAATACCAAGGGATTTAGCGAGATTAAACAGCACTTCGTCCGTTTCCAACATATAGACGTTATTTTCATCATCAAAGTCGTCACTGTTGACGTGCAGTGCGCCTGGGACGTGGCCGCTCAGATAGCCGGACTCTTCCGGAGTTCCCCAGCTGATCTCCAGAATTTTGAGATCCTTGACGGCGCCAACTTCAGGGACTTCTTTGCCCTGAATCAGGTCATTGACGGCTGCCGGCGGGATGTACAGCTGGTAATTTGCGTAAGTCACCAACTCTTCTTTCCAGTCGGTCAAGTTGAACGTTTTTATGTTTGTGATGCCTTTTGAAGTAAAATAGGCTGCTACAGCGGTTGCGTCAGTTCCGTTCTCATCATAGACAATAACAGATGAATCCGTTTTTATATTCTTATCTGCAAGGTATTTCTGGAGGTGCTCTTCTCGCGTCATTCCGTCGAGATTATTCTGGTCATCAAAGGTGGCGGTCAGCCAGTTCGCTGAAAAATCAACAGCCCCAGCGATATGCCCACCCATTGTATTGGCGCCTGCTGCCCAACCTGCGTAAGCATCATTGGATCTGGCATCGACAACAATAACTGAACCATCCTCAATCGCAGCTGCAACCTCTTCTGCTGTTGCGACTGCAGTGCTCTCAGCCTCTGGTGCTGAATTGTTGTTTTCTGCTGGTTTGCTGCCACAGCCGACAAGCACGGCGGCCATCATGGAAATGCACAGGAATGCGATCAATAATTTTTTGCTCATGGATTTCATTTCCCCCTGATTCAACATTTAGTTTAAAATTTATTATATGTATCATGACGCAAGGCGATACCAATTAATGATATTTGGTTTTTTGGATTAATACAAATTCAAGTTTATTATAGAAAAAGTTTAATGATAGATTATTTTGTTGGGTTGGCGGGGTTGTGTAATATAGAAACATTGTGTTAGTTATGAATATCATTCACAACCAAAACGCAACAACTTGCCAGGATTGATGCTCCCTTTTGCCTCAATTGCATCAATTTCATCAATTTCTTTATTTAGTCGAGTAGTTCAAGCCTCGCGGCTTTTCACCCTCACAGAACCGTGCATGCGCAACTAACGCACACGGCTCTTCGCTTCATCATTCACTTCAGATAACTAGAACCAGCACCAAGATTATAAATCATCACATTAGTTTGCACTTTAGGGAGCGGGTATTTCTGAAGAAACCTTACATAGCCCGCCCAGTTGAAACTTCTTCTCTGGCTCCGACGGTTTAACCAACGAAATAGCAGTTTTCGTACTTCTGTCACAAAATTACCTACGCTTCGT
>Ga0302241_1000710_pt1 | contig 27861 bp, 21 predicted proteins | sample AAG_UR_Arg_MG_FD_193532 | JGI IMG/M metagenome (GOLD analysis project Ga0302241, IMG submission 193532) | Enriched activated sludge microbial communities from anaerobic digester in WTTP, New Holstein, Wisconsin, United States - AAG_UR_Arg | ecosystem: Engineered > Bioreactor > Anaerobic >... | reverse complement strand
CCTCTATTATCAGGTTTTTCTCCTTCTTCCGGAGATGAGGGAGAAGAGATAACAATAACTGGAAGTAATTTTTCTGAAGTTCCTTCCAGCAATACAGTAAGTTTTAACGGTGTTAATGCAGAGGTTACCAGTGCCAGTACTACTACTCTGAAAGTATCAGTGCCTGCCGGCGCTGCTACGGGAAAGATAAGTGTGACGACGCCGGGGGGGACTGTGACATCTGATAAATATTTTTATCCTATGGTATTACTGCCGAAAGGAACTTATACCCTGTCTCAGTTCAACCCTCCAAATATAACCTTTACTCATGATTTTTATGTGGGAAGATATGAGATAACAAATGCCCAGTACAGGCAATGGCTTGATGCGGGAAGTCATCATGGTTATACTATAGAATTAAATGACATTACCTATGATAATTATCCTGTCTGTTATGTAAGCTGGATGGATGTGTGTCAGTATTGTAACTGGCTGAGCAATGATGAGGGATTGACTCCCTGTTATAGCTGGACTAATGTAAATGAACATACTACCTATACAGTTAATCTTGCGGCAAGCGGTTACAGGCTGCCTACGGAGGCAGAGTGGGAATATGCGTGCCGGGGAGGTACGACGACTAATTATTACTGGGGAGATGCACTTGATGCTACAATAGGAATAAATAAGTGCTGGTATGGGTATTATGGTAGTCCGAAGGGAACCTGTACGACAGGACTTCCTGCCCCTGTGGGTTATGGAGGTGATCATCCCTGGGGATTATATGATATGAGCGGAAATGTATGGGAATGGTGTCATAATATCTATGTGGATACACCTGCCGGTGGTAATGATCCAGTTGGACCTGGTTCAGGCTTTTACCGTGTCGTACGCGGCGGCAGCTGGTTCAATGGTGCCAATTTCTGCCGGTCTGCTAACCGTGACTACTACAACCCGTCCTACCCCAACAGCAGCATCGGTTTTCGTCCTGTGAGGAGTGTGCCTTAGTTACACTTTATTCTTTTACTCTTTTACCCTTTTCCGATTTTTCGGGAAAGGGTAAAGATTAACGCATTAAGGAACCCGGGGGCAGGAGCAGGCTATTTATGTTAAGTAAAATAATTACATTACTTCTGCTGCACATATTTCTGTCTATGCCTCCTTCTGCGCCGGCACCTGCCGGACAAATAGCATATACCTTCTGCCCTCAGTAGAAAAGCCGAAAGGGGCAGAAATTTTATTATGTCATTGCCAGGAGCGAGTGGCAAATAGTCAAAGTTTATTAATAAAGGTGTCTTCTCCTACTTTCTCGATAATTTCATCTGCCCCTTTAATAAAAAAGATGCTCTGGAGCAAAAGATATGCCGTCAAAGGAGAAAGTTATAACTTAAATAAATACAAAACTGTATATTCTGTAATAACAGATTTCATTGCAGCAGGATCATAGATTTTGCGTAAGAGCCCGGACAGGGACAGGTGTACACGCATTACGCTGATCCTATTTTTCAGCTTTTATCACAGAAAGATTTACAGATAGAATAAATTTACAATTTGTTAACAATAATCTCTTGTTTTTTTCTAAAATCAGTGGTATTTTATTTATATTATAATTTAGTTATCAATTTAAGGAATAGAATAAAAAGTTTAAAGGGTGATAGTTTTATACAAATTATTCTTAATTCAGGAAAGGACAATTAATTATGAAGATCTCAGGACTGCAGAAATTAACATATTCCAATCAGGTTATACAAAAAACTATTGATAAAGGGGCAGAGCCGGAAGATCGTGTCGAAATCGGTTCACCCGGCAAAGAGGAAAGAGTTTATCAGGTGGGTGAACCTGTCTATGGACAATCAATAACAGGTGATATAAGGATACATAAAAAATTTCATTCAAATATTCTGGATAATGATCGTGATGTTCTTGTATATCTTCCCCCCGGTTACTGGCAGGATAAAAATAAAAAATATCCTGTTCTCTATATACAGGATGGACAGAATATCTTTAACAGAGAGACCTCCTTTGGCGGTGTGGAATGGGGTGTTGATGAAACAGCTGAGAGACTCATAAAAGAAGGAAAAATAAAAGATATCATTATGGTGGCAATTTATAATAGAGGTGCAGAACGTATGAGTGAATATACTCCTGTACCTGACCCCGATCATGGTGGAGGAAATCTGGATAATTATGCTGCCTTTGTAACAGATGAACTTAAGCCCTTTATAGATAAAACCTATAAAACCTCTACAGAACCATCTGACACAGGTATTATGGGTTCATCTCTAGGAGGATTGAGTGCTCTCTATATGGGATGGCATTTGCCTCATGTCTTTGGCCTTACAGGTGTTATATCTCCATCCCTCTGGTGGAGTGATAAGTATCTTATTAAAGAGATTGAGCAGGATCCCAAAGCAAAAGGTCCCTCCAGGATATGGCTGGATATGGGAACAAATGAATCTCCTGCTGATAAGGATCATAATGGTATTCCTGATACTCTTGATAATTCCAGAGCTATGGGAGAAGTGCTTCTTAATAAAGGTTATAAATGGGAAAAAGAACTTTTCTACCATGAGGAACCGGGTGCCACACATAGTGAGTGGTCATGGAATCAGAGAGTTGATAAGATTCTTACATATTTATTCGGGAAATAATTTTTTTAGAAAGCAGTAAATAATTTCCGAATCAGCCGGGCAGACCGTAGTCTGCCCCAAAATTTTTAAATCTTTCCCCAGAAAGAAATTCTTGTACCTCTATCTATAGATTTTCTCTTCAGATCAGCTATTGCCCCTGTAGGGTCCAGTTTCTTTGGACATGCCACCTGACAGTTGTAAATAGTATGGCACCGCCATACACCATGAGCTCCTCCTGTTAGATTAATACGTTCCTTTAATGCATGATCTCTTGAGTCTTTTGCAAATCTATCTGCTTTAAACAAAATGGCAGGCCCCAGATATTCTTCATCTGTTCCTGTCATAGTGCAGGCTGCCTGACAACAACCGCAGAGGATACAGTCAATCATTCCTACAAGGTCTTCTCTTTCATCCTGGGTCTGAAGTCTTTCTATTTCAGGATTGGGATCCCCCGGTATAAGATAGGGTTTTACAGAGCGATACTTTTCCCAGAATGGTTCTAAATCCACTATGAGATCCTTAAGAACTTTCATATGAGCGAGAGGTTTAATTGTGATAACATCAGATTCCAGATTGGCTATTTGAGTTTCACAGGCCAGGCGATAGGCACCATTTATATGCATACCACAGGATCCGCATACCCCTGCTCTGCAGGATGATCTAAAAGCTATTGATCCATCAATATGTTCCTGAATATAAGAAAGTCCTTCCAGAACTGTCATACCATCGATAAGTGGTACAGAATATTCTTTAAAATATGGTTTTTTATCAGTTTCAGGGTCGAAACGCTGGATTTTAAATATTACTTGTTTATCGGCCATTTTTATTGTCTCCTTTCATAGGTGAGAGGATTAATCGGGGCGAACACAGGGGTTCGCCCCTGCACTTCTCACCTTAGTACTTCCTCTCTACAGGTTCATATATACTTGTATCTACCTCTTTGTAGCTGAGTTTTACACCATCAGAACTGTAAGTTGCCACAGTATGTTTGAGCCAGTTCTTATCATCTCTTTTGGGAAAATCTGTTCTTGAATGGGAACCTCTGCTTTCCTCTCTGACGAGAGCACCTGCAACTACTGTTTCGTCTACAAGGAGATTCCCCTCCAGTTCCAGTGCCCACATAAGCTCCTGATTGCATTTCCTGTTCTTATTCAGAAGTCCCAGGTTCTTATATCTCTGTATAAGTTCTTTTATTTTGTCCAGAGCAGCTTTCAGTTCGTCCTTTTTCCTGAAAACTCCCACTTTTTTAAGCATTGTTTCACTCATCTCCTTAGTAATGTCAGGCATCTTTTCCTTGCCCTGATTATTAAGGAGATTATTTATCTTACTTTCCTGCTGTTCCAGAGCAGAATTAAGGGCTTTTTCACCTTTTCTGGCATCTTTTTTCCCTTCTATATATTTTACGGCCTTCTCACCTGCTATAGCACCAAATACAACAGTTTCCAGAAGAGAATTTCCTCCAAGACGGTTTGCACCGTGGACACTTACACAGGCACATTCTCCTGCTGCATAAAATCCAGGTACATCTGTTGCACAGTCTATATTACAATCTATTCCACCCATAAAATAATGCATCCCCGGTTGAATAGGTATGGGTTGAGTTATGGGATCTATACCTTTAAAGTTAATACATATCTCTCTTATACCGGGAAGTCGTGTTATAATCTTATGTGCGCCCAGATGGGTAAGATCCAGATGGACATAACTGTTATCAAAACCTCTTCCTTCGAGTATCTCAGTAGTGATACACCGGGAAACTATATCACGGGGTGCAAGTTCCATAAAATCAGGAGCATATTTCTGCATAAAACGCTCACCAAGTTTATTCTTTAAATATCCTCCTTCACCGCGGCATCCTTCTGTCATAAGAATATTACTTCCCACAAGGGTTGTAGGATGAAACTGAACAAACTCCATATCTTTAAGAGGAATTCCTTCCATATAGGGAATGGCCATACCAAGGCCGGTACTTGTACGGGCGTTAGTTGTAACTCCGTAAGAACGGCCGCTGCCTCCGGTTGTAAATATTACTGCTTCTGCCATAATAGGATGAAGTTTTCCGGTGAGAAGTTCCATAGCAATTACGCCCCGGCATATGCCGTCTTCCACTACAAGCTTTGTTACCATCCATTCATTATAGGTTTTTATTTCATGTTTTACTAACTGTTCATAAAGGACATGGAGGATTACATGACCTGTTTTATCTGCTGCATAACAGGTTCTTGGAAATCCAGCACCTCCGAAGGGACGCTGGGCAATTTTACCTTCTTCTGTGCGATCAAAGGGACAACCCCAGTGTTCAAGTTCCCGGATTCTTTTAGGAGCTTCTGCTGTAAGCAACATAGAGGCCTTCTGATCTGCAAGAAAGTCACTTCCCTTTATTGTATCAAATCCATGCCGTTCACAACTATCATGAAGTCCCCTGGGATTATTGCAAAGAGCTCCATTAATACCGCCCTGGGCAGCTCCAGAATGAGATCTAACGGGATATATCTTTGTGAGTAATGCCACATTAGTATAATGTTCACTTACGGCAATAGCGGCTCGCATTCCAGCAAGACCGCCGCCTACTACCAGAACTTTATGATAAATCATTTATATAATCTCCTTTCTAACTATGAAATTGGGAGAAATTATAAAGCATAATGAAGCCACCGATACTGACTACAAGAAAACCAATTAATGCTATTATAGAAATCATGGATTTCTGAGCTTTCGTGAGCGCGAAAAAATCTCCCAGTATTATTCTTATTCCATTCAGCATATGAGCAACTACACCGGCAAAGAGTAAGATCTCCAGCACTATGAGAACCGGATGATGCATTGCTTTCATAACTGCAGTAAAAGCATCGCCGCCCCACAGGGTAGCAGTACTTATTACAAAGATATGGGCAAAGAGATATAATGCAAGTAAAATACCTGAAAGTCTCTGGCCGGCAAAACATAACATTTCCAGATGAAAATTATCTGGAATTTCTATTATAAAAGCAAATAATTTCCTTATCATTCATATACCGCCTTTCTAAACATACTAAATTACAGGAACCTTATAATGAAAAGTCAGAAGAGCAATAAAACCATAGAAAAACAATAATATTCCCGCAATACCAAATAAATAATTGAGAGTTTTTTGCGTGGCAGGCTTAAGGTTACAGTCTGTAAGTATCCCTAAAAGACCGTAAACAGCATGATAGATAATGATAGCCAGGAGACATATATCAAAAAAAACCCACCAGTGTGAATTCAATCTTGCTGTAACAATCTCAAAGGTTATATGACCCTTGCTTATAAAATGAAGATATAAATAGTGGACAAACATACCAATCACTAATAATACACCTGTCACTCTTTGCAACAGCCATCCCCACATGGCAAAAGGACTTCTTTCCATAATTTAATTCTCCTTTCTTTTATTATTTTTTAAAGTTTTAAGGGCTTTTTTAGCCCAGTAACGCACTATAAAATCCCTGTCAGCAAGAGCTTTTCTGAGATATTTTAAAGCCTTGTTTAAACCCAGTCTTCCAAGACTTATAACAGATGAACTGCGAACAATAGGTTCAGGATCAGATAAAGCTTTTACCAGAGGCAGATAGGCTCTGTTACCAAAATAAACGATAGATTGAGCTGCTTCCCATCTTATAAAAGTGTTTTCATGAGTCAGTGCCTCTCTGATAATAGAAAAACCTTTTTTATTTTTCATACGTCCCAGGAGATAAACAATCCAGTATTTAGTCGAGTCCTCAGATGTATTGTAAGCATTGCTCAGTGTTTTTATAACCCTTTCTCCCTTTAAAGACTCAATAAAACTTACTGCAGGATATATAAGTTCTTCCATCTCTCCTTCCAGAACAATAAGTAAACATTCTATAGCTTCAGTAATATAATTCATCCTGAAAAGTACCCTTGCCAGAACATAATAAGCCCATATATAATCTGGTTCAAGGTTGATGGCAAGTTCCAGATCTTCCTTCGATTTATCCAGAAGATCCAATTCTAAATATAAGGCCCCCCTTGTTCCATAAGCCCAGACAAAGTCTGATTCCAGCTCTATAGATTTATTTACATATTTTAAAGCAGTCTGTAAATCACCTTCCAGCCTGTACAGTTCCCCCAGACTGGCATAAGCAAAATTACTTTCAGGATCAAGCTCTATGGCTTTCTCAAAGTAATCTCTTGCTTTATTATATTCATTTAAATGAAAATATATTTCCCCCAGGCAACCAAAAGCCCAGGAAAAGTCAGGTTCAAGATTTACAGCTGTATTAAGACAATCTATAGCTTTATCTATATTACCCAGTTCATAATGAGATACGCCGAGGCTGCAATAAGCCACTGCAAATTCTGAGTTTAGCTTTATAGATTCTTCCAAGGTCTCAATAGCTAAAAGAATATTACCCTGTTCCCTGTATATTTCTCCTATCCTGGCCAGAATAATATAATTATAAGGTTCCAATGCCAGGACTTTTTTATACAGATTGAGTGCTTCCTCGAGTTCATCTTTGCAAGAGAGAGTCTCTGCCAGAAAAAAAAGTGTTTTAGGATCTCCAGGGGTCATTTCAAGAGCTTTTTGAAAATATTCCAGGGCTTTATTATAATCTTCGGAAATAAGATAAATCTCTCCCAGTTCCCGGAGAGCATCAATATTTTCAGGGTTAATTCTTAAATCTTCCCGGACATTTTCTATATCTATCTGAACCTTAATATCTTCTACCAGTGTTTCTAAATCCTTTTCTTTAGCGAATTCCGGGTCATAGTCTATTACTTCTCTTAAAGATTCTACTGCCAGGGAAAACTCTCCCATCTCTCTGTAGATAAGTCCCTGAAGATAATAAGCTCTATAATAGACAGGCTTCATAGTGAGTATTTTTTTTACTTCTTCCAGAGCTTCGTGATACATCTTAAGATAAAAATGGGTTTTAGCAAGATAATAATGTATTCTTGGTAAATCAGACTCTAAATTAAGAGCTTTTTTAAATTCCTCAAGAGCCCGAATATAATCTTTCTGAAGGAGATAAACATTTCCTGCAGCAATATAACCTTCTACATCTAAAGGCTTTTCATTCATAAGATGACGATATTCTTCAATGGCTTTAGAGGGATTTTTAAGTATATTCTCATAAATTTGCCCCATAAGAAGATGACTGTTTATTCTTATGGGGATCAACTTTTTTAAACAATTAGAACATCTATCACTATTTTCATTATTTTTATATTGACAGTAAGGACATATCATAATTCAGCTTTCAGCTATCAGTTATGACTGATAGCTAATTCAACTCATAATCTCTTTAATTAATCTTACTATATCAGGCACTGTATCTGCCACAGGAATATGGGCTTTCTGAAAAGCTTTAATCTTGGCTTCTGCAGTTCCAAGATTGCCGGAGATTATAGCACCGGCATGACCCATTCTTTTCCCGGGAGGTGCAGTTCTGCCGGCAATAAAAGCAACCATTGGCAGATCGACACTTTTAATATAATTTGCAGCATCTTCCTCATCGCTGCCTCCTATTTCTCCTATTAAAGCCACAATAGACGTGAGGGTATCATCTTTAAAGAGCTTCAGGGCATCAGTAAAACTTGTACCTATTATAGGATCCCCTCCGATACCAATACAGGTGGATTGCCCCAGCCCTGCCAGAGTAAGAGCATTTACTACTTCATAGGTAAGGGTACCACTTCTTGAAATTACACCCACTTTGCCTGTAGTGAAAATATGACCTGGCATAATACCTATCTTACATTCTCCAGGTGTTATAATACCGGGACAGTTAGGCCCTATAAGTCGTGAATCATAGCGATCTAAGAAATAGGATACTTTTATCATATCCCGGACAGGTATACCATCAGTTATGGCAACTACCAGTTTTATGCCGGCACTTAAAGCTTCCATTATGGCATCAGCTGCAAAAGGTGCAGGAACAAAAATAATAGAAGCATTTACATCCTGTTCTTTTACAGCATCCACAGCAAAATCATAAACAGGTACACCAAGAATAGTCTGTCCTCCTTTGCCGGGAGTAACTCCTGCAACAATTTTAGTTCCATATTTAAGCATTTCTTCTGTATGAAAAATTCCTTCTTTTCCTGTTATTCCCTGGACCAGAACTCTTGTGTTTTTATCTATTAAAATACTCATTCCCTGCCCCTCCCTTTTGCATAAGCTCCTGCAAGTTCTACAATCTTCCTGGCGCCTTCATTCATATCTCTTCCTACTTCATAACCTTCATCTTCAAGTAATTTTCTTCCTTCATTTTCTCTGGTGCCTATAAGTCTTATCACTACAGGAATAGTCAGTTTAAGGGATTTTATAGCTTCTACTATACCTTTAGCAGCTTCATCACATCTGGTTATACCACCGAAAATATTAATAAAAATACCATTTAAATTTTTATCCATAGTAACAAGTTCAAGGGATTGCCTCGTTTTCCCCGCGCTTCCTCCCCCTCCTATATCCAGAAAATTAGCCGGTTTCCCCCCTTCACGCTTAACCATATCCAGTGTAGTCATTACAAGACCTGCACCGTTTCCGATAATACCTATATCCCCATTCAGTCTGACATAGGGTATATTACGTACACGGGCTTCTCTTTCTATTTCATCATCTTCTGCAATTTCCTGAAGAGCTTCAAACTCTTTATGACGGAATATAGAATTATCATCCAAAAGTATTTTGGCATCTGCTGCCATAAGTTTTCCCTCTACTGTGAGGACAAGTGGATTTATCTCGGCAAGTGTGGCATCACATTCTAAATAAAGTTTATAAAGAGATATGAGAAAATTTCGAAACTCTCCGGCTATGTTCTTTGAAAAGTTCATTTTCATAAACAATCTCTTTATTTCAAACTCCTGAAGACCGAAAGCAGGATCTATATATAATTTTTCTATTTTTTCAGGTGTTCTTACTGCTACTTCTTCTATATCAACTCCACCTTCACTGCTTAACATAATTACGTTTTTCCGGGTAGAGCGATCCATAGTTATGGCGAGATAATATTCCTTCTCTATAGAAATAGCTTCTTCTACAAGAACTTTTTCTACAACCAGTCCTTTAAGGCGTTTTCCCAGTATTTCCTTGGAAATACTGAAGGCATCCTTCGGATTGGATGCTACTTTTATACCTCCCGCTTTCCCACGGCCTCCAACATGAACCTGAGCTTTTATCACTACAGATTTATTGATTTTCTCTGCCAGATTTCTCACTTCTTCAGGTGTTCTGGCAACATCTGAAGAAGGAACAGGTATTCCATAACGTTTAAAAATCTCTTTTGCCTGATATTCATGGATTTTCATAATCAAATAAAACCTCCTTATCTATAAACGGCAATATTTCAATTAAGAGAAGGTCTTAATTTATAGTATTCATTTTCTCTCTGGCCAGGAAATAACCTAATTCCAGGGCAGATTTGTTTAATTCTTCAGTTCCTCTCGGCACTCTTTTAATTACTGCTTTCTCAAGAGAATCTTTTGAGACTATACCGGTAATTTCTACTATTATCCCCAGGGCTACTATATTTGCTACAATAGTTTTACCAAATTTTTCTTTAGTCAGCTCTGTTACAGGTATGGAAATAATTTTTCCTGTGGCCTTCTCCGGTTTATGGACATAAGTAGAATCTATTATTATTATCCCATCTGGTTTCAGCTCATGACCGTATCTTTCCATAGCTTCCCGGGACATAACAAGAAGCATATCCGGTGTGGTAACTTTTGGATAATCTATTTCAACATCCTCAGGACTTATAATTACTTCTGCACGGCTGGCTCCTCCTCTGGATTCAGGCCCATAGGACTGACTTTGAACAGCATTTTTGCCGTCAAATATAGTAGCAGCTTCAGCCAGAATAATTCCGGCCAGTATTAATCCCTGTCCCCCCATTCCAGCCAGTCTGATTTCATAACGATTTTTTTGTCTGCTTTCCATCAGGATTCTTTCCTCCTTTGCGTAGCAGAAATTAATTCATCATAAGTTTTACAATATTCAGGAGACCTGGTTTTTTTGAGTTCCCCTATATAAAATTTTCCTGTCATATCAATATTACTTCCTTTTTTACTTATTGGGACGGCATGACTTTTCTGCCATTCCATCATTTCCACAGGGCCTCCTATTTTATTTTTCCTTCCGTAATAAGTATGACAGTGTAATATAATTTCTATAAATGAAAAACCGGAGTTCTCTATCCCTGCAGCTATTAATTTTGGAATTTGCATTGCATGATATGTTGTAGATCGGGCAATATAAGTAGCTCCTGCGCTGCTTACAAGCTCACATAGATCAAAAGACTGTTCTATATTTCCATAAGGAGCAGTAGTAGCAAAGGAACCATAAGGTGTAAGAGGAGAATATTGCCCGCTTGTCATCCCGTAAATACTGTTATTTAATATAACTACTGTTAAATCTATATTTCTTCTGGCAGCATGAATAAGATGATTGCCTCCTATGGCTGCACAGTCACCATCACCTGTAATAATTATTACATGAAGGTCAGGTTTTGCCAGTTTAACACCTGTTGCAAAAGCTATAGCCCTTCCATGAGCAGTATGTAGAGTATTAAAATCAACATATCCAGGCATTCTACTTGAGCATCCAATGCCTGAAATCATAACGATTTTATTCTGCTCAAGTCCCAGATCATCTATTCCCTGAAGTATACCCCTTAATACTATTCCATTTCCGCATCCGCCACACCATATATGAGGAAATTTATTCAGTCTCAAGTATTTCTTTATACCACTTTTTTCTTTAATTGCCATTAATTATACACCTCAACAACTTTTTTCATTATATCCTTTGGCGTTATAAGTTCACCACTGGCTTTAGAAAGCAACTCAACTCTGGCTTTCCCTTTTACAGCTCTCTCTACTTCATATACTAACTGACCCAGGTTCATTTCACATACCATTATGGTTTTTACTTTTTCTGCCAGTTCAAAGATCGCTTTTTCAGGGAAAGGCCAGATGGTTTTAGGAATAAAGGTTCCTACTTTCATACCCTGTTCTCTTGCCTCATGAGCTGACCTTAAGGCAGAACGTGCAGTAGAACCATAAGCAAAGATTATTAATTCAGCATCTTCTGTATTATCTTTCTGAAAATCCAGGAGCTTATCTTTCGCATTTTCTATCTTATAATTGATTCTTCTTATAAGTTTACTGGTTTCCTTCGGATCATTTGTGGGAAACCCTGTTTCATCGTGTATTAAACCAGTTACATGATAACGATAACCTTTTCCAAAATTTGCAAGAACTGCCACACCTCTTTCATCTGCCCTGTAAGGAAGATATTCTTCCGGAGGCATAGAAGGTTGCTGTCTATTTATTATCATAAGTTCTTTCTGGTCAGGTATTTTTATTCTTTCTCTCATATGCCCTATAACTTCATCCATAAGTAATATTACTGGAACCATATATTCCTCAGCTAAATTAAAACATTTTATAGTATGATAAAAGGTTTCTTCTATGGAAGTAGGGCAGAGGGCTATTAAATTATGATCCCCGTGGGTTCCCCATCTTGCCTGTAACATATCTCCCTGGGCAGGGGATGTGGGTCCACCAGTACTTGGTCCAAGTCTCTGGACATTCACTATAACACATGGGATTTCAGTAATACAGGCAAATCCGATAAGTTCCTGCATAAGAGAAAATCCCGGCCCACTTGTTGCCGTCATAGCTTTGGCACCGGTAAGAGAAGCACCAAGTACTGCAGCGATACTTCCTATTTCATCTTCCATTTGAATAAATTTTCCCCCTGTTAAAGGAAGTCTGGAAGCCAGTGATTCTGCAATCTCTGTTGAAGGGGTAATAGGGTAACCGCCAAAAAAAGAAACTCCTGCCATAAGAGCACCTTCCACACAGGCTTCATTACCCTGAAGTAATTTATATTCTTTTTTCACAATTTTTCTTCCTCTCTCGGATAAACTTCTATAGCAAGATCAGGACATCTCATAACACATAATCTGCAGTTAATACAGTCATCCATATTCATAATCTGTGGTTTACCCAGCTCACCTGCAGTATAAACCTTTTTAGGACAATAATAAATACAGATACCACAACCTTTACACCATAAATAATTAATTTCTATATTAAATAACTTTTTTTGTTTCTCTGACAAAGACTTTAGATTTAACCAGAGTGGTAAATCCTTCACCTGCCTTTCTTTTTTTAATAAAAAATAAAAGTAAAGAATAATGAGTAATGAGTTATCTATAACTCATCACCCATTACCCCTCACGCGTTTTCAGTTTCATCTCTTATTAATCAATAATAATTCGACAATAATAAGTTACTACCTGCTGAAATATATATAAAATTTACTTCTTTAGAATTTTAGATTTATGTCTTCTACTATAGTTCTTATAACTCCTGCAGAAGTTATTTTCACTATCTCTTCTTCATCTTCCAGAGCTCTATCGAGATAAGCAAAAATTCTATTTAAATTATGACTTTTAGCCATGGGAACAAGGAGATTGAGGGCTTCACATCTTAACTCCGGTTCAGGTGAATTGTAAAATCTTTCTACATATGAAAAAATATTTCTTCCGGCTATGAAATTTCCTGGAGGATGAAAATCAGGACAGTCAATATTAATTTTTTCCAGTACATTTATTTCTACTCCTTTAATTATATCGAGAGAACAAATTACAGATAACCCGGGAAATCTATCCTTAAGGAGTCTTCTTACGTGAATACGTATTTCCGGGGAAGAGAGAAGAACAGGTTTTTTACCCTCTTCAGAAAAAGATTTAATATTTTTTGCTATTCCATCAAAAAGTAATTTCTCCATATCTCTGTCAAGTATAATTTTTTTATCAGTTTCAATAGATGTCTTAAACATATCTTCAATGGTGGCTGAAAAGGCAAAAACTTCTATATTTCCCCGGGAGGTTTGATAACTTTTTGTGATGGTTCCTCTCAGAGCATGTCTGACTTTACAGGTAAGCTCATCTATATCTCTTGTGACAGAAGCAGAATCACCCAGAGTTTCCAGAATTACAGGTAAATCTTTTATGGAGATGTTTTCATCAAGAAGATTTCTGAATATTTTTTTTAGATCTCCAAGTGTATAAAGATCAGGATAGATTTCTTTTACAAGGTAGGGATGAGTTTTTTCAAGAAGCTTTAAAAGACAGGCTACTTCCTGCCTGCCGATAAAATCAGAAGCATAAGTTTTTATAACCTCAGTTATATGTGTTGTCATGACAGTGAGAGGATCGAAGATAATACATTTTTTAATCTCTGCCGTGGTTAACTGATGTTGTTCAATCCATAGAGCAGGCATACAATAGGTCGGTTCAAAGCATTTATGTCCTTCCATAGCATTAATAATATCTTCTGAACCTACTACCATATATTTATCCAGAAATATTTCACCACAGGCAACTTCTCTGTCCTGTATCTTTATTAAATAACCATTTGCCTTGATATGATGGGAATCTTTAAAGCGTACTCCCGGCAATATAAAACCAAGCTCAAATATTATATGTCTTCTTATGGAATTTATTTTTTCCATTAACTTGGCGCCCTGATTTGGATCTACCAGAAGAAGTAAATCTCTTCCCAGTTCAACCGTTATAGGATTAATAGCTGTACCCATTGTTTCCAGTGGCTTTTTATCCAGTTCAGATTTGACTGCCTGTGAAACAGGTATTTCCTCCTCATATTTTAGAAAATCTTCTCTTAAGTTTTTTCTGAGTTCTTCTATTTCCTGAATACCCAGGTTAAGAAGTTCCTCATCATAAAGACTGCCTGTAAACATATAATCACTTCTATCCTTAAGCAGGTCCAGAGCTGTTTTATAATTTTTAAAGGCTTCTTTCTTTTTATCCTGTTTATAATAACAGTATGAGAGACCCACATAAAAACCAGGGGAAAATCTATGTTTTTTAAGGCATTCACTATAATGTTCCCTTGCTCTTTGCACCTGTCCTGAAAGAATACAGGCAAGACCTATATTATAAAGAGTAATTTTTTCCTCAGGATTAATATCAAGGGCTTTATAATAATAAGAAAGGGCTTCTATATAATTCTTTGTAACACAGTTCTTAACAATATCTATTTCTTCCTTTACAAAATTCATATTAGTCAGAATATTAGTAAGTTCTTCTCTGGAAAATTTGCTCCCTTTAAGTGATTCAATTACTTTTAATTTATCCAGCTCAATTTTATCAGCCAGTTTCTCCAGGGTTTTGTCATCAATTTCAAACCAGGCTTTGTCACTGACAAGGGATATATCTCCTAAACCCCTGAGAGCATAGACATCCTCAGGATTATGTTCCAGTGCTATTCTATGATATCTTTCTCCCTCCTGAAATTCTCTGAGAAAAAGACAGGTTTTACCAATACCATTAAGGGCATATACATCTCTTGGATTTGCATTGATGGCTTTTAAGAACATTTCTCTGGCTTCCTGTAAATTACCTTTCCTGAAATATATATTACCCAGATTATAATAAATTTCTCCATTGTTAGGATCAAGTTCCAGTGCTTTATTATAATATTTTATAGCCTCTTCAAGTTTTCCCCAGAAATGATTTATTCTACCAAGCCTGAAAAGAGCTATTTTACTGACTTCCCCTTTTTGTATCATCTGGTTATAAGTTTTATACTCTTCTTCCAGATCATGTAAAGTAGGATTATAAAAAGAATCTTCTTTTTCCATTATTTCAAGATGGTCTTTTTTTGGTTCCACCATAGTCAGCGGTGGAAGTGAATCCTTAATTGCTTTTAAATTTTTATCCAAAATATTTCCCCCTTTTATAATTTTGTGAGAGGTGAGAGGTGAGACGATAATGTAATAGTACTTAAAGTACATGTACCCTTCTTTTCACTTTTCACTTCTTTAATTATTCACCAATAATCTTTACAAGAACCCTCTTCTTTCTTTTTCCATCAAATTCACCGTAAAAAACCTGTTCCCATGGTCCAAAGTCCATTTTTCCATCAGTAATTGCCACTACCACCTCTCTACCCATAATAGTTCTCTTTAAATGGGCATCGGCATTATCTTCATAACCATTATGACGGTAACGGGAATAAGGCTTTTCCGGTGCAAGCTCTTCCAACCATACCTCGAAATCATGATGCAATCCCGGTTCATCATCATTTATAAAAACACTTGAAGTAATATGCATGGCATTACAGAGAAGCAATCCTTCTTTAATATTGCTTTCCTTTAAACATTCCTCCAGTCGAGGAGTAATATTTATTAATTCTCTTCTTTTTTTAACTTCAAACCATAATTCCTTTCTATAGCTTTTCATAAATTCGTAAAAGGTGTCAGGTAATCGGTAATCGGTGTTAGAGCGTGATGCATAAATATATTACTCACTCTTTACTCTTCACCCGTCACATAACACCTTTCATCAATCGCCTCCCATTTATTTAAAGTAGAGAATCCTGCTGATCTTGCTAATAAACTTTTCACATCTCACGTCTCACTTCTCACTTCTGATAAACTGTTATACTGCAGGGTGGAGATTTATTTCCCTGGGCATCTATAGCAATTGCTGTAATAGTGTATTTAGTACCTTTTAATTGATTCTTTATGGAGACATTATATTCAAAGACTCCCATATCATTTGAGATAACCTCTTTACCTATAACTCCTCCTTCAACAAAACCCATTGCAGGGATAGTATAAGTAATCTGCATATCTATACGGACATTAGTGTAAGGCCTGGTTAGACCAAGTAGAAGAAATTGACCTGCCACAGTTTCTCCATTTCCAGGTTGATCTATCCTTACTACCAGATCACTGGATATTATGGTTACTGTTGAAGATGCCCTGGATATAACAGTTTCTCCGTTTTTCAATTTTAAATGTCCTGTTACAGGTAGATTTGCCACATAATCTCCTTTACAAACTGTATAGGAACCTATATAAAGTCCCGGTGTTCTGAAGGATTCATTCATAGGTAAATGAGTTCTCCATTCACCTATATTAAAATAGGCCATCTGACAGGGTTCTCCCACAAGCTGGACCTCCAGAATTTCTCCTGCTGCAAGTGGTTTTGTGGCATTATGACTTACAGAGATTATAGCTGAAGCAAATTTTATAAAGAAATTCCATGCTGTTGCAAATTCCTTTCCTTCAATTGTTCGGCCATAGATAGATACCCTGTATCCTCCTTCTTTTAAATTATAAGAAGGTGCAAAAGTTATATATTTCGGGTTTATTACTGTATCCTTATTATGTGTAATGTCTTCCCCATTTAAAGAAATCTTTAGAGTTTTTTCATCTACCTGACTGTTGCCACAGGCTATATCTGCATAAATTACGGGTCTGGTTTCTTTTACTATTGTTCCTTCCATGGGCGTGAGATTATAAAAGAGGGGGTTTTCCCCTAGAATAGTTACTTTTTCTCCGGCTATTGCAGGATTACATTCTTCTCCATTGATTGCCAGATGAGCAGAGATATTACCTTTATATACGCCTGGAAGATCTCCTTCAAGTCTATAGCTGATCTGATATAATCCCTGAGATATTTCCGGTAAATATATCTTTAGAGGTATGCCAGATATTTCTATCCAGACCTGACCCTTCGGAGTTCCCCTTACTGTTGCCAGTATGGTGTCTCCACTTTTTAAAATATTTTCACATGTTACATCAAAGGATGTAATCATAGGGAATGAATAAGCATTTAAATAGAGGATAAAGAAAAAGATAAAGACACAGATAATTTGTCTTAAAAATATTAAGGCTTTATACATTAATTATTATCTTTCCTTTTTGAGTTTTCACCATATAGAACATTATATAATATTTCGAAAGAGAATAGAAAATATCCTTCCAGTAAAGTAAAAATCAGAAAATGAAAGTCTCCTGATTAAGGTTTTTTATAGAAAATCTGGCTTTTTGGTTCCATAGAACTTCTCAATTCAAATCTTCCCACAGGCACTTTAGAAAAACCTGAAAAGGCCACTTTTGCATTAAATCTCAGCCTGTTTTAACATAAAGACCGCAGAATTTTCCCCCTGTAGCCGGTTAGACTTGGTACTGCAACAGGTAAGTTAGTATCCATCTCACAAGTCTGTCCCTGTCCGGGCTCTTACGCAAAATCTATGATCCTGTTACAATGAAATCTGTTATTACAGAATATACACTTTTGTATTTATTTAAGTTATAACTTTCTCCTTTGACGGCATATCTTTTGCTCCAGAGCCCGGACAGGGACAGATGTATATGTTTTTGGATACTTTTTTACCTGTTGCGGTACTCAGGGGTAGATGAATGCAGAATTATTGTGATAGTTCAGGTTATTTTATATAAAAGAAATTGCATAATTCTGCATAGATATAGATTCTATATTTGACAGGAATTAACCCGCTGCAAGTTGCGGGTTTTAAAGTGCTGAAAGCCTTTTGCGATTTTAACCCTCCGAAGGAGCAAAAGCTATCACTGCCCTAAAAATAAAAAAAGGTTTTAACCCTCTGAAGTAAGAAGAAATATTTTTTTAATTTAAAGTTTTTTTTGTTGTTTTATGTTATTATATAAATAACTTAAGAAAGTTATGAACTTTCCGTCCTTTGCCTTTTCCTGTATAGGTTTTGATAAATCTATATACAGAATTTCAGAATAATTTTTCGAGAAACACTCTAAAAGATATATTTTTATGAAGAAGACTTTTTCGGAGGTGGTGTGAGTGAAGCTTGAAACAGGATATGTTCTTAATCAGCTATACAGAGTTGTCAGACTTTTAGGTTCCGGAGCTATGGGCAATGTTTATCTTGTGGAAAGGATTAAGGATGGTAAGGAATTTGTAGTAAAGGAGCTTTTATTTACGGAAGAGACCGGTATGAATGTCTATACGGCAAGGGAAATATTTTTCCGTGAAGCAGAGTTTATGGTCAATTTTAAGCACCATAGCATACCGGCTATGTACGGTATTTTTTCTCAGGATGGGAAAGACTATCTTGTAATGGATTATGTTGAAGGAAGGACTCTGGAGGAAATTATAACGTCTTCATCAAGCCCGATTCCTGAAGATATGGCTATTAAGTGGACCATAGAGCTTGCAAAAATCCTGGATTATCTTCATAATTTTTTTCACAAGCCTGTTGTTTACAGAGATCTGAAGCCCTCTAATATTATTATTACTCCTGAAGGTTCTGTGAAGCTTGTGGATTTCGGCATAGCCCGTTATTACAACCCTGATAAACATACAGATACTTTCAGTTTCGGCTCTCCGGGCTATGCTGCCCCCGAGCAGTATAAGGGTAAGGGCCAGTCAAGCCCTCAGACTGATATTTTTGGCCTTGGAGTGATTCTTTTTCAGATGCTTACAAAGTATGATCCAACTTTAAAACCTTTCACCTTTCCTTCTATGAAATCTTTAAATCCTCAAGTCTCCACAGGGCTTGAAGAAATTGTGACCCGTGCAATACAGTTAAATCCTATAAAAAGGTATATCAGTATGGCCGAATTCTATGAAACTCTGAAAAAATATTCAGGAGTGAAGACGGATAGTTATTCATATATTTCTTCGTCTGTACCTCCTCGTTCCAGACATAAAAATACAGACTCTCGTATAATTTTGATTGTAGCAGGTGTTTTACTTTTCTCCTTTATGTTTGGAGGTTACTGGTGTTTTTGTTATATGATACCTGTTTTCATTGCTTTTTGTATAATTTACTATGTTTCTGTACATTCTGTAAATTATATTTTTAAGAAGAACTACAGAGTTAATTACCAGCCTCTGGCACCCTGTGCTGTTATATTAGTTGTTTTGAGCTTTCTGTCTGCCATACTTATTCCTAATAAGTTAGGTATAACCTCTCATAATCAGCTTGCCTACTGTGAGGATAATCTAAAAAATATCGCCACTGCTCTGAAGTTGTATGCCGCAGATTATGGCGGAGATTATCCTCCTTCACTTGAATACCTTACAATGCCGGTGTCTCCCTCAGGTGGGAGTTATGTGAAAGCTCTTCCTTTATGTCCATCTTCTAAAAAACCTTATACTTATGTGTATGCTAATAATCCCGGTAATTTTACTCTCTGGTGCAGTAAAGAAAAGTCTCATACCATCTTTATCCACGTAGTCCCGCATGAGGGCTGCTGGCCTCAGTACGCACCCGGTCAGGGGATAATGCATGGTAACACAGGACTTACGCATTAGGAATAAATTTATCTAAAAGTTAACGAAATTGTTACATTAGGATTAGTTATTTTAATATTATATTTGTTATAATATTTTGGGATTTAATAATTAAAAGATAACACAGGTAACAGGATAATCAATTTATGGAGGAAAAAGTTAATGAAAATAAATAAAGTCAATACAGGGGTTTATACAGGTATTTTGAATAAGGCTAAGAAAGCTGAATCTTTCCGGGAGGATAAATTTATAAAAAGTGAAGACCTTAAGGAAGATGCAGAGTTTTTAAAACCTCCTTCAATTAAAACCAGGAGTGAAGAAAAAGATATAACAGGTTTGGCAGATTACAATAGAGGCCTTGCTATTGCTGCCGGTTCTGTTCTGGTAGCATCTCCTATAGCGGAAGCACTTAAAACTATAGATATAATATATACAAACGATATACATGGTGCTATAAATCCTATGAAGGATGATAAAAATCCCGGGTTTCAGAAAGGTGGAGTCTCTTATATGGGGACTCTTATAAAGCAATTAAAAAACGAATCCCCTCATAACCATATTCTCCTGGATGGAGGAGACTGGGGGCAGGGTTCTTATGAGTCAAAATTAACAAAAGGCAAAACTATGATTGAAGTAATGAATACTCTGGGCTATGATGCCGGAGAAGTTGGCAATCATGAATTTGACTGGGGTAGAGAAGCCCTTAAAGATATGATGAAGGAAGCTACCTTTCCAATACTGGGGGCAAATATTTTAGAAGATGGCAATTTAATAGAAGGAGTAACACCGTATATAATAAAAGAAGTAAATGGTTTTAAAATTGGTATACTTGGCCTTATCAGTCAGGAAACATCCGGTACGGTTGATCCTAAAAATATTACAGGTTTAACCTTTGCTTCAGTAAAAGAAACTGCTGAAAAATATATCCCTGAGATGAAAGAAAAAGGAGCAGAGTTAATATTTGTTTTATCTCATCAGGGAGATGGAGCAGATGAAAGACTGGCAAAGTCTGTGAGGGGCATAGATGTAATAGTGGGAGGCCACAGCCATACCCTTATAGAAGAAGGTAGGAAAGTAAATGATACAATTATAGTGCAGGCAGGAACACAGGGAGAGAAAGTAGGTAATTTGAAACTGGAAGTAGACCCTGAGACTAAAAAGGTTGTATCCTTTAAAAATAATCTTATATCTGTAAATGATAAGGATTTAAAGCCAGATCCTGAGATAGAAAAAATAATAGCTCCTGTCGTAAATGAATCAAAAGAAAAAATGTCAGAGATTGTTGGAAAAACAGAAGTAGATCTTACACATAACAGAAGTAAAGTTTTAGAATCAGTTATGGGAAATGTCCTTACTGATGCTATGAGGGAATCTGTAGATGCCGATGTAGCCATGCAGAATTCCGGAGGAATAAGGGATCAGATAATGAAGGGACCTATAACAATGGGTGATCTTTACAGAGTATTACCTTTTGATAAATTTATAGTGACTATGGACCTTACGGGAAAACAGATAAAAGAACTTATGGAAAACAGTGCCCAGAGAAAAAAGGGAAATATGCAGGTATCAGGTATTAAAATGGATATAGATCCGACAAAACCACGAGGAGATATGGTTTCAAACATAAAAATAAAAGACCTTCCTCTGGATATGAATAAAGTTTACAGAGTCGCTACAGATGATTTCCTTGCAGGTGGAGCAAATGGTTACACAACATTCAGACAGGGAAAAAATATTGAATACGGTGAACTGGTGATAGATCATCTGAAAGGCTATGTGCAAAAATACTCACCCCTTACAAAGGAAAAGGCAAAGATAGAAGGTAGACTTAATTTTATAAAGCGTGAAGCGTGAAGCGTGCAGGGGCAGAACATTGTTCTGTCCCTTATCGATCACTCATTACCAGAGAATAACTATGTTTATTATATACATCCTTATCTATATTCTTCTCCCCCTGGCATTTATAACAACTGCTTGCCTTGCCTACAAATATCACTATGAATTTACGAAATTAAAAGAAAACGTAGATGTTTCAAAGGATATGCTCAGTAAAATCATTGAAGCAAAGGAATCTGAAGAGAAATTAGATAGTACCGTAAAAGACGTAGGCAATTTTATGGACAAAATGAAGACAGAATACGAGGAAAAAATAAATTCCCTTGAAAATAGTCTTGCTCTTCACAGAGTTATAAATGAAATTGCAAAAGAAGTTAATCAATCTCTGGAATTAGAAAACATATTACAGGATACTCTGGATAAAATACTGGGGGTTACAAGAACAGAAGTGGGACTTATAATGCTTATAGATAAAAGTAATAGAGGTCTTAATCCTGCAGCTTTCTCCGGTCTTTCTCCTGAATTTATAGAAGAAATAAAGAAAAAGTTTATAAAGTCAGATACGGGTACAAGAGGCCAGGCTATTTCTCTGGGTAAATCAATTAGAGCAAAACACATAACCGACCCAGGTTCTCTTACAGGTGCTTTATTAACGAAGGGAAGTTTAAAATCTCTTGTTACAGTGCCATTGAAATCCAAAAATGAGGTTGTTGGGATAATGCAGGTGGGAAGTTATCAGGAAGGAAAATTTTCAAAGGAAGATATGAAATTAATGGATTCCATAGGGAATCATATAGGTTTAGCATTATATAATGCAGGTCTCTATGAGACAATTAAAAATCATTCAGAACAGTTAGAGAAAAAAAATTCCAAATTGATAGAGCTTGAACAGATGAAAACAGATTTGATTCAACTGATTGTTCATGATTTAAAAAATCCTCTTATGGGAATAATGGGCTATGCGGATATTCTTTTGGAGGAAGAAAAAAACTTAACTGAAAGTCAGTTAAGTGCTCTTAATATAATATATATAAGCTCAAAGGATCTTATGAGAATGATCCTTAATCTCCTGGATATAAGTATAATGGAAGAACAGCGTGTAACTTTAAAGCTTGATGAAATAAATATTAAGGATATTATAAATAGAAATATCTATGAAGTTCGACCTCTTTTATTAAGAGAAAATAAGTCAATAAAACTTGAGATTCCAGAAAGACTTCCCATTATAAAAGCAGATAAAGACCTCATATACAGGATAATAGCAAATCTTATAAATAATGCTATAAAATACTCTCCTCCAAGTGGGATTATTACCATAGGAGTCAACTATGGAGATATAGAAAAGTGGTTAACTGTATACATAGCAGATGAAGGAGAAGGTATACCCAAAGATTATCAGGAGAAGATTTTTGATAAATTTATTCAGTTAGAAGCTAAAAATATAAATATTCATAATCTGAGAACATCAAGAGGTCTGGGTCTGACTTTTTGTAAACTTGCAGTAGATGCCCACGGCGGAAGAATATGGGTAGAAAGTGATGTTGGTAAGGGAAGTAAATTCTGTTTTAATCTGCCCTTTATATATTTTCCCGATGAAGAGGAAAGTGAAAAGTGAAAAGAAGTAAAAAATTAAGAGACAAATGAGTGAGAAGTGAGGTTTTTTATGGTGTAGAGTCGAACCTCTGTGTTCGCCCGGGTTACGCATCACCTGTTATCAACCATTACAATCTAAATCAGATCAATTAAATCTCTTTCTCGTAAAAGCCTTTCTTCATACTGAAAACTTTCATCTGTGAGACGGCAAAATTCCGAACTCGCTTCTTCAAATCTCTTCTGTTTTAAAAGACACATTATAAGAGAATAACGGGCCTGACTGTCAGATGGTTCAATTTTCAAAGCTTTTCTGAAATATTCTTCTGCTTTATCTGTAAGTTTTTGTTTATAATAATAGGTTCCTATATCCAGATAAGCCATTTCCTGATTAGAGTCAATTTCTATACTTTTATGGAAATATTTTATTGCTTCTTCTGAATTCCCCAGATTTCTGTAAGCTCTTCCAAGACAGCCATATAAATAACCATTATCAGGAGAGGCAGCAATTAATTTTTTATAATGTTCTACAGCAAATAAAAGTCTTTTTCTTGCTACAGTACCAAAAGCATTGTCTGTAATATCCAGATAGATTCTCTTTACATCCTCAGAAACAAGTTCTAGATAGTCCATCACAAGGGATTCGTATTCTTCATTATAAGGAATTAATTTAGATGAAGAAGTTCCATGTTGAACGGCACTCCATTTATATACACAGGATGGGAAACAGGTAAGGTCTGTATCTGTTATAAAGGGCCCATAGATCCTGCACAGATTAAAACGGGCTTTATAGAGTCTGCAGATTTTTTTATCCATATCACAGTAAATACAGAGACCGGCAGATTGTTCTATGTGATCTTGCCATGACAGGACAGGCAAATTATCAGGGTTTCCACTTTTTATAAGATAGTAATTGGCATAATCTATTTCCAGAGGAGAATGAAGATAATTAATCAGATGATAACAACATTCAATACAGGAGCCACAGGACTTTGACCTTGGAGTAATGATCTTTTCGATTTTCAGATAATATTCTTTTAGTTTATCAAAAAATCCAATCTGTTTCTCAGTGAAATCCATTATTACTTATAAGTTCCTTAAGTTTAATTTTTATTTTGTATAAAATTTTTATACTTCCAATCAAGAAATATTTTACGTAAAAAAGCTGTGATAAAAAAAGCAAGGATAGTGCTTGTTATAAAATTCGTAAAAATTAAAAATATATCTAATCTAGTATTAAAGTGTGGACCAAAAAGAATTAGAAATAGAGTAAAATAAAGAGAAATACTTATAATATCAATTGTCTTAAGAAATTTATCACCCATTATCCTGTAACGTTCAGGACCTTCTAGATAAGTTATATCATCTTCTACTGATTGAGTCTGTCTTTTATCAGGAAGCATATGAACAGAGGCAAAACTGAGAAGATATGCCATAGAACCGATAAAAATCAGTAAACTTATAGACATAGTATCACCGGGTAGCCCGGGATGGCCGAAGAGATTTCTTTCGAAAAACTGAAAGATACCGTAATTTAATCCATTTTCATATAACCAGGAACCGCTGGCATAGGAAAAGGAATAGGCAAGATTGGCTACAGACATGAAGCCTGCGAAAAGAGAACCTGCTGCATTTACAGGTATGACTGCACCTACAAGACTGAAGGTACTCATACGGGTAAGACTTATGAGTACAGCAGAAAAAAAGTTATATACAGCAAGATACAAAAGACGGATGAATTTTTCAGAATAGGAGGGAAGAACACAATGAATTGTGCCTGTTACCCTGGTAAACCAGGGATCTACAAGAAGATACTGTGTTAAATTAACCATAATACAGAGAATAATAAAAATTTTAAATACATTTCTCAATCCAAGTCTGTCCTGCCATCGAATACCTATAAAGGCAAAAAGTAATACACCTGTAAAATAGCCAAAATAGGCACTTGCATCAGCATAACCAATCTGAGTCTGGGTGAAATGAAGATTTACCATAAGATGATTGGTCCAGAGAGCACCAAGAGAAGGCTGAAAATGAAAGAGAAAATAGAAGAGTATAATCCATAGAACTGGCCCTGTATTCAGGCCATTCCAGAAATTTGTTATAGATTCTTTTAGTGGAATAGAAGAAGCAGTATCTTTCGGCAACATTAAAACTACTATAAGAACTATCAGCGGTACAAGGGCAAGTAAATATAAGAGATATTTTATATTAATATTGTCAGCTATCCATCCGCCTGTAGCGTTGGAAAATATGCCTGTTCCATAAATAGCTGCCCAGCATATAGCCTGGTTTAACCCTACAGTAGCAGCTTTCGATCTCCCGCTGCTTTTAGCTTCTTCATCTCCTTCAAGTACTGTAGCTCTGTCAACTGCTACATCTGTCCAGGCAAATAATATTGCCAGTAGAAACATGATGGCAAAAAAGATTTTTTCAGAAGTATCTAAAAAAGGAGTAATAAAATAAAGTATTGCACCACCAATGAGAAGTATTATGAGGGTAATTTTAGTTTTGCCGTAGGCATCCATTAAAAATCCTATTAAGGGTTTAAAGCTCCAGGCCAGATAAGCACGGGAAAAGTATTGCTGTGTTGCTGCTTCACTCAATCCGTAATTAACACGGAAGTGTTTGAAAAAAGAATGGTATGTAATTCCCTGAAAGGGATTCGCAAGCCCCTGTAAAACATATTCCATAGCAAAAAGAGCTTTCATAGCCTTAAGACCGCGCTGATTCTTTTCAGATACTTCGGAAGGTTTTTCAATTTCTGACATATATCTTTCTCCTGATATTTCGTAATGCGTGATGGGTAATGCGTGAAATTCGACCCGGGCGAACACGGGGTTCGCTATTTATTTTTCACGTTTCTAGAGTCTTCTCCAGTTTCCTTCACAGCAGTCAAATAACTTCTCACTTTCTTCAGGGCCATCTGTAGCAGGGGAATATTTTAAAAGTTCAGGCTTTTGCTCTGTTTCCCATAATTGTAGTACTGGTTCTAATATCTCCCAGGTGGCTTCAATCTCATCAAATCTTGGGAAAAGTGTTCCATCTCCTCTTATTACATCTACAAGGAGTCTTTCATAAGCTTCTGCAAGACGTCTCTGAAAAGTTTTTTTATAACCAAAATCCATCTCTACAGGTTGAATAAGAAAGCTTGGGCCCGGTCTTTTTGCAGAAAAAATAATTGAAATTCCTTCCTCAGGCTGTACCTGAAAAACAATAACATTGGGTTTAGCACGGATTAAATGACATATATCACCTTCACACTCAACAGTTCGGAAAAAAGAAAGGGGAGGAGTTTTAAATTGCACGGCAATCTCAGTCAGTCGTCTTTTAAGTCTTTTCCCTGTCCTTATATAAAAAGGAACACCTGCCCATCGCCAGTTATCTATATGAAGTTCCATAGCCACATAGGTTTCTGTAAGAGATCCGGGAACTACACCTGTTTCCTCATGATAGGCCTTTACAATTTCACCATTAATATTGCCGGAAGTATATTGCCCCCGAAGAACCTTCTTTTTTATACAGCATTCAGTAAAGGGCCTTACACTTTGAAAGAGTTTTACCTTTTCATCATGAAGGGCCCGGGCTTCAAAAAATGCAGGTGGTTCCAGTGCCACAAGGGTCAATAACTGAAAGGCATGGTTTTGAATAATATCTCGAAGAGCTCCACTCTTATCATAATAAGCACCTCTATGTCCTTCCATTCCGAGTGTTTCAGCTACTGTAATCTGAACATGATCTACATATTTGGAGTTAAAAAGTGGTTCGAAAATAGCATTTCCGAAGCGGAATGACAGGATATTCTGGACAGTCTCTTTCCCGAGATAATGATCAATTCTGTAAATTTGATTTTCATCAAGATAGAGAGCAAGTTCTTTATTCAGTTCCCTGGCAGATTTAATATTATGACCAAAAGGTTTTTCAATTATTACACGACTCCAGGGATAGGTAATTCCTTTTTTAATTAATCCTGACTGGGAAAGCTTTCTCACAATAAGAGCAAAATACCGGGGATCACAGGCAAGATAAAATATTCTGTTACTATTTAAGTTACTCTTTCTGTCTTTTTCCTCCAGAAATGTTTTTAACCCCTTATAGGCATTATCATCATCAAAATTCCCTGAATAGTAAGAAAGGATTTTTGTATAATCATTCCAGAGTGATGAGTCAAAATTACTTTCTTCTGAAATCATTTCTCTCATTTCTTCCTGAAAACTTTCATTTGATTTAGTCCGTCGAGCAAAACCCACAATCTGAAGTTGTTTTGGAAGTAAAGCACCTTTAAATAAATTAAAAAGTGCTGGAATAAGTTTTCTTTTTGTAAGATCACCACTGGCACCAAAAATTACCATAGAAAGAGGTATATCCAGTACTGAAATGTACTGACCAATATTTTCTGTCATTTCCTGATTAGTATCTTTACAGATACATTTTTCGATTTCCATTTTTTTATTCCACCTTTCACGTTATGTGTAATGAGTAATGGTTAAAGTACATATATATTTTATATGAAAATGATAAAGTTTTATGTTCCACTGTCTATTCATTTTCATATTTGCTTGTGACCGATACGGTCATGTCTGTTAGTATCACTTTTCATTCTTCGCCCATTACGTTTCTCCGTCGAATTAAATCTATAAAAACCTATAAATAGGAATACCTGCTTATAAATTTTCTAGAACACGACGTTGTTAGCCAGAAGCTAACCTTATCCTTCTCAGTATTAATTAATT
>Ga0302241_1000690_pt1 | contig 28337 bp, 26 predicted proteins | sample AAG_UR_Arg_MG_FD_193532 | JGI IMG/M metagenome (GOLD analysis project Ga0302241, IMG submission 193532) | Enriched activated sludge microbial communities from anaerobic digester in WTTP, New Holstein, Wisconsin, United States - AAG_UR_Arg | ecosystem: Engineered > Bioreactor > Anaerobic >... | reverse complement strand
TCTACGGGGCAGACGGTGTGGAGTTTACATCGAAAGCGCTTAAGGATATTAAGAAGTTTGAAGAAGACGGCGTAGGCCACCTCCCAATCTGTATGGCTAAAACCCAGTACTCTCTGACAGATGACCCTACGAAGCTTGGAAGACCAAGCGGATTCAAAATCACGGTGCGTGAAGTCAAGGCGTCTGTTGGCGCAGGCTTCCTGGTAGCCCTTGCCGGGGAGATCATGAGAATGCCTGGTCTGCCTAAGGTACCATCCGCGAACCACATCGACATCCTCGAAAGCGGAGAAATTGTAGGTCTGTTCTAATAACACTGTCCAACCATTTAAAAGGAGGCGTCAAATTAACATGAAGTATGATTTGATTGTAAAAAACGCGCTTGTTCCAGCAATGAATGGAAACGACACTCTGATGACCAATATTTTGGTCAAAAATGAAAAAATTGCAGGATTCCTTGAGTCTGTGGAAGGTCTTGAAGCTGAGCGCTACGTGGATGCCGGCGGCAAGCTGGTACTTCCGGGCTGTATCGACTCCCATACCCACTACATGGACCCGGGCTTCACACACCGTGAAACCTTCCTGACCGGCACCAGCCAGGCAGCAGCAGGCGGTCTTACAACGATCATCGATATGCCATGCTGCTCGTTCCCAAGATCCGTTCTCGACGTGGACTCCATGAACGAAAAGCTCGATGCTATCAAACCTCAGGCTGTAGTTGACTTTGGCCTCTGGGGCGGCGCAACAGGCGACATGGTTCGCGACGGCAAGCTGGCAGACGTCCAGGCTCAGGCAGATGCAGGCGTTCTGGCGTTTAAAGTCTACATGACGCCATCTGTACCGACCTTCAACCGCGTTACGGACCCGGAAATGCATGAAGTCTTCAAAGCAGTTGAAAAAACCGGTGTCGCAGTTGGCGTTCACGCAGAAAACTTTGCTATGTGCGACTACTACGTTAGAAAATATCAAGCTGAAGGCCGTCTCGACGGACCGGCTTGGTCAGAAGCAAGACTTGAGCTCGCTGAAAAAGCGGCGATCCAGCTCGGCATTGCATTCTCAGAAGAAACAGGCGCGCGCTACCACGTCGTCCACATGTCCACAGGCATTGGCGCAAGACTGATTGGCGAAGCCAAGAAACGCGGCCTCAAAGTCACTTCAGAGGTTTGCCCGCACTATCTCGTACTCAATGCGCCTGAAGCTATGTCCGAATACGGCGCTTACGCGAAGATCGCGCCGCCGCTCAGAACAACTCAAGACAACATTGAGCTTTGGGAAGGCCTTGCAAACGGCAGCGTCGACTTCGTCGCTACAGACCATGCCCCATACAAGATTCTGGCGAACAAAGACAATGATGATGCTGCAGTTGAAAAAGACGCACCTGGCATGAACATCTGGACTGCGTTCCCAGGGATCTCAGGCTCTGAGACCATGGTCAACATCATCGTCAGCGAAGGCTACAACAAAGGCAGACTTACCCTCGAGAGAATGGTTGAAGTTCTGAGCAAGAGCGCTGCGATCCACTACGGCCTCTTCCCTAAGAAGGGCTCCATGAACATTGGCTCTGATGCTGACCTGACTATTATTGACCTTGAAAAAGAGTGGACTATTGACAAAGATGTTTCCTTCATGAAGAACAAGTACACACCGCTTCACGGCTTGAAACTCAAAGGCAAAGTCGCTCATACCATTCTTCGCGGCACTTCCATCTACCATGAAGAGCCAAATGAAGTTCAGGGCAAGATTCTCGTTGAGCCAGGCTTCGGTCAATTCGTCAAGCGCCAGAGCATTCAAGTGCTTCCTAACAAGATTCAGTTTGATAATTACAAAGCTATTGGCGCGGACTTCTTCAACAACTATCACAGACGCAACCTCAACAACGTGATCGACTAATTTCACAAAGCACACAATGGTCTGATAAGTTATCTGGAAAGGCGGCACCAATTTTGGTTCGCCTCTCCAGACAACTCACATAATCTAAACCACAGAAGAAAAGGAGATTGACAAAATGCCTAGACATGGTATCGTCGTTATCGACATGCTCAACGATTTCATTGGTGAAACTGCTGCACTTCGCTGCCCGGGTGGGGACGACATTATTGCGCCGCTTCAGAAACTGTTTGCTTGGGTACGTGAGCGCAATGCCCGCGGACTTGACGACATCCAGCTCATCCACATCCAGGAAGCACACAGAAAAAATGACGCTGACTTCCGTGTCAGACCTGTCCACGCTATTGCCGGCACATGGGGTTCAGACTTCATTCCTGAGCTTTATCCGGAAGGCGAAGAGTACAGGATTCCGAAGCGCAGACACTCCGCGTTCCAGCACACTGACCTCGACCTTTATCTGAAGGAAGAGAGCCTTGATACAGTTGTTGTCACTGGCGTTTGGACGAACGTCTGTGTCCGTTCCACGGCTGCTGACGCTCTGGCGAACGCATACAAAGTCATCACCCTCAGCGACTGCGTTGCTTCAAAAACTGAAGAAATGCACCAGCATGGTCTGGTCGACCTTTCCATCTTTACAAAAGTTATGTCTCTTGATGAGTACATTGCAGCTTGGGAAAAAGGCGAAGATCCATGGCTCGGCGGCGGCGACGCTGAGAACAAAGTCGAGTAACCTATTTTGACTAAAAAGCTCGTCATTGGCATTACAGGAGGCAGCTGCATGATTTATGCAGTTGCCCTCCTTAAAGCTTTGGAGCAAATGGGCGTTGAAACCCATGTCGTCGTCTCTAAAATGGGTGCCTATAACCTGAAGCACGAATGTGACTTCAGTCTGGAGGAAGTGAAATCCCTCGCGACCTATTATTATCAGAATGACGATTTGGCGGCCGCCATCGCCAGCGGTTCGTTCAAAACTGACGGGATGATCATTGTGCCTTGCTCCATGAACACTTTGGCTGCTGTGGCAAACGGCATCAGCAGCAACTTGATTCACAGAGCTGCAGACGTTACTATTAAAGAAGGGCGAAAACTGGTGCTCGTCGCACGGGAGACGCCGCTCAGCGCTGTTCATCTCGAAAATATGCTTAAGCTTGCCAGACTTGGCGTGACCATTATGCCGGCAGCCCCGGGCTTCTACCATTTGCCCGAGACATTGGCCGACATTGTGGACATCATGGTCGGAAGGATCCTGGATCAGCTTGGGATCGATTCGAAGCTGTATGAGCGCTGGCATTAAACCTATCCCCTCACAAGGAGGTGCTGCATTTGGAAAAACAAATGCTCAGAGCGTGCCTCGGCAACCTTCGGGATCGTTACGGACTCCTGGAGTGCAATGTTGAGGCGGACCCGAAATTTGAAATTGGCGGGATTCTCGAAAAACTGGGCAATACGACGCCGGTACTTTTCAATCGTGTTAAAGGCCACAAAATGCCAATAATTGGCGGCATGTTTGGCGACCGGGAAATGTTTTATGATTTCACGGGGACAACACGAGAGGAGCGACTTTTCAAATACATGAACGCAGTCAACCGGACTATACCTCCAAGACTGCTTTCCGACGGTCCGGTCAAAGAAAATATAATAACGAGAAATATTGACCTTGGCAAGATCTTCCCGCTTCCGACGTTTCACGAGCTAGACTCATCCAGTTTTATAACCGCTGGTGTTATGGTTGTTCGTGACCCGGATGATGGCAAGATCTATACGTCTATCAGGCGTTTTCAGTTTAACGGCGGCAATAATATAAGTGCTTTGGTGACGTCGCCCTTTTTAAGTGATAAAATAAAGCAAGCGCGTGCGCAGAAGAAGAACCTGGAAGTTGCGGTCGTCCTTGGCTATGACTACTATTTCTGCCTGGCGTCACAGCTCGGCAGTGATCTTTACGGCGTTGACAAGTATGACTATGACGGCGGACTCAGAGGGGAACCCCTGGAAGTCGTTAAATGCCAGACTGTGGATCTCGAAGTGCCGGCTTATGCTGAAATCGTCATTGAAGGGGTTATTCCTTACAATGAGGAAGTCACGGAGGGGCCGTTCGGTGAACTTATGGGTTACTACGGCGCTGTCGCCAAGCACCCGGTCATCCGCGTCAGCGCGGTCATGCACCGAAATCAGCCAATTTTCCAGATTTCCGCGCCGTGTAAAGAGGAGCACCTAAGCAACGGTCTGATCCGCGACATGGAGGTTTATGCCCACGTCTCAAGGATTGTCAAGGTCAAGGATGTCAACGTGACTATTGGCGCAGGCTGCAGATTTCACGCCGTGGTGTCCATCAGCAAAAAAAGTCCGGGTGACGGGAAAGCGGCAGCGATCGCGGCACTGGGCAGCAGTAAGGATATCAAGCACGTGGTCATCGTGGATGATGACATTGACGTCTTTGATCCGGGAGATGTGGAAGGCGCTTTAGCTGCAAGGGTTCAGGCGTCCAAGGACGTTTTCATAATCCCGGGCGCAAATGGAACAGGCCTCGATCCTTCCCACCTGCTTGAGATGACGTCTGACAAAGTCGGTATCGATGCGACGAAACCACTGGGCGAGGCGGGCAAAGGCTTTGAGAAAGCCCGCATCCCTGGATACGACGCTATCGATCTGAAGAAATTTTTCCCCAATCTATAAGCGTTGGAGGAGGCATAACATATGAAGAAAGCACTCGGATTTTTTGAAGTCCGGAGCCTGGTCGCCGCCATCTACGCTGCGGATGTCATGGTCAAAGCAGCCAACGTCGTAGTCAAAGACTTTAATATTGTCGGCTCGGGCGTCGTCGCGGTGATCATCGAAGGTGATGTCGCAGCTGTCAAAGCAGCTGTCGAAGCCGCCCGAGAAGAAGCAGGCAGCAAAGGGCAAGTGATTGGCATCAACGTAATACCGCGGCCTGAAGAAGGCATGGACATGCTCTTCAACTGATGTGAGGTGTTGAAATGGCAAATATTTTGACGAAACAAATCATGGACCATATAGTTCAAAAGTGTGCCAAAGACCTTGCGGAATCTTCTCCTGGCGTTAAGTCGCCCGTGAAGGCCTCAAGCGGCTCACATCTGACAGAACGCCATGCGGCTATGCTGTCTGAGCTTTTGAACAAAAAAGGACAGGCGGCCGATGGTGGCGGTGACAAAAACGGCAGACGCACGGACCTCGAGAGCCTAACGTCTCAATCCCGGGTCTCTGCGCCATCGAAAACAGTCGAACCGGCAAGCGCAAAGAACGCAAACGTCGTCCATGGTCGGGCAGTGTCGCTTGACGAGCTGCTTGGTCGTCTCAAGTAACCGAATACGTCCCATGGAGGTGTTAATGTGAGATCCGGAGGAGCACTTGGCTTAATTGAATCTGTAGGTCTGACGCCTGCGGCGGCGGCACTTGACGCGGCGCTTAAGGCAGCGGATGTTCAGTGCGTCGGTGTAGAGAAAGTCATTGGCGTCGACAAGATCATCAGCGTGACAGTCAGTATCGCAGGCGAAGTCGCTGCGGTGCAGGCGGCGGTGGACGCAGGGGTCATGGCTGCCAGCGCAGTTGGCAAAGTCATATCATCCCACGTCATTCCACGTCCGCATTCTGATGTGGATAAACTTATTGAAATGTTCAGAAAAAACAAAACGGAAACGTCTCAAGAGGGAGCTCAGCCGGAACCATCGGCAGAAACTGAAGTGTCTGAGGACGAAAATGCCCAGGACGCTTCAGCTGAAGCATCAACCCCGGAATTGAGCGCCCGTCGCGCTTAGGCAATTTAAAAACACACATTTGAGGAGGAAAAAAACATGAGTCAGGCATTGGGATTAATCGAAACTAAAGGTCTCGTAGGCGCAATTGAAGCAGCAGACGCCATGGTTAAAGCAGCAAATGTCACGATCGTTGGTTATGAAAAGATCGGTTTTGGTCTCGTTACAGTTATGGTCAGAGGTGACGTCGGCGCTGTTAAGGCTGCTACGGACGCCGGTGCTGACGCTGCTGCCCGCGTTGGCGAACTGTTCTCCGTCCACGTTATTCCTAGACCGCACTCTGAAGTTGAGCGCGTCATTCTCGGAAACGCATAGAACAGGGACAGCGGCTGACAGATCAGCCCTGATAGGGAGGTATCACATTGTCCAATAAAGAGCTTATGAAAAAAGTCTTTCAGGACATGGCGCTCCCGGTGTTTGAAGGTTCGACCGTTAAACCGATCGATCTCGAAGCTTCGGATCTGAAGGACAGAAAAATTACTGTCCTGCTCTTAGGCAGCGATATTTCAATGGACAGCGCCTTTAACAGCCTGGTCAAATTGAGAGAAAGCGGTTACCTGCTCACGGTGGTCATGTCAAAAGCGGCAGAGCACCTTGTAGGCAGGGCGCGCGTTGAAGAAACGCTGCAGCCGTATCGTCTGATCACCGGAGATAGTTACGAAGGTGTGCAGGGCCTGGTGCGAGGGACAGATGTGGTCATAGTCCCGAACCTGACGCAGAATACCTTGGCAAAAGTTGCAGTAGGCATTCAGGACGATTTTCCTTCCATGCTGCTGTGGCAGTTCTTGCTGCAAAACGTTCGGGTTATAGCCAACACAGATTCGATTCGGCATGCCTGGTTCTCCATAGATGGCAATCCAAAGATGAAGAAGGTCATGGAAAGCCATATCAAAACCCTTGCTGACTATGGCGCTGCCATGATTGAACACCACGATTACGACACTGTTCTGATGCGGGATCCGCTGGGATCCATGAGAAACAGCAGAGCTGGCGCGGAGAGGACCAGAACGGGGACACAGCGCGAAAATGCTGTACGGACCGCAGCTGCCCAAACAGCGCCATCTTCGACGGCCAGACCCGCTGCGTCAGGGCAACCAGCTTTGAACGGTCAGACGCGCGTGGTCACAGAATCCTGGCTCAGAGCGCTTCCTGCCTCAAGCCGGCAAATCGTGCTTGAAAAGGGTATGATTATCACACCTCTCGCGAAGGATCTGGCAAAGTCAATGGGTGTTGAGATCGTAGACAAAAGGTAGTACGCCAAGCGTTAGGGGAGATTACAGGTGAGAACAGCCATTGTCATAGGTACCATAGTCGCAACGCGAAAAGAGGAAGGCCTTGTCGGGAGCAAGCTTCTTCTGACTCAGCCTGTCAACATTGACAAAGAACCGGTCGGTGAGCCGTTTATTGCTGTGGATACAGTAGGCGCAGGTATCGGGGAGTTTGTCATGTATTCCACAGGCACAGCTTCAAGAAATGCCGCCAACAAACCAAAATCCTCCATAGATGCCGCTATCGTTGGAATTATAGACGGTGTGGACATCCGGACGGATTTGTTCGACCATAAAAAATAAGGTGGTGACACAGCCGACATGATGGATCCAAAGCTGATCAAACAAGCAATGGAGTACCGCCAGATGATCGATGCCCTGATGGGTGATTTCGAATTCGCTGACGTCGTCCTTCTGAACGGTAATATTGTCAACGTCATCACGAGAGAAATTTATAAATCCGACCTTGCCATCAAGGGAAAATACATTCTCGGCGTCTGTGACTCAGACAAGCTGATCGGACCCAAGACACTCGTGATAGACGTATCCGGCCGTTATCTCGCGCCGGGATTTATTGATTCACATATGCACTTTGAGAGCTCCATGCTGACCATTTCGGAGTTTTCAAGGCTTTCAATTCCTTCCGGAACAACGACTCTGGTCGCTGACCCCCACGAGATTGGAAACGCCCTTGGCGGCGTCGGCATGAAAGCCATGGCGGACGAAGCCGGCGTTGTTCCGAACCACGTCAGCCTGGTCGTGCCATCATTGGTACCGGATTGTCCGTCGCTGGAAACAGCGGGCGTGGATATCACATCCAAGGACATGGCGGACCTGCTGAACTATCCAAACATCATTGGCATAGGCGAGCTGCAGGGCTTCAGCAACGCGAAGCACGTCTACAACAACACGCCTGAGATCATTACAGATCTCGTCGCCTCTACAACTTACGCGAGAAGCATTGGCAAAGTGGTAGACGGCAACGCGCCTGATCTGTTTGGCCGTGAGCTGGCAGCGCATATTATCGCCGCCGGCGGTACGTGCTCCTGCCACGAAACGACGACTAAGGCTGAATCTGTTGAAAAGCTTCGCCAGGGCGTCTACGTCTTCATGCGTGAAGGTTCTACCCAAAAGAACATGGCAGAATGTATCCGTGCCATCACAGAAGAAAAAATGGATTCGAGAAGAGCCGTGCTCGCGACGGATGATATGGTCGCAGAGGATCTTGAAAAGCTCGGCCATATGAATGAAATCGTCAAGCGAACTATTGCTCAGGGCGTGAATCCGGTGGAAGCCATCCAGATGGTCACCATCAATCCGGCGACATACTTCAAGCTTGAAGACCGGGGCGCGCTGCTTCCCGGCAAGCTGGCGGATATCGCGGTCATCAGCGACCTTCAGAACATGGTTGTCGACGCGGTGTTTATCGATGGCAAATTGGTTGCGGCCAATGGTCAAATGCTGATCGACATTCCAAAATACACTTATCCGGAGAGCGTAAAGAACTCCGTCAAGTTCAAGACTCTGTCGGCTGCAGACCTTGAAATCAAGGCGGAAGGCTCAAAGGCAACCGTTAACGTTATAGGGCTCATTCCTGACCAGAACTTGTCAGATGCCCTGGAAGCAGAGCTTCCAGTGAAAAATGGCGTCGTTCAGGCGGATATGAAGCAGGACGTCGTGCCGCTCATCTGTGTTGAGCGCTACGGGCGCAACGGAAACATTGGCAAAGGCTTCGTGAAGGGCTTCGGCATCGAAAACGGCGCCATGGCGGAATCCATTGCCCACGATACGCACAACCTCCTCGTCATGGGGACCAACTACAACGACATGGCAATCGCAGCGAACAGAGTCAAGGAAATTGGCGGCGGCATCGCGCTGGTCAGTAATGGCCGCGTGATCGATGAGCTCAGACTCCCGGTTGGCGGTCTGATCACAGACGAGCTGACAGGGCATGAGGTCAGTGTCAAAATCCGCGAACTCGAAGACAACGCGAGAACGAAACTGGGCTGCAAAGTTCACGCGCCGTTCATGCACCTTTCCTTCCTTGGACTGTCTACCAGCCCGAAATGGAAGATCACAGACATGGGCATCGTCGACGTTGAGAATTTTGAAATCCTAAGTGCAGTGAAATAAATTATTAGCCAGGCGGTGAATTCTGAAGGAATTCACCGCGGGCTTTCCTTTATCAACAGTGAAGCACACGATACAAATTCATACAGCAAGGCCGCAATTCTGCTTTTTATGGTTCTTCATTTTTCACATCATACAATTCCGGAGGTAAGGAGGGTAGGCAAAGAGGACTCTTTTTTACAAATCATGGGGGGTAACGAAAAATGACCAATAATACAGGATTTTTCGAGAAGTTTTTTAAACTCTCGGAGCACGGCACCAACGCAAGAACTGAAGTTTTAGCTGGCTTCACCACATTCATGACCATGGCTTACATCCTGATCGTCAACCCGTTGATTCTGGCTGACGCAGGCATGGACTTCGGCGCTGTCTTCACGGCGACCGCGCTTTCTTCCATGGTCGCGACGCTGATCATGGCGTTCTACGCAAATCTGCCGTTCGTACTCGCGCCGGGCATGGGCCTCAACGCCTTCTTCGCCTACACCGTTGTTTTGACGATGGGCTACTCCTGGCAGTTCGCACTCACCGCAGTATTCATCGAAGGTATCATCTTCCTGATTCTAACATTCTTCAACGTACGTGAAGCCATCATTGACAGTATTCCACAGAACATCAAGAAAGCCGTATCGGTCGGTATTGGTCTCTTCATTGCCTTTATTGGACTTTACAACTCTGGCATTGTCGTTCAAGGTCAGGGCGTTCCTCTGATGCTGGGTGATTTTGTCGGCAATGCCAATGCTCAGGTTGCTCTGGCTGGTCTGGTCATCACTGGCGTCCTGCTGGCGCTCAGAGTCAAAGGCGCTATTCTCTTAGGTATTATTATTTCTACCGTACTCGCAATTCCTCTTGGAGTCGCGCAGCTTCCTGAATCCGTTTTCAGCACGCCGCCTCCAATGGCCCTCTTCGCGTTCGAGTTCGACAAGATCTTGACTGCGGATATGTGGATCGTTCTCGGTACGTTCCTGTTTGTTGACATGTTCGACACCATCGGCACACTGATTGGCGTCTCAACTAAAGCCAACATGCTGGATGAAAACGGCAGACTTCCTGGCGTAAAAAGAGCGCTCTTCGCGGATGCTGTCGGTACTACATTTGGCGCTATGGTAGGTACTTCTACTGTCACGACTTATGTTGAATCTGCTTCCGGCGTTGCTGAAGGCGGAAGAACCGGTATGACGGCACTCGTCTCTGCAGGTCTCTTCTTTGTCGCTTTATTTGTATCGCCGCTCTTCATCATGATTCCGGGCGCTGCAACTGCACCAGCCCTGATCATTGTTGGTCTCTTCATGATGTCGCCTATCAAGGAAATCGATCTTGAGGACTTCACTGAAGCGATTCCTGCGTTCCTGACCATCATCATGATGCCGCTCGCTTACTCTATCGCAGAAGGTATTGTCTTCGGTATCGTTTCCTATGCGCTCATCAAAACGCTCACAGGCAAAACCAAAGATGTTCCTATTGTGACCTATATACTCGCTGTGCTGTTTATCCTAAAGGAAATCTTCGCATAGAGCGTGTATCCGGAAAATGCCCCCGCGCGCTGCTAGGGGGCATTTTCTTTTCTAAAAGAAAGAGGTGTCATAGCGAATGAAAGTGGAAAAAGTCATCAAGGCCTATTCTCTGAAGGAAGCGCTGGAAGCGCTGAGGGCTAATGAGGGCAGGGCAGAGCTGATTGCCGGCGGCACAGATCTGCTGGTCAAGATCAGGGAGAAGCACAACAAGAAGCCGGTCATCATCGATATTTCGGACGTGCCGGAGTGCCGTGGCATCCGCTTTGAAGCGGACTACATTGCTATTGGAGCCTGCGCCAAGTACAGTGAATTAGTGGCCTCTGACCAAGTCAGAACGCAGATGCCGGGCCTTTGGGAAGCGTCGAGATCTGTGGGTGCGCCTCAGATTCGAAATCTGGGAACCGTAGGCGGCAATATTGCCAACGCTTCGCCGGCTGCTGACGCGGTACCGCCGCTGCTGGCCATGGAAGCAGTTCTGGAAATTGTATCACCTGAGGGCTGCAGAACGGTGGCACTTAAGGACTTCTTCAAAGGAAAAGGTCAGGCGGACCTCAGCGCGTCGGAAATCATCACCCAGATCGTCATACCGCGCCCGGGGGCAACGCAGATCAATGTGCAATTTGAAAAACTGGGACTGCGCAATGCGCTGGCGATTTCGAGACTCAGTGCTGCCGCAGCGCTTGAACTGGGTGAAGGCTGTGTCATTGATAAAGCGTGTGTCGCGTCCGGATCCATAGGTCTGACGGGCATGCGGGAACCTGAACTGGAAGCCTTCCTGGAAGGCAGGACGCTGGATGAAGCCACTATTGAGGCTGCCTGCGACCTGTTCTCCGAAGTCGTGGCCAAACGACTTAACGGAAGGGGCACTATGCCGTTTAAACGTGAGGCAGTGCGTGGCGTCTTTGGCGCCGCGCTGAGAAAAGCGCTTCGCGCGTCTGTATAAGCAACAGGGGGGTAGCATCATGATTACGCTGAATTTGAATGTGAACGGAAAAGACCACAGGCTTGAAATTGAGGATCACATGAGGCTTTTAGACGTCATCCGAGGTCCGCTGGGGCTGACGGGGACGAAGGAAGGCTGCGGGGAAGGCGAATGCGGCGCTTGCACTGTCATTTTGGACGGCAATGCGGTGGATTCTTGTCTGGTGCTCGCGGCACAATGCGAAGGGAAAAAGATCGTCACGATTGAAGGGCTTGAGACTGCCGATGGTCTTGATCCTGTTCAACAGGCGTTTCTCGATAACGGCGCGGTTCAATGCGGCTACTGCATTCCGGGTATGGTGCTTTCGGCTAAAGCCCTGCTGGACAAGAACGTTGCGCCGGATGACAACGAAATCAAAGAGGCCATCAGCGGGAATCTCTGCCGCTGCACGGGTTATGATAAGATGGTGAAAGCCATCAAAACCGCTTCCGAGGTCATGCAGGAGCGAGGTGAGCAGAAATGAGCACACTGAAATCTGTAGGCCAGAGAATTCAGCGCAAAGACGCCCGGGCGAAGCTGACGGGAACGGCGCTGTATCCTCAGGATATTGAAATGGAAAACTGCGTCTATGGAGCGACAGTCCGGTCTGAGATTCCTCACGGGTATTTTACGCTGGATCTGACGGAAGCTGAAAAAGCGCCGGGTGTCATCCGGATCTTTACCGCTGCGGATGTCACTGGGCATAATGTCCATGGCGTTCTGTTCAAGGATCATGAGGTACTTTGCGCCCGTAAGGTTCGCCGTGTCGGTGATCCCATTGCGTTTGTGGTGGCGGAGACTCAGGCTCAGGCGGATGACGCCTGCGCTTTGGTGAAAGTGTCGTATGAAGCACTTCCAGCGGTCTTCGACCCAAAAGAGGCTATGAAAGAGGGCGCGCCACAGGTTCATGACGGCAAAGACAACCTGATTTATCACTATAAATGCAGGCGCGGGGATGTGACAAAGGGTTTTGCGGACTCAGCCGTGGTCATTGAGCGGGAGTACGTTTCGCCTTTTGTCGATCATGTCTTTTTACAGCCTGAGAGCGGACTGGCCTATATGGAAGAGGACAAAGTCATTGTGGTGGCGTCCACCCAGTATCCGCACTTTGACCAGATCGAAGTGGCGGAGGCTATAGGCTGGGAGCTGGAGCAGGTGGTCATTCTGAATCCTGTGGTCGGCGGCGCCTTTGGCGGCCGGGAGGATATCAGCATGCAGATTCACCTGGCGCTGGCGACGATTGCCCTTGGCCGTCCGGTCAAGACGACTATGGCTCGGGAGGAGTCCTTCTACGCGCACTCCAAGCGGCACCCGGTCTTCATGCGCCTTAAAGTTGGCGCGGCTGAGGACGGGAAGCTGCTGGCCCTGGAAGCTGAGCTTCACGGGGATACCGGAGCATACGCGTCCTGGGCGATCAACGTCATGCGAAAAGCAGGCGTTCACATTACCGGACCTTATGAAATTGAAAACGTCTTTGTTGACAGCTACTCAGTTTATACCAACAATCCTTATGCCGGCGCTATGCGGGGCTTTGGAGCGACTCAGGTACCGGTAGCCTATGAGCAGCATATGGACATTTTGGCGGAAGCCCTTGGCATGTCACCTTATGAGATTCGTATGAAGAACCTCTTCAGAAAAGGCTCAGTCACGGCGAACGGTCAGGTTCTGACGGAGTCTGTGCCCCTGGAGACTTGTCTTGAGATTTTGAACCAGGCTATGAATGGCGGCAGTGAAGCTGCGGGCCTTGATGCGGCATCTTCAGGGACCAAAGCAGTGCCGGGATCCGATTCTGCAGCGGTTCAAGAAAGGTCGGTGACGGAACATGCTTAAGCGCGGAAGAGGTATAGCACTCAGCTGGTATGGCACGGGTTATGGCAATGGTTTCCCGGATTATTCCGTGGCGACTGTTGAACTCGCTGAAAATGGGGAGATTTTGCTTCGTGTCGGTGCCACTGAGGTAGGACAGGGCTCGAAGACCATCATGCCTCAGGTCTGTGCCGAGGTACTTGGAATCCATTCCGACCAGGTCCATATGATCTGCGAAGATACCAGAGAATTTCTGGATTCCGGAACGGCGGCGGCCAGCCGTCAGACCTATAATACAGGCAATGCGGTGCTGAAGGCCTCAGAGTCCTTCAAAAAAGCGTTGCTGGAAGAAGCGCGGCTGTATTTGAAGCTCAACTCCACTGCGGGTCTTGAAATGGCGGATCAAAAGATTTGGCTTCCAATCTTCCCAAGCCGAAAGACGACGTTTGCGGAACTCGCATCCCATCTGAAGTCTGAGGGCCGGGTACTGGCGGTGACGGATTCGTTTACGGCACAGACTATTGGCATGAACCCGGAGACGGGCGAAGGGGTGCCTTACTGGCCGTATACCTTCAACGCTTATGGCACCGAGGTTGAGGTGGATACCGAGACTGGGCGGGTGCAGGTGCTGCAGGCCTGGTGCGTCCAGGACGTGGGCCGGGCCATCAACCCGGATCTGGTCGAAGGCCAGATTGACGGCGGCTTTGTCATGGGTCTTGGGTATGCACTGTACGAGGACCTTGGGGTCAAGGACGGCGTCATCAAGAACAACAAGTTTGCGAAATATATTATCCCGACGGCTATGGACATTCCGACGATTCACAAGTACATTGTGGAGGATCCGGAAAATACGGCGCCATACGGGGCAAAGGGCATAGGCGAGCCGACCATGGTGCCGGTGGCGCCTGCGATCCTCAATGCTATCTACGATGCCATAGGGATCCGGATTTTCGAATTGCCTGCAACGCCAGACGTAGTGCTGAAAGCCATAGTGGCGGACCGTGAGGCAAAAGCGAAAGCTGCTGCAGCGGAGGGAGCTGACGCCAATGGCTAGTCCTGGCCTTGCGATTGACCGAACGGCTTTGAAAGCGAAGATCAAAAATCGCATAGACGTGGCCAGCGGCCGTGTCAAAGCGGATCTTGTCCTGAAGAATGCCAGAATTGTCAGCGTTTTTACCGAGGAAATTCTGGAAGGGGATGTGGCTATTGTCGGCGGCGAGATCGCCGGCATTGGCCAGTATGAAGGGCTGGAGGAGATTGACCTGGAGGGCCGCTATGTGGCGCCGGGGCTGATCGACGGCCACGTCCACATTGAGTCCTCCATGGTGACGCCGGCGCAGTTCGCGAAGACGATCCTGCCGCGGGGGACCACCACGATCATTGCGGATCCCCACGAAATTGCCAACGTCTGCGGGCTTGGGGGGATTCAGTATATACTGGACAACAGCGAGGTTTTGCCGCTGGATGTCTACGTCATGCTGCCGTCCTGCGTGCCTTCCACGTCCTTTGAAAATGCCGGGGCGAAGCTCCTGGCGGCGGACCTGGAAACGCTGATCAACCATCCCCGTGTCCTCGGACTGGGGGAGATGATGGACTATCCTGCCGTGGAGAGCGCTTCGCCCGAAGCCATTGATAAGCTTGCTGTTGCCGATGGAAAGCTCATCGACGGCCACGGCCCTGTCATAAAGGACAAGGGTCTGAACGCTTATGTGGCGGGTGGGGTAAGAACCGAGCACGAATGTACCACGGTGGAGGAGATGATCGACCGCCTTCGCCTGGGTATGTATATCCAAATCCGGGAGGGCTCTGCGGCCCGGAACCTGGCTGAGTTAGTGGCCGGGGTCAACAAGGACAATGTACGGCGCATTTTCTTCTGCACGGATGACCGCCACCCGGGGGACATCCTGGTGGAAGGCCATATTGACAACAACGTCAGGCTGGCGATCTCCCGAGGCCTGGCGCCGATTACTGCCATTAAAATGGCGTCTTTGAATGCGGCGGAGGCTTACAGGCTCTATGACCGGGGCGCTGTAGCGCCGGGTTACCAGGCGGACCTGATCGTCTTTGACGATCTTAAAGCCTTCAATATTGAAATGGTGTTCAAAGGCGGACGTCTGGTCGCGGAGCATGGGAAAGCGCTGTTCGAGGTGACGGAAATTGCCTCGGAGGCAGTTGTGAATACGGTCAACTTTAAACCGGTTGCTGCCGATGATCTTCGAATCGCCATGTCCTCTGACTTTGCCCGGGTCATCCGGCTGCTGCCGCATTCTCTGGTGACGGAGAGCGCAGTCCGCAAGGTCGTGACTGAGGATGGTTTCTTCAAGTATGACGAGCGTCTGGACATTTTGAAGCTCCTGGTTATCGAGCGCCACCACGCCACAGGCAATATTGGCAAGGGCCTGGTGGAGGGCTTTGGCCTCAAGAATGGCGCCATTGCCACGACTATAGCCCACGACAGCCACAATTTGATTGTCATTGGGGACACCAATGAGAACCTGCTGGCAGCCATTGAGGAAATTCAGCGCATTGGCGGAGGGATCGCCATGGTCAAGGGAGGCGAGGTTGTGGCCTCCATGCCGCTGCCTATTGGCGGCTTGATGTCCGACGAGCCTATTGAGCTGGTGGATGATCGGCTCAAAGCACTCTTGGAAGTGGGCTACAGCCTGGGTGTCAAGCGTGTCTACGATCCGGTGATGACTCTGGCGTTTCTGGCGCTGCCGGTGATCCCGGAGATTAAGCTGACAGATGTAGGTTTGTTTGATGTGAATAAGTTTGAGTTTGTAGAGTTAAGTGTGACGGATTAGAAAGCAGGGCGCTGAGGCGCCCTGCTTTTTTCGCGCCCCAGGGGGCGCGAAGGCTAACAGAAGTGCACAAACAAAAGAGGAACCACATTGAAGAGAGCTTGCTCTCTGAACTGTGGGACTGATTTTGTTTGTATAGGGCGCAGCCCGTGTCCCAGAGCGAAGCGCAGCGGAGCTCTGGGATAAACGACTGTTAGCCACTTGAGAAAATGGTGCCCCGCACCATTTTCCTTCCATTTTTCGCACAAAACAATTTGCAAATTCTCCCTGAAAACGTTACAATTTCTTAAGATGTGTGAGGTGGAACGGATGGCAGCCTTAGAATTCGTCAATGAAGATGCAAAAACCTCTGGGATCATCAGACTGCCGAGTGCCTATTTCGATCTGGTCAAAACCTTTGAATGCGGTCAGGCATTCCGGTGGCGAAAGCTTGACAGCGGCCTCCCAGAAGGCACTGAAGCTGCCTATGAGGGTGCAGCATCGGGACGGTATTTGAGGCTGAGACAATCGGCGGGGATAGTGGTTTTAGAGACTGCGCCTGAGGACTTCGAGAGCTTCTGGAAAAGTTATTTCGATCTGGAAACGGATTACTCGGCCATCGAAGAAACCTTGCTGAGACGGGATCCAAGCACCGCCATGGCAAAAGCGGCTCAATTTGGCCGCGGGATCCGCATCCTCAGGCAGGACCCGTGGGAAATGCTCGTGACCTTCATCCTCTCGGGCAACAACAATATCCCCAGAATAAAATGCAGCATCGAGGTGCTTTCTGAACGGTTTGGGGAAAGCGTTCCTCATTCCACCATGAAGGCCTTCCCAAAGCCTGAAGTGCTGGCTGGGCTGGGGTTGGATGACTATCGGCAGGCTGGAGCGGGTTATAGAGACCATTATTTGCTGGCTACTGCGCAGAAGGTCGCCAGCGGGGAAGCGGATCTGGAGGCTTGGCGGGGGCTTGATGACGACCAGCTGAAGAAAGCCTTGCTGACGCTGCCGGGAGTCGGTGACAAAGTCGCGTCCTGCATCATGCTGTTCGGTTATGGGCGGAGGGCGTCTTTTCCGGTGGACACCTGGGTTATGAAGATGATGCGGCGGCTGTATTTCACTCATGATGCGGTTGCTAAAGAAATTAAGGCCTTCGCGGAGGATCTTTTTGGAGACCAAGCTGGGTATGCACAACAATTATTGTTTCATTGGGGCAGAAATTCAGAAACGGAGGCGTAAGCAGTATGATTTTGTCAGGTACAATTGCAAATGCGGTTGCGGTATTGATTGGAGGGATTCTCGGCCTTCTGATCGGGAAGAGGATGCCGGAGAAGTTCGGGCAAGCTATCATTAAGACGCTGTCACTTGGCGTCATTATCATTGGGGTATCAAGTGCATTAACGGAGTCGAACATTTTGGTGGTGCTGCTGAGCCTGGCGCTGGGCACGGCTATTGGCGAGGGCATCAATATTGAGCAAAGGCTGGAGAACATGACCCACGCGGTGGAGCGCAGGTTTATCAAAGGGACCGGCGGGTTTACGAAGGGCTTTGTCACGGCGACGCTGCTGTTCTGCGTGGGCTCCATGGCCATCATGGGCGCCCTCGAGGGCGGTCTCAGCAACAATCACCAGACCTTGTACGCCAAGTCGGTCATTGACGGCATTGTGTCGGTGATCTTCGCGGCGACGCTGGGAATAGGCGTGGCGTTTTCCAGCATCAGCGTGCTGGTGTACCAGGGACTGATCGCGCTGACGGCGGGATCCGTGAAGGATTTGCTTAGCCCGGAGGTCATTGGGGCTATGACGTCGGCCGGCGGGATGCTGATTATGGCGCTGGGCTTTAAAATGCTGGTGGACGCGGATCTCAAGGTGGGCAATATGCTCCCGGCGGTGTTTTTGCCGGTGGCCCTGGTGCCGTTTTACAACTGGGTCGCGGGTATGATTGGGGTGCTTTAGGTTTTGAAGGAATGCCAGCCGTCGTAAGTGGCGGTTGGTGTTTGGGATAGGAAAGAAGGTTGGTGACTATAGGTATCAGCTTTCTTTTTTTATTTTTTGGGGAAAGTGATAGGTTTTGCCGATGGTCGTAAAAATGTTAAACTATTTTTACCGGGAAGGTAGGGGAATCCTACTTATAACGGTCTTGGGAAAACTGACGCCAGGGACGTGAAACCCGCTTTGGAAGGGCGCGCCAGCCTTTTGCGCGAAGGCTGCCTGGTATGGGCGCGATGTTGGCGCTGAAATTGCATGTTAAAATTGTTGGACTCAAAACATTTCAGAAGGAGTGTTTCGCAATGCTTGACCAGATCTTTTTCAACGGTGTGATTCAAACTATGGATGATAATGAAACAATTTATGAAGCTATAGGCCTCAAAGACGGGAAAATTGCCTTTTTGGGCAGCAGTCTGGAAGCGTTGGAGCTTGAGGCGCTGGCGGGCCATGACCTACAGGGAAAGCTGGTGCTTCCGGGGTTTATGGATACCCACCTGCACATCTTGGAATACGCGGTTTCCAAGATTACCGCGCCGTTTTTTGACTGCGCTTCGCCCGAGGAGGTCGTTGCGCGGGGGCAGGTATTTGCCCGGGAGAAGGGACCTTACCGGGGCTGGCTGCTGGGCTGGGGCTGGAACCAGAATCTCTTTACGGGAGAACAGCGATTCGTTACGAGAGCCGATCTGGATTTGGTGTCGACCGAACTTCCGGTGGTCTACACCAGAGTCTGCGGCCACATTGCCGTTGCCAACAGCGTGGCTATGGAGCGAATTTTGCAGATGGAAGAGGCGAAAAAAGTCTCCGCTTACATTGACGCTGAGACGGGGGTGCTGCAGGAAAGTGCGGCTTTCCTCCACAAGCTGCTGCTGGAACCGCTGACGGAAGAGGCTGTGATCCAGCTGATGACCATGGGCCAGGCGGATCTGAACCGGGAGGGGATTACGTCTATTCACTCCACAGATTTCATGGGGATGCCGGATGGCGCGTGGCGCCAGGTGGTCGGTGCCATGGAGGCTATGGATCGGGCGCAGGCTTTGACGGTTCGGGTTTATGAGCAGTGTCTGTTCAATACCCCGGAGGAATTTGAGGGCTTCTTGGAGGCGGGTTATACGACGGGCGTGGGCAGTGCGTTTTTCCGCATTGGGCCTCTCAAGCTGTTTTCGGATGGTTCCTTGGGGGCCCGGACTGCGCTGTTGTCTGCGCCTTATAGTGATGATCCCGGGACCACGGGCATACAAAGCTTTGAAAAGGAAGAGCTGAGGGCGTTTATGGCCCTGGCGGAGAGCCGCGGCATGCAGGTCGCCGTGCACGCGATTGGGGATGGGGCGATTGACTTGACGGTGACGTTGCTTGAGGAGCTGGTGAAAGCCCGTGGCTCTGCCAATGGTCACCTCAACCCCCTGAGGCACGGCATCATACACGCCCAGCTGACGACCCAGGTGCTGCTGGAAAAAATGCGGCGGGCGGAGCTCCTTGCCTACATTCAGCCGGTGTTTGTACCATCGGACATGGGGATCGTGGAGGCGAGGATTGGCCGCGAACGCATGGACAAGGTCTACGCCTGGAAGACCATGCGTGACATGGGGATCCGGACGGCGGGCAGCTCCGACGCGCCGGTGGAGAGCTTCAGTGTTGTTGAAAATATTTACGCCGCTGTTGAGCGCTGCGATTTTTCGGGGGAGCCTGATGGCGGGTGGCTGCCGGAGGAGAAGCTTAGCGTGATGGAAGCTGTCCGGCTCTTCACTTCCGATGCCGCCTATGTGTCCTTTGATGAGGCAAGTCTCGGGACGTTAGAGGTTGGAAAGCTCGCGGATCTGGTCGTCCTGGATCGTAATCTTTTCGAGCTGACAGGCAGGGAATTGCTTGAGGCGAAAGTCGCCATGACCCTGGTTGGTGGTCGGGTTGTTTATGAGGCTGGAGAGGTGTAGTGGAAGATAGTTGGAATGGAAGATGGTTGAGATAGGTGTTGGTTGAAATGGAAGCCGGAGCCCCTGATAGTGCGGGGCTCCGGACTTTTTTTGGAAGGCGTCAGCACTCAAGCTCTGGCACCGGATTAAGTTTGGTGTCAGACACTCACTTGAGTTCGGTGTCAGACACTCACTTGAGTTCGGTGTCAGACACTCACTGCAACTCGGTGTCAGACACTCATTGCAACTCAGTGTCAGACACTCATTGCAACTCAGTGTCAGACACTCACTGTAACTTGGTGTCAGACGCCCACCGCAACTCGGGGACGGACACTCGCTTAACCTTATTGGTTTTTCATCTTGACGGAGCCGCCTCATAGGCATATAATTTAATTGAACACATGAACAGATATACATATGTTCAATCGAAAAGGAGACCAAATTATGAATCTCGAGGTACAAAATGAGTATAAATGCGACTGCGCCATCATCCACGAAGACGTGGTGGAAAAAGTTAAAGCGGATCAGCATCCCGAGGAACACCTGATTGACCTGGCGGACTTTTTCAAAGTGCTGGGAGACTCAACACGGATCAGGATTCTGAGCGCACTGGCTCATTCTGAGCTCTGCGTGTGCGACATCGCCCACGTTCTCAACATGACCCAATCGTCCATCAGCCATCAGCTCCGCATTCTGAAGCAGGCACGGCTGGTGAGAAACCGACGGGACGGCAAGGTAATCTATTACAGGCTGGACGACGAGCACGTCGCCGCCATCATGAACGCCGGCCTCGTTCACCTGAGCCACGAATAGTGCCGCAAAGATAATAAATCAAAGAACACCCCGCGCTGCCCATAAAGGTAAGCGTACTGACAGGAGAGGATCCCATGAACGCAACCCAAACCGCCATAGACAGTAAGTCCCAAAAATTTCAGTACGAGCTTACCGGACTCAACTGCGCCAGCTGCGCGGCCAAGATTGAGACGGCAGTCAACGCCCTGCCGGAGGTGGAAATTGCCACCCTGCGATTCGCAACGAAAAAGCTGATCGTGAAGACAGTTGAAGGTGTTTCAGCGCCGGTACCAGAGCTTTTGGCAGATAAAATCACCGAAGTTGTCCACCGCTATGAGCCCCATGTTGGGGTCAGGGACCTGGCTCAAGTCCAGCACCATAACCATGACCAGGACCACGAACACGGCCATTCCCACGGCCAAGAAACGGAAAAACGCGATAAAACTGAGCTCATCATAGGAGCAGGTTTATACTTTGGCGCCATGCTGGGCAGTGCCCTGGGGCTCCTGCCGGACCCGGTAAGAATTGGCATCTACGTGGTCGCTTACCTGCTGGTGGGCCGCGGTGTCCTCCTCGGCGCTTTCAACAACCTCAGGCAGGGCAACTGGTTTGAGGAAAAATTCCTCATGTCTATAGCCACCGTCAGCGCCTGGGTCATTGGCGAATATCCGGAGGCCGTGGCCGTCATGCTGTTTTACCGGGTTGGGGAGCTGTTCGAGGACTACGCGGTCAACAAATCCCGCAAATCCATTGCCTCCCTCATGGACATCAAGGTCGAAAAGACCCACTGGATCGTGGAGGCCCAGGCGGGGGAAGAGGGCTCATCGGCTGCGCTTTTGGCTCAGCCTCTCAGCAAGGCGTTTAAGCCGATGGTCACGGCTCAAACCACCTCACCGCAGCCGCAGCAGCAGCTTCAGACACAAGCCGCCCCTGAAGAAATCCGCGATATCGACACCGAATTCGTCAAAAGCGGCAGCCTCATCCTAGTCAAACCCGGCGAGCGCATCCCGCTGGACGGCATAGTTGAAAGTGGCATGGCCGTCCTGGACACCTCCGCCATCACCGGCGAATCCCTTCCTTTAGAAGTCGCACCGGGGTCGACGGTCTTCGGCGGCAGCATCAACAAGACCGGCGTGCTCAGGATTCGGACGAGCGCGGATTATGAGTCTTCGACTATTGGCAGAATTCTTGAGCTGATCGAGTCGGCCGCGGATAAAAAGGCCAGCACAGAGCGGTTCATCACGCGCTTCGCCAAGGTTTATACACCAGCGGTTGTCCTGGTCGCCGCCCTCATAGCGATTGTGCCGCCGCTGGTCACCGGGGACAGCTGGACGACGTGGCTGTACCGGGCGTCGATCTTCCTGGTAGTCTCCTGTCCGTGCGCGTTGGTGATTTCGGTTCCGCTGGGCTTCTTTGGCGGGATTGGCCGGGCGTCTTCGAGAGGGATTCTCATCAAGGGCGGCAACTACCTGGAGGCTCTGGTGGGCGCGGACACGGTCTTTCTGGACAAGACGGGCACTATCACCGAGGGCAAGTTCAAAGTGGCACAGATCCACGGCCACACCCGCGAGGCGGCACTCCTGGAAGGGGCAGCGGCGCTGGAGCATCTTTCCAATCACCCCATTGCCAAAGCGATCACTGAAGAGGCCAAAGCCCGCGGGATTGTCTTTGGGATGATCGAGGATTACGAGGAACTGGCGGGCCGCGGCGTCCGGGCAACCTACGATGGTCGTCTATGGCACGTAGGCAGCGCCAGACTGCTGGAGGAGCTGGGCATTACGCCCGGCGTCAGCGGCGGTCAGCTGACCCGGGTGCACGTGGTGGTCGACGGCGCATGGCTTGGAGCCATTGACGTCAGCGACCAGATTAAAGCGACCTCTGCGGCAGCCATAGCGGCAATGCGTCGGGAAGGCGTGGGACAGGTTGTCATGCTGACCGGCGACCGCAAAGAAATCGCGGAGGCCATTGGCGCAGAGGCTGGGCTGGACCTGGTTCTCAGCGAGCTGCTGCCGGACGGTAAGGTCAAGGCCATTGAGGATGCCCGGGGTCGCGGCCGCAAGGTCGTCTTCGTGGGCGACGGCCTCAACGACGCACCAGCCCTGGCGATTGCCGATGTAGGCATTGCCATGGGCGGCCTCGGAGCGGATCTCTCCATTGAAGCCGCGGATATTGTCATTATGAATGACGACCTGGACAAGGTGGCCGAGGCCATTCAGATCAGCAAGAAGACGAATGCCGTGGTGCGCCAGAACATTGCCCTGGCCCTTGGGATCAAGGCGCTGGTGCTGGGGTTGGGCACTCTGGGCCTCGCATCCATGTGGCAAGCAGTATTTGCCGATGTCGGCGTCGCCCTCCTGGCCATTTTGAATTCGATGCGGGTGCATAAGTAGGGAATGTGTGGGGGTCCGGTACAGAATGCGACTCGGTACCTGACCCCAAGTTGCACTCTGTACCGGACCCAATGACAACTTCCACACAATTATTAGCACTCGTGTTATACGAGTGCCAAAAAACTATTGATAATTATCAGAAATTATATTATGATAGTTCCAGAGCGTTAGGTTTATGGCTCTCTGCGCTCTCCTCAAGCAGGAAGTGCCGGGAGTTTTTCATCTCAATTATATGAACAGGAGGATTCAACATGAACATCAGACCTTTAGGCGAGCGCGTGGTCATCCGCAAGCTCGAAGCCGAAGAAAAAACAAAAAGCGGGATCGTTCTCCCGGGTCAGGCTCAAGAGAAGCCTCAGTACGCGGAAGTTGTCGCAGTCGGACCAGGCGGCATGATTGATGGCAAAGAAATCGTCATGGAAGTCAAAGTGGGCGACAAGGTCATTTTCCCTAAGTATGCCGGCACAGAAGTCAAGATCGACAACGAAGAGTTCACCATTATTGAGCAGTCCAAGCTTTTGGGAATCGTTGAATAGTTTAGACTTCCATTAAACGTCTACCTGTCTATATGTCACAGACAAAGCAAAAAGGCACCTCAGTGCATAAATAATTCAAATCCAACATTCACTACAGGAGGTTAACCCTACATGGCTAAAGAAATCATGTATTCAGAAGAAGTGAGACGCAAGCTCGAAACCGGCGTCAACAAGCTTGCAGATACGGTCAAAGTCACCCTCGGCCCTAAAGGCCGCAACGTCATCCTCGACAAGAAATTTGGCGCGCCGCTGATCACCAATGACGGCGTTACCATTGCCAGAGAAATCGAGCTTGAAGATGCCTACGAGAACATGGGCGCACAGCTCGTCAAAGAAGTCGCGACTAAGACCAACGACGTCGCCGGCGACGGTACTACCACCGCAACCCTCCTCGCTCAAGCGATCATCCGCGAAGGCGTGAAGAACGTCGCGGCTGGCGCGAACCCAATGATCCTCAAGCAGGGCATTGAGAAAGCAGTCAAACTTGCCGTAGAAGGCCTCAAGGACATGAGCGTCAATATTGAAACCCAAAACGACATTGCAGACGTCGCGTCGATCTCTGCAGGCGACGAAACTATTGGCGATCTCATTGCGGAAGCCATGGAAAAGGTCGGCAAAGACGGCGTCATCACGGTTGAAGAGTCCAAGACCATGAGCACCCAGCTCGAAGTCGTCGAAGGCATGCAGTTCGACCGCGGCTACATCTCCGCATACATGATCACTGATCCGGACAAAATGGAAGCGGTCCTCGAAAACCCGTACATCCTGATCACGGACAAGAAGATCTCCAATATCCAGGAAGTGCTCCCAATCCTCGAGCAAATCGTTCAGCAGGGCAGAAAGCTCCTGATCATCGCTGAAGACGTCGAAGGCGAAGCCCTCTCCACGCTGGTCGTCAACAAGCTCCGCGGCACCTTCGAGTGCGTGGCGGTCAAAGCCCCTGGCTTTGGCGACAGAAGAAAAGCAATGCTCGCTGACATTGCTGCTGTCACAGGCGGCACAGTCATTTCCGAGGAGCTTGGCTACGAGCTCAAGACCGCTGACGTCTCCCTCCTTGGCCGTGCCAAGTCTGTCAAAGTCAGCAAGGACAACACGACCATCATCGATGGCGAAGGCGACCACGGCAACATCCAGGACCGCATCCGCCAGATCCGCGTCCAAATCGAAGAAACCACTTCCGACTTCGACAAAGAAAAGCTTCAAGAGCGCCTGGCTAAACTCGCCGGCGGCGTAGCGGTCATCCAGGTTGGCGCTGCAACGGAAGTCGAAATGAAAGAGAAGAAGCTCCGCCTCGAGGACGCTCTCAACGCGACTCGCGCAGCGGTTGAAGAAGGTATTGTCCCAGGCGGCGGCACAGCGTTGATTGGCGTGCTTCCTGAAATCTACAAGCTGATCGAAAGCCTCGAAGGCGACCAGAAGACGGGCGCTAAGATCATCGCCCGCGCTCTCGAAGAGCCGGTTCGCCAAATCGCCATCAATGCTGGCCAAGAAGGCTCCGTCATCGTTGAGCACGTCAAGAACGCTGACAAAGGCGTCGGCTTCAACGCCCTCACCGGCGAGTACGTCAACATGCTCCAGGCGGGTATCGTTGACCCTACGAAAGTCACGCGCTCCGCAGTTCAAAACGCAGCGTCCATTTCCGCCATGTTCCTCACCACCGAAGCAGCGGTTGTCGACATTCCTTCCAAGGATGCTGGCCCTGCAATGGGCGGCGGCATGCCGGGCATGATGTAGGCTGAACCAAAATTCAGCGCTCCTTTTAATTGAGCGCAGTCATACAACGAAGTCATGAGAAAATTGAATCCGTACACTAGGGGAGCAAATGCTGAGAATGGCTATAAGCCGTGACCCTTCGAACCTGATCCGGGTAGTGCCGGCGTAGGGAAGTGTGTTTAGAGTCTTCTGAAGATCCTGTACACACCCTGTACAGGATCTTTTTCTCGCTTTGACATAAAAACCGAGAGGAGACTCATCCATGAAAAACAAACTCACTGTCAAAATGCTGGTCGAAGGCGGCGTCATGCTGGCCCTCGCCTATGTCCTCAGCCTGGTCGTCATCTTTCAGATGCCCAGCGGCGGATCCATCACAGCCGTCAGCATGCTGCCCATCCTGATCTACGCGGTTCGCTATGGTGCCGGCCCCGGCCTCTTTGTGGCCATAGTGTATGGAATCCTTCAGTTCATCCTGGGACCAAAATGGTCTTTCCACCCAGTCTCTATCCTGTTTGACTACGTTCTGGGCTTTGGATTCCTGGGACTGGCAGGCCTGTTTGGGAAGAAGCTGGTGAACGCGACCTTTGGCATCCTCCTGGGCGTCTTTCTGCGCTATGTGTCCAGCGTCATTTCAGGCGTCGTCGTCTTTGCTTCCTATGCGCCGGAGGGCCAGAATCCTCTGATCTACTCGCTGATCTACAACGCCTCCTACATGCTGCCGGAAATGCTGCTGACCATTGCGGCGTTCGCGTTTGTGTATAAGCGTCTGGTGGCGCCGGCAGGCACTGTGGCTGTGGAAAATTGATAAGGTGTGGAAGAGGGTGAAGTGGGTGTCTGAGGCCCCTTGCACCTATTGACCTCAGGTTCTTCAACCCTTTTCCAGCGGAAAGAAAAAACGACTATCGGCTAAGTCCTTGAGCTTTTTAAAGCTTCAGGACTCTGCCGATGGTCGTTGATTTTTACACATATATTTAACGATACCACGGATTGATAACACATTTATAGCACGATTATAACACGTGGTGCTATAGAATGAAAAACAGGATAGCACGATGTGTTATAATAGTGTTATAATAATGCTATAAGAGGTGAGGACCATGCTGCCAAAAACTGAATCACTTATTGTCGAGTTTAAAAGCGACCGCAATAAAATATCTGATACTGAAATTGTTGAAACTATTGTTGGTTTTGCCAATACCCAAGGCGGAAAACTTTATATTGGAATCGAAGATGATGGTACGGTTTCGGGTTTAAACCAAAGTCGTAAAAATCTATCAGGACTGGCTGCACTTATCGCTAATCATACGGTTCCCCCTCAATCCGTTAGAGTGGAGATGATTGAGGCTCCGCGCAATGTGATGATTGTCGAAGTACCTGCGAGTCCAAGCATAGTTGGAACGGCATCCGGTAAAGTGCTTCGCCGACGTCTAAAAGCAGATGGAACACCAGAAACGATTCCAATGTATCCGCATGAATATGTGACCCGACTTTCCGGTTTAAGACTTTTGGACTATTCAGCGCAAGTTATTTTAGATTCGAGTTATAATGATTTAGATCCACTGGAACGCCAAAGACTTCGCGATATTATTCATATGTATCGTGGTGAATCGGCGCTATTGGATCTTAATGACGAAGAATTGGATCTGGCACTTCAATTTGTACGCATTGTCGATAATAAGCCAGTACCAACGGTGTGTGGTTTGTTGGTGATTGGCAAAGCAGAAAGTTTAAGAAAATTAATGCCAACCAGCGGTCTCGCTTTTCAAGTTCTTAGGGATACAGAAGTTCGTGTTAACGAGGTAATTGATAAGCCTATACTTGCAACTTTTGAAATTGTTCAGGATTACATGAAAGCGTGGAATCCTGAACAAGAAACAGAGATTGGTCTGTTTCGAATAGGGATTCCAGATTTCGATCATCGCGCTTTTCGTGAAGCAATCGTTAATGCGTTTTCACACAGGGATTACAGTCTGCTTCATAGAATAAGAATTCAAATTGATGACGATGGTATGTCAATCAATAGTCCAGGAAGTTTTGTAGAAGGAGTGACACTTGATAATTTATTAACCGCTGAGCCAAGAAGCAGAAATCCTGTATTAGCAGATGCGCTGAAGCGAATAGGCCTCGCAGAACGCACGGGCAGAGGTATTGACAGAATTTTTGAAGGATCTTTGCTTTATGGCAGGCCAATGCCTGATTATTCAGGCTCAGATGCCACAAATGTCAGGCTCTTTATTCCGAAAACTAATCCGGATAAAGCTTTTACAAAGATGATTGCGGAAGCGATGCACAATAAGCAGATTCGACTAAATGTGTTCGCTATGATGATTTTATCGTATTTGAGAAATGAAAAACGTGCAACAATCAACCAAATAGAGCTAAACGTGGGATTTGAAAAGGCACGTGTCAGAGCATCCCTTGAAAGGTTGGTTGAATATGGATATATCGAAGCCAGTGGAGCTGGCAAAGGTCGAACCTATTTATTAAGTTCAAAAGTTTATCATAAATTGAATGAAAGTATCCATTATGTGCGGCAAACAGATATTGATAAAATTCGTTACCCTGAATTGATAAAAAAGTTGGCAAGGGAAAAGAAAGAAGTTACCAGAAGCGATGTCATGGAATTGCTGCATTTAACAGCGCCACAGGCCTATCATATTTTAAAGCGAATGGTTGAAGATGGGATTCTTGAAATGACTGGTACAAAACGAAATGCTGCCTACCATATGGTAAGCAAGGAGTATTAATAGAAAGTGAAACGACCATCTGCAAAAGTCTATGAGCTTTTAAAAGCCTGAGGACTGTGATATGCTCCCTTTGTAGTAGACAGTTGAAATAATAAAACTGTCACTACAAGGGGAGTTTTTCTATGAAAAGAAAATCAAAGATCAGTTACGAGGA
>Ga0302241_1000680_pt1 | contig 28753 bp, 24 predicted proteins | sample AAG_UR_Arg_MG_FD_193532 | JGI IMG/M metagenome (GOLD analysis project Ga0302241, IMG submission 193532) | Enriched activated sludge microbial communities from anaerobic digester in WTTP, New Holstein, Wisconsin, United States - AAG_UR_Arg | ecosystem: Engineered > Bioreactor > Anaerobic >... | reverse complement strand
TCTTGGTGTCACGATTTTTGCCAACGCGAGAATAAACAAATAACATCGTAATCCTGCATCGCACCACGAGTGCAAAAACACGCGCCACCGCGACTCTGCGCCAACGTCACATACCGCCGAACGTTACCGCCAAGTGTAAAAAAGACAGACGACAGAACTAAACTGTAAGTAAACCATAGTGAAAGGACAGAAAAACGAAATATTGACAAGATCAAAGAGCATACAAACAAGCCGACCCAATGTTTTTTATTTTTTGCTCACCACACATTTTATAAAGCAATTGCCTACCCACATTGCACACATTGCCAAAGCCCCACGAGCCAACGCTACAGCCCAAGCTTTGCCAAAGAGTGCAATCTTGCCGACCCTTTTAGTATCTTTGACCATTTTAATTTAAATTGTATGTTTAGAGTAGTTTGGGACAAAGATATTAATGGAGTTTTGCTTACAACAAACGGAAACGGTGATGCCTTAAATGTTTCACCACGACCAGTTTTCCATGAAGAATTAACCTTGCTTGGTTTTGATAAAAAATTTAATTGGAGATATCAGGCATCAAATGACCCTTTACTATGGGCTTTAGATAGAAGATATTATTATAAAGGGGAATTAGTTGCTGAAGTGAAAGGCGGAAATATATTTGACGACCCGACAATCGAAATCACAAATGCAGGGAAAGATTTAAAACTAAAGCCAATCAACATTCAGAAGGTAGTTGAAAAAAATCAAAAATTACTTTTCTTACTTGAACAGGAAGCCATTGAATTTATTGAACAAACTTATCGCACTTATAGTCTCAAGAAAATAAGAAGCAAAGCAAAAGCAAATGAAGAAGTTGATTGGGCATTGCTTGCTGAAATGCATGAAAAGAATACAAAAATTAAACATGCTGTTGTTAAGCAAGACTGTGATAGTTTTGATATTATTCCACTTGATTTAGCCAAGGAAAATAACAAAACAGTTTACCTGAACACCAAGATTGACCAATTTATTGCCTCTTTTAGTGGCGGAAAGGATTCTCAGGTTACACTTGATCTTGTAAGCCGCGTTATACCACCTGATGATTTTATGGTGATTTATTCTGATACTGGAATGGAAATTCCTCCTTCAATTGAAATTTATCAACTAACAAAACGAATTTACACCAAACAGTATCCAGAACTGAAATTTCATTTATCAAAAAACCATCAAAATATTATTGATAATTGGAGCGAGTTTGGTGCACCAAGTCGTCTTAATAGATGGTGTTGCACTGTTGCAAAAACTGCCCCTCTTTACAAGTTATTAAAAGATATAAAAGGGAATGGGAAGCAACCTAACGTCCTCGTTTTTGAAGGTGTTAGAGCGGAAGAAAGTAACGCAAGAGAAAAATATGCACGAATTGGTAAAGGGGTAAAGCATAACAATGTAATAAATGCAAGACCAATTTTTGATTGGAGTGCTACTGAAATATATTTGTATCTTTTTAGTAGAAATCTGCCATTTAATGCTGGCTATAGAAATGGTTTATCAAGAGTTGGTTGTACAATATGTCCATTTTCTTCAGAGTGGTCCGAACATATAGTAAAAAAAATGTATCCAGAGAACATTGATAAATTCATTGATATAATATATAGTCAAACGGACACCATAGGGATTGAGAACAAAGAGAAGAAACTTAACTATATAAAAGAAGGTAACTGGAAAAAAAGGGCAGGTGGCAAATTAAATGATTCAAATACTTCAAGGATAGATTTTATTCAGTTTAAGCCTGAATTTAAGGTAATTCTCACTAATCCTAAAGAAAAAATCACTGAATGGTTAAAAGTTTTAGGCTATATAAATTTTAGTTACACAAATGATAGTATTTATGGAGAAATACTAATTGATAAAATACCTGTTATCTTAAATATTACTACCATCATAAATGATGAAAATATAAAACAAATTATTGTATTTAAAAATATAAGTGATAATCCAATATTACTTAGTAAAATTAAAAAAGTTTTATACAAAACAACTTATTGTACTCATTGTGAAGCATGCGAAATAGAATGTCCTACTGGAGCTCTTAAAGTGGAACCAAAAGTTACTATTGATTCCAATAAATGTATTCATTGTGGTAGGTGTTCTGAAATAAATGAAAAGGGCTGTTTATTGGCAAAATCAATAAATATCTCAGAAGGAAACATTAAAAACTCATCAAATATGAAATCATCTGGTATCGACAAGTATTCGACATTTGGTCTACGAGAAAAATGGCTTAGCCAGTATTTTCAGAATATTGAAAATTATTTTGAGACTGGGAATAACGATTTAGGAACAAAAATGATTCCCGCTTTAACACATTGGCTTCGAGATGCCGATTTACTAAATCGAACAGATAAAAACTCAAGCGAAACGGCAATCTTATTAAAAGAATTTTATCAGCATAAAACAAATTTCACTTGGGAAATTATTTGGATAAATCTTGCCTACAATTCAACAATTACCAATTGGTATGTTGGCAATGTTCAATATAATAGGTCATACTCAAAAAACGAACTATTAGCAATGCTTCAAAATGATTATCCAAATTATGGTGCAGGCACACTAAAAAATCCATTAGGCGCATTACTCAATACTTTTGATGAAAGCTCCTTGGGTAGTGTTTTAGAACTTAGTCAATTAAAGAAAAAAGGAAATGCTATTGATACAATTATTAAAAAACCTTATGAAAGTATTGATTCAATAACTGTAGCGTATTCGCTTTATCGTTACGCCAACAGCAAAAACCGCTACAATTTAACTGTTTCCGAATTTTACGCACCCGAACAAAAGCAAGGCATTTACAGGGAGTTTGGAGTATCAAAAGAACGATTCCAAAACATTTTGAGAACGTTGCAAGAAAATAAAAACGGAATTGTAAAAGTTGATTTGGTAATGGGGCTCGATAATATTTCATTACGTGAAGATTTAACCTATACCGAAGTGCTTAAACTTTTACTTGATAAATAATTGCATCATGAAATATTCAGAAATTATTGGATTACAGGAGTATTTTCACCCTGTATTTAATATTGAGAACGAAACGTTTAATTATTGGAAACAATTTATTCCAAACGACCAATTTTATGAGGTTTTACGGAAAACACTTTCTGCAATAGATACAAGTGAACCAAGTCTAAGAAAATCTATCTGGATTCAGGGAACTTTTGGCACAGGAAAAAGTCATGCCGCTTCTGTGATTAAGCATTTGCTGTATGATGATTATGCAGAGGTTGAAAATTATATAGATCAGAATATTGATGATTCAAGTTTAAAATCAAAATTAAAGAACTATCGAAGCAATAATAAATTAATGCCCATAGTATTAAAAGGATTGGGAAGCATTTCAGATAGCAGAACCTTTGCGTTGCAAATTGAGAAAGCTGTAAGAACTTCGCCAGGGTTCAAGGATTTAGGTATTGTAACAACCAGCGATTTCGACAGATTAATTGAAAAGGTAAATAGCCCTCTAATAGACTGGGATTCACTGATAAGAAAGCATGATGAACTTAGCATCTATGTAACAACCAAAACCGACATCTTAAAAAAACTGAATGCATCTGACATTGAATTTTTTCATGTAATTGAAGGCACTTTGAATAAAGAAGGTGTTCATTTTTCACATGCAGATATTACCAACTGGCTTGTTGAAGTCAATAATGAAGTTATAGCTCAAAAGAAAGCAGATGGCATAATTATCATTTGGGATGAGTTTACTTCAGTGATGGATTCTATTAATTCAGGAATAATTAATCAACTACAAAATATTGCCGAATTAAGTGAGAAGAACAACATCTTTTTGTATTTAATCAGCCATAGAACACCCCATCAACATACAATACCAAAAGAGGATTTAACACGAATGAATGACAGGTTTCATATTATACAATACCGTATGGAGCCTATTACCACCTATCATATTATTGCAGCAACCATCAAAAAAATAAATATTGATGAATGGCGCAGGCTGCAAGGTGAAATATTTGAGGGTTCAACACAATGGAACGATTTAATTAATTTACTGACCAATAATCATAGCGCATCGGCAAAATCCAAAATAAAAGACCTTTTTCCTATCCATCCATATTCTGCCTATTTATCAACCTTTATAGCCCGCAATTTAGGTTCGACCAATAGAAGTATATTTGGTTTCTTGTACGATAAGGAATATGGGTTCTTAAATTATTTAGACAAAGAGTTAAACGGAGAACGCCTACTTACAGCAGATTATTTATGGGATTTCTTTGTAAATGCTTTTGAAAATGATCAAGAAGCACGGTTTAATCAAGTGCTTGATAAGTATCGGCTGAATATTCAAAGGGTTCAGGAACATGGAGAACAGTGTACAAAGGTATTTAAAGGAATTTTGCTTCTGAACGTATTATTCAAAGTAATTGAAGTCACAGGCGAAGAAGGAAGTCCGGTTACTCCTTCAACCGAGAACATTACTTCACTTTTTACTGGTTCTGGTTTTGAGAAAGAAATATCTGAAATATTAAACTTTATAGACGAAAAAGGAATCGTTACAAAGACACCAGGGGGTGATTTCTTAATTGAGTTTTCATCTTTACCAATTAGAGAAATAGAACAAGCGAAAGAAAGCGTTAGAAATCAATTTAAAGATATAATCAATGTATTAAAGTATGCTCAAATCGATAAGGACTTAGAGAAGAGTATTTTTAAGGACAATATTTACAGAGAGTCTGAAATTGTATTGTTTTCAACCAACATTGAGAATGAGCATATTTTGCGGAATCGTTTAAACAAAGTCTTTGGAAAACCATTCAGTTTAAAATGTGCCGTTTTTATAGCAAACGGAGACTATGATCATTTAACAACCATTCCCAAAATTAAAGAATTAGCGCAAGATGAAGATTTTCAGGATATAATTTTTGTTATCGTTGAAGAACCATTCTCTGAAAGAAATTACGAAAAGTTTATTGATTATATTGCCAGAAAGCAGGTTAGCGACAATCATAGTTATGACGAACAGTCGGTTAAATATGAAAACTACGCAAAAGAACAAGTAAAAGAGTGGTTTTCGAGAATGAGAAACAGATACATGCAGATTATTTTCAGGGACAAGGATGAAAAGCATCTTTCAACTAAAATTGGAAGTGAAATTAACCGTTCTTATAGTCCAATAATCTTTTCAAAAGGTATAGATAATATTTCTCTACTATACAGGAATGCTAATGTCTGGAAGTTTCAAAATGCAATTAAATCTGCAGAGATTTTTATTTTTGCAGATAACCGCACAGAACTGGAAAAAAAAACATCAAGTGGTCCCACTTCATATCTTAAATTTTTAGTTAAAGATAAGGAGGAAGAATATATTGTTTTTGATAATCTAATGTTAAAGCCAGATGGCGACACGAATCACACGTTAAATATTATTCAAAGCGAGATAGACACAAAATTTTCCAAACTCAAACATAGATCGCTTTTCAATATTGGTGAAGAATTAAAATTCTTAACGGAAGCCCCATATGGACTTTATACCAATATGCCAAATATGGCGCTAATGGGTTTTGTCCTAAGAAAATATATTGGAGAACTTTATGTAGCTGATGTAGGAAGACCAATTGAGAAAGATGAAATGCGGGATTTGATCGGCGACATGTTTAGTTTTTGGCAAGACAACAAAAAACAAAATAAATTAAATGTGCGTTTTGGTTCGAAAGAAGAAAGAGAACTAAAAAATATATTACTTGATCTGTTTGATTTAAAAGACTTTAATAGTATTACTGACACACGTTGGGCAATAGTAAATTACGTAAAAACAATTGCAAAATACCCTATTTGGTCGTTGAAATATTATTCTGAAGGAAAGAACATTGCGATTGCTATTGATGAGTTATTAAAACTGATTTTTAATTCCACAAATGAAATAGATGTAAAGCTGATTTCCGGAGTTTTAGAAAAAATAAAGGAATATCGGTTTGAGTTAAAATTAGCACTTAAACCTGAAAATTTCAGTATCGGGTTCTTGTCATTCTTGCAAAGTGTGGATGAAGGCATTTCTATTACAGAAGCAAACTTTAGGGAGGTTGCAGATTATTTGTTTTCTAACATGCAGGAAGAGATAGGTTTATGGAAGGAAGACAATGTAAAGCTAAAAGTATATCAATGGCATACACATAAAAATCAACCTACATCAAATCCAACTCCACCAAATAATCCAGATACTCCTCAAAATCCGGATACTCCTACGCCCATTCCTACTCCAGAAAGAGAAAAAATCATTTACAAAGTCAGGAACTTCAATCATGGTGAACAAGAACTTAAAAATCGAATTGTGAAAATGGTAGAAGAAAATCCTAATTTTTCTCAATTGATAAGTTTGATTGATAAATATCTTAGTTAAACGCATTCATGAAATTGGTAGATAAAATAAAAGAATTTGAAAATCTCGAAGGATTGATTTCTGAAATCAATTCTGACAAGGTTACACGTGATATACTGTCAAGACGATACCCTGTCAGATTGATTTTTTTGCAAAAATTTGAAACTTTTAGATTGTTAATTGAAAGGTTATCTTCGATTGGAGTCAAAAACTATCATCTTGAAAAAGATTTACCTCATCCAGATGGGTGGATTACAAAGGATACATTAATCAATATAGTGAAAAACTTATCTGAGGATACGGCTGTTGTGCCTTTTTCCGAAATTGTAAGATTTTATTCTAAAGAGGATTTTATTAACTTCTTCAATCAGTTGCTGTTAATTGAAAATGATGAATTATCAAGACGGATTTATTTACCATTAATAGGAGTTGAAGAGAGATTTGAGAAAGAATTTTTTCAGGGTTTTACTAGAAAAGAAGAGTCAGCTCCCTACTGGAAAATATCAAGAGAGAAACCAAATTCAATAAAAGTATTTTTATCATCACAAACTTACTCGAAAAGGATTTCTAATTATGAAACCATTGCAAATACTGAAGAATGGCTAAAGTTTTGGAAGAAAAAAAGCCCCTGTGATGTCGTATGTCATTCGAAACCACTAAACTTATTCTACAAGAACACTTTACCTGACACTATTTTTACTATTGAACAGGTTGATAACCCGAAAAATTTAATTGAAAAAATCTTCAATATTGAAGTTCCGATTCCATTTGATAATCTTGATATATTGTTCTGGGAAAAATTTCTCAGCTTTTTAAACAAAGACTATTCAACATTTAAGGCTTTTGTGAAAAGCTATTTCAAGGTTACTTCATTAACAATTTTTACCTTACTGGAGCATTGGCTAAAGTCAAACGATTTATTTGAGAAATGGCTTTTAAAACACTTTGTATTAACTCAAAGTTGTTTAGAAAAAAAATACATTTTTAAAATTCTTGAGTCACTACCAGATTATTCTGATCACACACTACTTAAAAGTATCTACCAAAGAATATTTAGTCTGGAAATCAATGAGGAATTTATTAATGATCGATTAGAGTTAATTCAACAGTTTTCAAGGCTTAAACCAACTAATCTTTGTGATGAAACCCTTGTTGAATTAAATTCTAATATTCGGTCTATTGCCGATTATAGACGGGCGTTATTGCTCACCACTGGCATGTTCCAATTCGAGAAAGTCTATATTCTTGAATTATTCGCAAAAGGGAAAATTGATAATTTAGGTTTATTGTCCCAACGATTTCCTGAAATTTTATATTACAATTCAGAATGTTCATTTGACAATCTAAAAAATGAAAATGAATGGGTTTTAGAGTATTTAAGTGAGTATAAGAAATCAAAACTGAACGACTCTACAACCAACCGTTTGAATGAAATATTGCTTTTAAAGAATACCAATGACCAATCATTTTACAATTGGTATCATAGTTTTGAATCAATTCACAGCATTATCCATTCAAATAAAGTGGATAAAGTAATATGGATTGATGCCATAGGGATTGAATGGGTGTCTTTTATTGAGAATTATGTTATTAATCAAAAACATGATTTAAATGTAATAAAAAAAATCATTGGAGTTGCCAATCTGCCAACAAGTACAGATCAGAATAAATTTTTGGATACGAAATATGTACAGGACTTTGATTCTTTTATTCACTCAAATCTTTATTCTTATCCAGATATTATTATTAAGGAATTTACTGAAATCAAGCGAATTATTGACACGTACTTAATTCTTGATACAGAGCAAACAATTGCGATTGTTTCTGATCATGGACTAACCGCCTTGTCTAGATATGCAGCATCTAAGAAATATGGGAAAGATGATAGCCACGAGGGACGTTTTATTGAAGTTAAGGATAAGGAGCATATTCCTGATACTGATTACATAATTCATAAATCAGAGATTGACCAGAGAAATTATTTAATTGCATTAAAACACAATTCATTAGGGAAAAAACCAATTAGAGAAGTTCATGGAGGTGTAACTCCTGAAGAAGTGTTGGTCCCATTTATAGTAATTTCTAACAAGAAAGACAGTGCAAAAATAGATTATTCTATTATTATTGAGAAGACAGATATACCTAAAAAAGAACCTCTTATTTCAATTAAAATAACTCCAAAACCATCTACAGCAAATATTGAGATAAAGGGAAAAATAACGAAACTTAATTTTAATGAAACAACTCAAATGTGGGAAGTAAACCTTGATAGATCTTTTTCAGGCAAAATTCCAATTAAGGTAAAAACAGGAAAAAGTGAAAAAGTATTCACAATTAACATAATCTCAGGTATAATAGAGGAGGACTTATTTTGAGCACACTTGACGAAAAAATAAAACAAGCATTTCCTGATGAATCGGTTATTAAGATTCCTCAGAATTACAGCGTTTTTGCTGGTAAGAACCTGCCTTCATTCATTAAGGACTTCTTAATAAAACGCTATACTGACAACTATGGCAATTTAGATCGAAATGGTGTTTTAAAATTCTTGGAAGATCATATTCCCAGTAAGGATAACGACCTTAAGAATCGCTTGCGCACTCACAGGGAAGAAGTAACTGTATTAACAAGATTTATTGTTGAAACAGATTTGAAAAATGATAAATTGCTATTTTCTATTCCTGATTTGGGCATAAAATCAAGTGAAGGTCGAATACCTGATCATGTTGCAAAAAAAAATAAAGAATTAAAAGATGGTGAACTTTGGGGAGTTGTCACCTTGGTGTATCAACCACCTGCAGATAAAGAGAAGGGCTTTGTTGAACTCGTTAATTACAAGGCCTTCAAGCCCTATAAAGTAGATTTGGAATATTTCAGAGCAGCACGAAAAGAATTTAGTACAACTGAGTGGATAGACCTATTGATACGATCAATGGAATACAATCCAGATGGCTTTGAATCTTTGTCACAAAAACTGATGTTTCTGAGCAGAATTCTGATATTTATTGAACCTCGACTAAATATGATTGAATTAGCCCCAAAGGGGACGGGGAAATCTTACATTTTTGGTAACCTAAGTAAATATGGTTGGATGATAAGTGGCGGTAAAGTAACTAGGGCAAAGTTATTTTATGATATGACCAAAAAATCAATGGGTGCAATTACATTGTACGATTTTGTTACAATGGATGAAATTCAAACAATTACTTTTTCTGATTCAGCAGAAATTCAAGCAGCCCTTAAAAGTTACCTTGAATTTGGTTATACAACTGTTGCCAATGTTAAATTAGTATCTCAAGCTGGTTTGATTATAATGGGAAACATCTCTCTCTCAAAAGATAAAAAACCTATGCGATTAAAATACTTTTCAGAACTCCCTGAAACATTCAAAGAATCCGCACTTTTAGATCGTTTTCATGGTTTTATTGAAGGATGGAAACTACCACGAATTAGTGAAGATTTAAAAATTAATGGATGGACGCTAAATGTTGAGTATTTTTCAGAAATAATGCATGAACTTCGAGACAAACCTATTTACTCTGCAATTGTTAACGACCTATTGGAAGTTCCTGCAAAAGCCGACACCAGAGATACTACAGCAGTTAAAAGAATAGCTACTGCATATTTGAAACTGCTTTTCCCAAATGTAAATGACACTTCTGAGATCGACAAAGAAGACTTTAAAACCTATTGTTTAATTCCATCAATAGAAAAAAGACAAATAATTAGAAGACAAATTCACCTAATTGATGAGGAATTCTCTGATGAAATGCCAGATATTAAAATTGAAATGAATGAATAATAACCTGCCCGATTTGCAAGCACATTGCCAAAGCCCCACAAGCCAGCACTTTACCCAAAGCTTTGTCAAAGAGCTTGCAAAGCCAACGCACCAAGAGAAATTGTTTTTAAAAAAAATGCTGCCACTAAAAAAATAAAAAACGCTGACACACGAACCGATAGAAAAGAAAGAAAGTAAAATGATAAGGTCTAAAAAACTGAACAAGAACAATGGTTTACAAGACTGGAAGATAGAACACCAGGCGGTAACACGCGGTATAGTTAATTGCCTGTGCAGTGCATATTCGAGCGGTACAGCTCGTATCCAAAGTAGTTGTGACTTGATAGGAAAGTGCTTCGAAATCGGCAACTAACCATACCGCCAAACGTTGGGCGTAATGCTACAAAACCATCGGAAACGAATGGAATTCATAGAGATTGAAATTTAAAACTGACTTGAAAATGAAATATGTTTGTCCATTGATAACAGTATCTGACATGAAAGTGGCTCGTGATTTTTACGAGAATATATTAGACCAAAAAGTAAAATATGATTTTGGCGAAAGTGTTACCTTTCATGGAGATTTTGCAATTCATTTGCAATCTCATTATAAAAACCTGATTGATAATAGAGAAGTAAATTCTGGTGGAAATAATTTCGAATTATATTTCGAGTCTGACAAGATTGAGTTGATAGTTGAAAAATTAATGGAAAATGACATATTGTTTGTTCACGAATTACGAGAACAACCATGGCGACAGAAAGTTGCAAGATTCTACGACCCTGATAAAAACATAATAGAGATTGGCGAAACTTTGGAGCATTTATCTTATAGACTAAGAAAAGAAGATTTATCTTTTGAGCAAATATCTAAGATTACAAATATGCCTATTGATTTTGTGATTGATTCGATTAAAAAGTATGAAATACAAAATAAATAAAGCACATACGCCCAACACACAATATAAAACAGTTGGGGTTCAGTGGTTTGCGGGGTTTTGGTTCCCGCTTCAACTTTCTCCAACGTTGGATAAGAACGCGCTCCGAAAACCCAACCGTTTCATATTGTAAAACGTTGGCAACAAGCCGAAGAAAAGAAACGACAACAACACAATGACAATGAAATTTTTGCTGCATAAGGACAAAGAAGAAAATGGAAAACCCAGCCCACAAAAGCAAGAGTGTGGCTGCCCTTCCCTGCAACCGTCCCTTCGCAGCCACACACATGCTTTTTTTGCCGACCCGCTCACTGCAAATAATGAATCTTAAAACTTTAATGATATGACACTACTTGAATCAATTAACAAACTTGTCGATAATGTGAACATTACAGACAGACAAGAAGAAAACATTAAAAATTCTATATCGAATTTAGAAACACATTTAAAGGATGAAGAAAGCAACCTTTATGTTAATGAGTGCTTTACAAATGGCTCGTGGGAAAGAGATACAATAATCCGACCATTGAATGATGTTGATTTATTTGCTGTTTTGGACTTTGAGGAATGGAAAGATGAATACGGCAATAAACCAAATCCTCAAAGTGTATTAACCAAAATAAAAAACTACTTAAATAAACAGAATGATTACAAAGACAAGGTAAAACAAGACAGACCTTGTGTAACTGTTCATTTAAGCGACAAAGATTTTGATGTTTTACCTAGTTTTGAAATTTCTGGAGGTGGGTACTATATTCCAAAATACGATTTACAAAATTGGACTGAATCATACCCGAAAATGTTAACAAAAGACCTTGATGATACTCATAGATTAAGAGATTATAAATTGAAACAAGTAATCAGGGTAGTAAAATACTGGAATCGAGATTTTAATGGAAAAACAATTCCTTCATATCATGTAGAAGAAATAGCAATAAATATTTTCAAGATGAACACCTTTACAAACTTTGAAGAAGGCATAAGAAAATGGTTTGAGAATGTTGAATACAATATGCAATCAATTAAATTCAAATCAAATGATGAATATGAATCTTCTTTGAAAAAAGCTAAAAAGGTAAAAGATAAATTAAAAGAAGCGAATAAATTTTATACCGACAAAAACGAAGTTGAAGCAAAAAAAATCTGGAAAGATATTTTTGGTAAAGAGTTTCCAACTGTAGATGAAGCGGAAGCAAAAAACATTTCTAAATCATTGACTGAAGGAACATTAAAATATTCAAGTACAGCAGGAATTTCAACCGCAGTTGGAAGCAGTTTATCAGCATCTAAAGGTTTTTATGGGGATGAAGTTCTTTAATAAACATAAACCAAATGTATCTGCACAAATTGGGGCGATGAAATCGAAGTACCCTCAATTTAAAGCAAAGCATTTGGCTAATAATACTGTTACGTTTAATGGAGATTTATTGATTAAGCCGGAATTGCCCATTTATACAGTAAGTGTAGAGTATAGAGGAACGTTATCACCAAGAGTTCGTGTAATAGAACCTAAACTAGTTGAAAATCCACCTCATTTTTACAAAAATACAGAATGCCTTTGTTTGTATCATTCTGATGATTTTAAATGGGATTGCAGAAAACTTGTTGCAAAGGAAATAATGTCATGGACTATTGCTTGGCTATACTTTTACGAAGCATGGTTGCAAACAGGCAAATGGCTTGGACCCGAATCGCATCATACAACAAATACAATTAAAGAAGATAAAGATGAGTAGAATAGTACCATTTGATAGCAATTACACAACCGTCAGAAAATTTGAAAAGTCTGCTTTTTATTGTCTATTATTTTCTGCTATTGCAATTATTTACTTGTGGTTAATTCCTAAAGTTGAACCATTATTCTCATTTAAAATTAGCTCAACAACAATTATTGATTTGGTAAAAGTGCTTAGTTACGTTTCAATGATTGGATATATTGGTCTTTCAAGTGTTGCAAAGTATTTATTTTATTCGGCTGAAAAAGTAAAACGTGGTGATTTAATTGATAACTCATTTGGTACGTGTTATTCCGATTGCAATTCAGCAGGATATTATAATAATGACGACATACCTTTTGGAGTAAAGAAATTAGCAATAAACACTTACGAAAGCAGTTTTCATACAGAACAGACTCTAAGAAAAATGCTCTTTAAGTATGCAATGAAAATGCTTATTTTTTCAATTCCCTTTTTGGTTTCGATTTTTTCAATTGGCGGTAATGATGTTGTTAGATTGCTTTTTGAAATAAGTATTCCGCTGATTATGTTATCTCAATTTTTCATTATAATAGTTTACTATACGGGAGTTAAAAGCGTTAATGAGTGTTTTAAAATTGAATTAACAAATATCGGAAACAAAGCCATTGAAGTTAAAGATAACGCAAGATTTTTAAAGCCTGTTTTAGATTATTATAATATAAAATCATGGGCAACCACAAACTTAGACAGCAAAATCTTTAAAAATCATAACGACCAAATTTCAGAACTATGGCAGAAAAGAAAAGAGAAACTGAAATTAGTTTAGTATTTTGCATTTTTATTTAAACAGATATTTTGAATGAACAGTAAATATAAAAAACTCGAACTTTGTTGGCCAGGAAAGGATATTGAGGTTAAGCCCGAACCAAGAATATTGATTGAAGACCCTGAAAAATCGTATGGTGTAGCCGAAACTGAAAACATGCTCATACATGCCGATAATCTTCTTGCATTGAAAGCATTGGAACAAAACTTTTCCGGCAAAATTAAATGTGTTTATATTGACCCACCTTACAATACTGGTAACGCTTTTGAGCATTACGATGATGGACTTGAACACAGCACTTGGCTTAATTTAATGAAACCACGTTTAGAGTTGCTTTATAAATTATTGTCGAATGATGGAAGTATTTGGATTTCTATTGATGATGATGAGAGTCACTATTTAAAGGTGATTTGTGATGAACTTTTTGGTAGAAAAAACTTTGTAACAAATGTTATTTGGGAAAAGAAATTTTCACCTCAAAACGATGCAAAATGGTTAAGTGATAGCCATGACCATATTCTTGTTTATGCAAAAAATAAGGATATATGGCGTCCAAATTTATTACCACGTACTGAAGAAATGGACAACAGATATAAAAACCCAGATAACGACCCAAGAGGTGTTTGGACTTCATCAGATTTAACTGTAAAAACTTATTCCGAAAGTACAGACTATCCAATAAAACTACCAAGTGGCAAAGTTGTAAAACCGACACAATCTAGATGCTGGTCTGTTTCAAGAGAAAAATTTGATGATTTAGTAAAAGAAAATCGCATTTGGTTTGGAGAAAATGGTAATAACATGCCTCGTATGAAAAGATTTTTAAACGAAGTACAAGCTGGGGCAGTTAGTAAAACTATTTGGTTCAGAACAGAAGTTGGTGACAATCAGGAAGCAAAAAAAGAAGTGAAATCTTTTGAAAACGATAACGTTTTTACAACTCCAAAACCAGAAAGACTATTACAGCGTATCATTCAACTTGCTTCTAACGAGGATGATATTGTGTTAGACAGTTTTCTTGGGAGTGGTACTACTTCCGCAGTAGCCCATAAAATGGGTCGGAAATGGCTAGGTATTGAATTAGGCAACCATGCAAATACTCATTGTTTACCTCGCTTAAAAAAAGTTTGTGATGGTACAGACCAAGGCGGAATTTCAAAAATGCAGAAATGGAAAGGTGGTGGTGGATTTAAGTTCTATAATCTAGCTCCAAGTCTATTGAACAAAGACAAATACAACCAATGGGTTATAAATCCAAATTACAACGCTGATTTGCTTGCAGCAGCAATGGCAAGACAGGAAGGTTTTACATATTCGCCTGACGAAAGCGTTGTTTGGAAACAAGGTTTTGCAACTGAAAATCATTTTATTTTCACAACCACAAATACAATTACAAAAGATGTAGTCGAGCAAATTCTCAGCGAAATGAAACCTGACGAAAGTTTGCGTATTTGCTGTACTGCCTTTATTGAAGGTTGCAATGAAATAAGTAATAGAATTGAAATCAAAAAAATTCCAGAAGTGCTTCTCGGTAAATGCGAGTTTGGAAAAGAGGATTATTGCACAGATACCAATATTATCAATATGCCTGCTGACCCTGATAAACCTTCTTTTATACCATCGTATGTAAAACCTGATGTAAAACCCGAACCGGCAAAAATTAAGAAAGACACACCAACGCAAACGAAATTATTGTTTTAGAATATGAGCAAAACAACTGACTATATAAGCAATACAATGAGTTTAAGAGAGCCTCTTAAACAATCACTTGAGTTATTGGATTCGCTAATTGCAAAAGCCGACCTTATTGGAAATTTAAAGACAGAAAAGAAAATTGAATCAATAAAAAAGGATTGTTCTTTATTTGAGGAGTTTGAACGTGGTTTTCCATCTATTTGTTTTTCGATTGCTACGGGTATTGGTAAGACAAGGCTAATGGGGGCTTTTGTAACATATTTAGTAAAAGAAAAAGGAATCAAAAACTTTTTTATTTTATCTCCAAATATTACTATTTACGACAAATTAAAAGATGATTTTGGAAATAAAGGAGCAGAAAAGTTTGTTTTTAAAGGGCTGCCAGATATTTCAAACAATGCAGTAATTATTACTGGCGAAGACTACGAAACAAATGGTATAAAAGCATCAATAGATTCCATACAAATTAATATGTTCAATATTGGCAAAATAAATTCTGATGTAAAAACAACAACAAAAGACGGCAGAACTTTACCCCCAAGAATAAAACGCTTTAGAGAAACAATAGGCGACAGTTATTATAATTACTTGATGAACCTGAAAGACCTTGTAATTATAATGGACGAATCGCATCGTTATCGTGGTGAAAGGGGTATGGAAACACTAAACGAACTTAATCCATTACTTGGTATTGAATTAACGGCAACCCCCATTGATTCAAGTACAAACCAGCGTTTTAAAAATGTTGTTTTTGAATATGGTTTGGCTGATGCTTTAAAAGATGGCAAATACATAAAAAATCCTGCTGTTGTTACTCGTGCTGATACCGATTTTAAGGGAATGAAAGATGACGAAATTGAAAAGCTGAAATTGAAAGATGCTATTCAGATGCACCGAGATACAAAAATAGCTATTGAAAATTATGTTGCAGACAATAATCTGAACCCTGTAAAACCGACAATATTAGTTTCTTGCAAAGATACTACACACGCAAAATCAATATTTGACTATGTAACTTCTGATGAATTTTATGATGGTGAGTTTAAAGAAAAAGCATTGCAAATTGTTTCTACAAGTAAAACGGAAGAACAAGTAGAGCAACTTCTAACACTTGAAAAGTCACATAATTCGATTGAAATTGTAATACATGTTGATATGCTCAAAGAAGGTTGGGACGTTTCAAACCTTTATACGATTGTACCTCTGAGAGCCGCAAACGCTTTAACATTAATAGAACAAACCATTGGAAGAGGTTTGCGTTTACCTTTTGGTGGTAAAAGAACAGGCGCTGAAAAAGTGGATATGCTTTCTATAATGATGCACGACAAATTTCAAGAGGTTGTTGATGCTGCAAAAGATAAAAATTCAATTCTTTATTCAATCGGTAAAATTCAACTAAATAAATCTGATTTAAACTCAAAGAAAGTAACCGTTGAATCAAAAACCAAAGATGTAGTTGAACTTGAAGAAGAAGAAAAGAAAATAAATCAAATAAAAGACAAGGACATCAGGGCAAAAGCCGAAACAAAACATAAAGCAAAAGTTATTATCAATGCAGTAATAAGAAATAAAATTTCCCAGAAAGTAATTCAAACACCTAATGAACTATCAACTCCTAAGGTGCAAGAAAAAGTTATTGCTGAAATAAAAGAAAGCATTAAAACCACTTATCCTGAAATGCCTGAAAAGGAACAAAAGGGAATAGCCAAAGATATTGAAACAACTTATCAAACGGCAGTACAAGAAATTATAAAAAACAACATTTTAATTCCAAACATAAAAGTTTCGATTTCAGAAAATAAAGGAATTATTAAAGACTTTGATTTAAACACAAAATCGTTTTCAGAAAATATTTTACAACAAGAATTTGAATTAATCAGAGAAACAATTTACGACCACAAGCAGGACAAAATAAAGATTCAAGCACAAACACTTGACTTGCCTGAATTCAGCATTTTGGAGTTTTTAAAAAAGAAATCAGAAATTGACTATGACAATAATTCCGATGTATTGTATAAACTTTGCGGACAAGCAGTAAATGCAATAAAAGATTCGTTGAAAAAGCCCGAAACTTTGGGTGACACAATTTTAATGTATCGTGAGTTGATAGCAATTAAAATTTATGAGCAAGTAAAAGCAAATATCACTATTGAAATTGTTGCTAAATCAAAGCCCGAAGCAGAACCATATTCTTTAATTCTGCCTTGGAATTATTCGAAAGAGAAAGATGATGAAATATTGCATTTCAGAGAAACTGTAAGTGCAAAACTACTTTCTTCAAAGGTATTTAGTGGTTTTGCTAAATCATGCCACGATAAATACAAGTTTGATTCAATCCCTGAAAAACGTTTTGCTGAAATAATTGAAAATTCAGAGGATGTAATTAAATGGATAAGACCAGCATCAAAGCAATTCAATATTTGGTACAATAACAATTCTGACAGATATGTACCTGACTTTGTTGCTGAAACAGCAGACATAATTTACTTAATAGAAATTAAAGCAGAAAACGAGCTTGACGACAAGATTGTCAAGTTGAAAGAAAAAGCAGCTATAAATTATTGCAAAAACGCAACCGAAATAAACAAAGCGAGAAAAGAAAAGACTTGGAAATACGCAATAATTCCGCATGACAAGACAGACACAAACATGACTTTTAAAAAATTAGTAACTGAATTTGGAAAATAATATGCAAACGCACCCGTCCCTTCGCTTTCAGGCACATTTGGCATTCCCACAAGGCTTGCCCTCAGTCCAAAAATGCCAAAAGAGCCTTCAAGCCCGTCCCACTCCAACGCTCGGACAGAAAGACAGTGCAGCAAAAATTAAAGACAAATTAACGAATGACAAGAACGGCCAGTTGCCAACACGCGGTATAGTTAATTGCCGGTGCAGTGGGTATTCGAGCGGCACAGCTCGTATTAAAAGTAGTTGTAACTTGATAGGAAAGTGCTTCGAAATCGGCAACTAACCATACCGCCAAACGTTACAAGCAAGCCGAAAAAAGACACAGACACAATGACAAAGAAATTTTTGCTGCATAAAGACAAAGAAGAAGAAGGAAAAGCCAGCCCACAAAAGCAAGAGTGTGGCTGCCCTTCCCTGCAACCGTCCCTTCGCAGCCACACACATGCTTTTTTAGCAGCCCACGGGCGACATGAACATAAAACGGTAAAGGCGACCACCATTAACGGAGCCAAAACAATTAATTTATAAGAATATGTATAACGAACAATTAGAAAAATTGATTGAGATGGCTCTTATGGATGGAGAGTTAACTGAAAAAGAAAAACAAGTGCTTTTTAAAAAAGCTGAAGCAATGGGTGTTGACCTTGATGAGTTTGAAATGGTTCTGGAAGCAAAGCTCTATGAGAAAACTCAAGCAATGAATCAAGAAACAGAAGCGAAAGCAGCACCAAAATCTGATAAATTTGGTGATGTAAAAAAATGTCCGGCATGTGGTGCAATGGTTCAGTCATTTCAATCTAAATGTCCTGATTGTGGTCATGATTACTCAAATATCGAATCAAATGCTTCAATTCAAAAATTATTTAAAATGCTAGATGATGTTGAATCTGGTAGAAAAGATGATGAAGGTATGGATCCACTAAAAGCTTTTGGCGGTGCTATGGCTAAAGGTTTTGGCATGGGTGGTGTTGGTGATAAAATAAACAATCGTAAAAAAGAAATAATTAAAAACTTTCCTATTCCAACTACAAAAGATGATATCCTTGAATTTCTATCACTCGCAATCCCGAATGCTAGAAAACAAGGAAATTTCTTTACTTCTGGTGCTTTTAACTCTCCTGCCAATGAAAGAAATAAATTACATAATGATTTCGTGCCTATTTGGAAAGCTAAGTGCGAGCAAATTGTCCTGAAAGCAAGATTCTCTATGAAAGAAGATAAAAGTATACTTGAAGAAATTAATAATTATGCCAGAGAATTAGGCATCAAATAATGTGAAATTATGAATGAGAAAATAATAAAATTAGTTGAATATGCTCTTGCTGATGGGGAAATATCTGATAAAGAATTACAAGTTCTTTATAAAAAGTGTGATGAAAATGGAATAAAACATGATGAGTTAGAAAATTATATTTCAACCCATTTAAAAGGCAAGTCTGAAGTGTTTACGCCTAATGATTCTAAAATTTCGGACGAACTTGAAACTGCTATTCAAAGATTAGATGCAATTACTGTTTCAATAAAGACAGCACCAAAAGCATCTCGTTTTTCTATTCAATTTAGAATTGTCGCAATTTTAATGACTTTTGGTATTTATCATATAATATCAATGCTTTCAAAAAAATCATCTTTAGGCTTTCATGGTGAAAAAGTATACTATGATAACATAAATGAGATTAAAACAATTAAAGAAAAGTACGGAAATCACGAACTTATTATTTCTCAGTTTAAGGTACTTAACAAAGTTACTCTTAAATACAAAATTATTAACTATATGATTTTATCTGTGATTGTTATTGCATTCTTATCTCTATTCTTTTCGTAAAACTTTAAAAAATAATATATGGGACTATTCGGAAACAAATCAGAAGGCGGATTAATGGATGTAATCCGCTGTGACGAACAAGAATATCTTGTTTGGAAGTGGCGACCTTCGGGAGAAGCCAATAGCACAAAAAAAGAAAACTCAATCCGTTACGGAAGTAGTTTACGGGTTAAGGATGGTGAATTAGCCGTTTTTGTTTATCAACAAAAAGACGGCACAATGCAAGATTTTATTATAGGACCTTATGACCAAACAATAAAAACTGCCAACTTTCCTGTTTTAACAAGCATTGTAGGTGCCGCTTTTGGTGGTTCATCACCATTTCAGGCAGAAATCTATTTTATAAATTTATCTGGGAACGTACAAATCAAGTTTGGCATCCCATACTTTGATGTGTTTGACCCAAGGTTTTTAGACTTTGCAGTTCCAATGGCTGTACGCGGTACTATAACTTTTAATATCACAGACTACAAAGGATTTATAAAGCTAAACCGTTTAATTAACTTTGAATTAGACGACTTTAAAAAGCAAATTAAAGATGCTGTAACTAAATATATTAAAGGTGTTGTAACTAACATACCAGCAGACAATGGAATACCTGTTTTACAAATGGAAAGGAAAATACTTGAAATTAATGATTTAGTTGCAAAGTATTTGGGTAGCAGACTTGAAACGGATTTTGGTGTAAATATGAAAGGTTTGGATATTGCAGCACTTGAAGTTGACAAAGAAGCTGAAGGTTATGCTGAATTAAGAAAAGTTACAGCAGAACAAACAACAAAAACTGTTGGTGCTCAAACTGACGTAAATATTAAAAATCTCGCAGATACGCAGGAAATTAATGCCAAGAACATGGAAGAAACTCTTCGTATCCAAAGAGAAGAAGCACAAAGAGCTCAAAAACTACAAACAGAAACTCAGAATATTTCTGCTCATCAATTAAATCAACAAACAGAAGTTGCTAAAACAGCAGCAGAAAGCATGGGAAAAATGGGTTCTGGTGGTAGTGGTGGCTCTGGCGGCGGAGGCGGTATGATGGATCCCGGCTCAATGATGGCAAGTATGGCAATGGGCGGTGCAGTTGGCTCTGGCATGGCAGGTGCTGTCGGTGGAATGATGCAAGGAATGAACGAGCAAAAACAAACACCACCACCTCCTCCACAAGTTCAATATAATATTTCAGTAAATGGTCAACAAAGTGGCCCGTTTGGTTGGCAACAATTGCAACAGATGGTACAAAGTGGACAAATTACCAAAGACACTTATGTATGGAAACAGGGTATGGCAAATTGGGAATTAGCAGGAAATGTTCAGGAATTATCATCATTATTTGGGGCAGTTCCTCCACCTCCTCCGCCACCACCTGCTGTCTAAATTATATTATTACTAAGTAGCAAACTTAATTATTAAACATATGGAAAACTTAAATTTTAAATCAGCACGTTTTTGGCCTCTTTTTAGCAATATCTTTTTCCCTGCAGAACTTACGCTGGATAATGAATTTGCATATTACAGAAAAAAAAGGCTCTTTTTCAAACCCAGCCAAGTTTCAGTAAACATTAAAGAGATTGCTTTTTTCGATACCAGCGGTATTTTTAATAAAACCTTAGAATTTGGCTATACCGACCAAATATTAATGAAAGGGATTAGTAGCAAGAATTGTAATATTATTAAAAAGCATATTATTGCAAACGGGGCTAAAATAGGAAAAGAAGGATTTGTTGTTAAATCATTACCTTTTACAGGTCTTTCAGATTTACTCAAACCATTGAAATGGTTTTTAAGAGAAAGGTTAATTTTAACCGATGACGCTGTTTTGTTTATAAAAAGGAAACTGTTCTCAAATAAAACAACCTATTTGCCTTTTGGGAAAATTTCATTTGGTTACATTGATGGTTGGCTATCAAAAAAGATTTATATAATTGGTGAACAAAATATAATGCCTTCATATTCTTTCCCAAGTAAACCTATTAGTACATTAAAGGCAAAATTAAAGGAAATAGGTTTAGAACTGAAAAAGGGTAAGTCTTTTAGACCATTCTGGTTTTCTTCTGGGAGAAATCTTGTAAATCCACCCCGAATCTTCTGCACAGAAAAAGAAATTGCATACATAGATGTTTTACCTTTTAAAGATACCGTGATAAAGGTTTTGCGTTATAACGAAATTGAAACCTTTAAAAAACGTAAATGGTATTCTTTGCTTGGCAGTATTGTTATCTCTGGTAATGTTGAAAATATTCGTGGACAATCAACTATTGAATATTCTCGTGAAATAAAGAAGGAAATGGAAAGCGAGAAACCAGTGATTAAAGATGATGAATTCAAAAACAACATCGTGATTTTACTAAAAAATGTTTGGTTTTATAGATGGCGTGTGTTTTTCATTTCAACTGGCATAAGAGCTTACATTAAAAACCATAAAAATCAATAATATGGATGATAATAGTTTTTTCTCAATAGACAGATTAGTTGAATTCGGTATGGGTATGGCTGTTGCTCAGCAAATGGTTAAAACCATGAATGAATCAATGACTAATATGCACATTCCAGGTGCAATGAACTCAATGGAGAAACCAAAAGAAAAGTTTTTCTATGCTATGATTGAAGGCAATCAAGCAGGCCCATTTTCTGAACAAGAATTGGCTCGCTTGATAGCAGAAAAAAAAGTTTCTAAAGAAACTTATATCTGGATGCCTTCTTTGCCAAATTGGAAAATGGCAGAACAAATACCAGAAGTTTTAAAATTAGTTGCGTTAACTCCTCCACCATTTCAACAAAATAAATAGCTTATGAAAATAAATCTTGTACAAACAATAATAGCCATAGCGGTAAGTGCTCTTATCGCTTATGGCTTGTATAATTTTCACGATGGTGAAAACCAAATACTTTTAAGTGTTGGCAGTTTTGTGTTTCTTGCGTCAACTTTGGTGCTTACAATCGGAACAAGTTTTCAATTGCCACGAACAACAACAAATGTCAGAGTTGTATCGGGGATTTTCTTTGCTGTGGCTTTGATTAGCAATTTGATTTTCACGTTTGTTGAATTTTCAGTCCCAAGTTATGTGATTACAAATGGTATTTTACTATTAGTTTTTATTTTGATTGCATACTCAATAAACAGAGCAAAACAATAGCCAACGCTTCGTAGTCAAGCACATTTGCAGGTCGCACAAGCCGACGCACTTCCAAAACCTGCAAAAGAGCTTGCCTACCCAAACGCACTGATAGAAAAATATGCAGCAAAAATGAAAGACAGAATAACGAATGACAAGAACGGCCAGCTTGTAACATGCGGTATATTTTATTGCCGAGATAGTGCTGATATCAACGGCTGTGGCTCGCTTCAAACTTTATCGTGGTTTGACAGTGACGTGCTCCGTAATCGGCAACAAAAACATACCGCTATCCGTTAGAGGTAATAAGGGCTTTGTTAAAATATGAAAAATAAAAGCTTAGAATCAATAACTTCAATACATAATTTAAGTACTGCCTGTTCGGAATCAGTTGCTCTTTATCGGGATAAAAAATAAAAATACTTCTTTCCGGTTTGCCCGAACCCTAATTTGCATATTGTAATTCACGGTTTTGCTTTTTTGTAATTTGCAAAACCGGCTCATGAGAACAATATGCAAATCCCCCCTCCCGTCAGCAAACCTGTATTTGTGTAACATGACAGATTAGCAACACTTTTCCTTATCCACCTCTAACAAGCTGGTAAAATTAATAGCCTTGACACGGTGTTTGCAGGGGGCACTACTCTCAAGAGAAACTTGTTTAACAAGACATATCCGGACCGCGCAAACAATGTCTATTTTGTAACAACAGGAAACTAAGATTCGATACATTACAAAAAATCTATTCCGACGCGCCATATACTACAATGTTTTGCATGTTAATGGCAAACACCGCGCCATCCGCCTAAGGGCGGAACGGCTACTAATTTTACCAGCAAGCCGTTAGAGGTAATAAGGGCTGTGTTAAAATCTGAAAAATAAAAGCTTAGAATCAATAACTTCAATACATAATTTAAGTACTGCCTGTTCGGAATCAGTTGCTCTTTATCGGGATAAAAAATAAAAATACTTCTTTCCGGTTTGCCCGAACCCTAATTTGCATATTGTAATTCACGGTTTTGCTTTTTTGTAATTTGCAAAACCGGCTCATGAGAACAATATGCAAATCCCCCCTCCCGTCAGCAAACCTGTATTTGTGTAACATGACAGATTAGCAACACTTTTCCTTATCCACCTCTAACAAGCTGGTAAAATTAATAGCCTTGACACGGTGTTTGCAGGGGGCACTACTCTCAAGAGAAACTTGTTTAACAAGACATATCCGGACCGCGCAAACAATGTCTATTTTGTAACAACAGGAAACTAAGATTCGATACATTACAAAAAATCTATTCCGACGCGCCATATACTACAATGTTTTGCATGTTAATGGCAAACACCGCGCCATCCGCCTAAGGGCGGAACGGCTACTAATTTTACCAGCAAGCCGTTAGGTAACATGCCAAGTATTTACACTAAAAACGAAAAAATGTGGCCAAGAAAAATAAAGAATCCGAGAGCCTATTAAGCATACCCGGGATAGGTAAAAAAATAGCTCAGGATCTCCACATAATTGGAATTCACCACGTCAAAGATTTAATAGGGCAAAATCCAGAAACTCTATACAATGATTTATGCTCAGAATACAAAAAGAGAATAGATCCATGTTTACTATACACATTTCGTTGTGCGGTCTATTATGCAGAAAATGACAAGCATGACCCTGCCCTACTGAAATGGTGGAATTGGAAAAATAAATAAAAATAAAAAAGCACGTTACCTAACAAGGCCGGTATAGTTAATTGCCTTCGGCCAATATCAGGACTCTGCTCCTACTGTAGTTTTCTGCTTTGGCCGTCCATCGCGCGAAGCTGTCATGGTTTTTGCGAGCCAGATATAGTATACTGCTCCAAAAACAAAAGTTTTCTGCTGGCCTGCAAAAACACATGCCAGCCCCGACACAGACGGCAACTAACCATACCGCCTGGCCGTTAGCAAAAATGCTCGATGCATTCAAATTGCTTCCCGCCGTATCATGATATTTTTTTTGAACTGTGATAATTTCGATTCCCATGACCACGTTGCCAAGGCACCACTGTTACTTTGACTAATTGCTTTTAATCCATAATCATTCTCACTTTGACAGATCGCGTCGCCAGCAATTCTCTTTTTGTTGATATATTGTTTACGCACTTTTGCTAACAGCTCTGAGAATATTAGATTTATTAATAGAGACATTCTGCATTTTAAAAAACCATTAGTCAGACTAAAGATTTTAACCCGAACAAAAACAAAAAAATAATAAAAAGGAGCCTTCCTGTCAGATACTGCTTAACGAACAGAACAGGGCACTTTTGCTAACAAGCGGGTATAGGCAATAAGCTTGTCACAATTTTTGCGCTACACCTTGACAATTTCATATTAAAACAAAAATCTCGTTCGTTTAGAAGCATCGTGATTCCGGCTCTTAATAAATCTGTACTAAAGAGACAATTAAATCTTTCGCCGGGATAGCAAAAATTGCGCCATACCTTCCTTTTCCGGCCGAAAGAAGCCTTCTGCTTAATAAGCCAGATTGATGGTTCGTCCGGAATGCGTCAGGTAACACTTACTGCCCATACCCGCTGGCCGTTGTGTGCAACCCTGACAGACCTAAGTACAACAATTAACCGATTGAAAAGAAAATATGATACCAGCCCACAAAAGCAAGAGTTTGGCAGCCCCATCCCTGCATCCGTCCCGTCGGCTGTCAAACACATGCTTTTTTATCCATCGCACGATTCGAACAGAATTATGACCAATTCAAAATAGTAATATATCGACTCTGCAATAAAAATTTATTAATGAGTTTTTCATCCTGTTTCTTTGACAAATATTAATCATTAAAAATTTAAAAGGATGAAAAAATTATTTTATTTAAGCTCAGTAGCTATTTTACTATTTACAAACAGCTTGATTGCTCAGGACAAACATGTTGACAGGTATTTCATGATTACTCCTATGGAGATTAATTCACAAAAAAATGAAACCCAAGAGTATGAGGTAACCTTAAAATGGCAAAACTTGGATGCAATTAATGGAAATAAGATAAACTGTAATGTTGTAGATGCGACATATATTGTTGGAGAAAATGACCTTATTAGTTGGAAAGATGTTAGTCTCGGGCAAATTGAGGATTTTAATCAGACACAATATAAAGGTAATGATTTGCCCGCGTTTAATAATTTATCATACAAGTCTAAAGATACAGCTTTTTTATCAGAGAAATTTTACAAAGATATTCCAGTAGACCAAAGAGATTTAGCGAAGTGGCTGGTTTCAGATGCAGTTCAAATGCAAGGATTAGCATGGTATGTTTTTGATAGTTTGGAGTTTAAAAAGGACTTTAAACCTAAGTTATTGGAAAATTATGATGTGAAGTTTGAGGACTGGGTTACTTTAACAAACAAATACCAAAAGTTCGTTTGGTCAGGTATTACAAAACATAACGATGAAATTTGTGCAGTCGTTAAATTTGAATCATTTTACAATCCAGTAAAAATAGATAATGAGCAGATGCAGGTAAAAGGTCGTTCACTTTATTACGGAGAGATGTGGATTTCATTGACAGACAAACAAGTTGAATATGCAGTCATGGTCGAAGATGTTATAATGAAATTAAAGAGTTCAATGTTTCCTGATGAACAATTAATTGATTTACAACGAGAAATAGTTTTCAATAAACAGAAATAACTTCAAATTTATTGGAAATGAAAAAGAATAAAAGGACAATAGCATTCATATTATCACTATTATTTAGTATTGTGTTCTCACTACTTTTTAAATGGGCGCAGACCGGAAATCCTTTCAAGGCAGAGACACTTATGTACGGTGCAATTATATTTCTTAATATTTTAATATTGGGAAGTATTGCTCAGAATTCATTTCAAAAGGTTACAAACAAATCGGCAATGCAATTGAAAAAGAGTCTTTTACCCTCATTTATTCTTTTTGTTTTGTTAGCTATGGCAATTTCTCTTTCTATTGTTAGTATTGGAGTGTACACTTTTTACCTGATAAAAGGATTAGACACTACCAATTTCCTGAAACAGTTATTCCAAGTGGAACTCTCTAGTGCTATCAAACAATTTTCGATTTGGATTTTAATCGGTTCGGCTTTCTTATTTTATATTATTTGGCGAAAGGCTATAGAACGAGAACAAAAGTTGCGCGAAGAAAACTTGAAATACAAATACCAAAATCTAAAATCACAGGTTAATCCACATTTCTTATTTAACAGTCTCAATACACTTTCGGAAATAGTGTACGAAGATGCAAAAAAAGCCGACAAATATATTCAAAAATTGTCAGGGATATATCGATACATTTTGGAGAATGAAGAAATTGATTTAGTGCCTCTAAACAAAGAAATTGAATTTGTAAAACAGTATTTTGAAATTCAGAAAGTTCGTGATAATGATAAGATTTTGTTGGAAATTGATTTTCAGGATGCGTCCAAATTTAAAGTTGCACCCGTATCTTTACAAATTCTGGTTGAAAATGCCTTAAAACATAATTCAAGGTCAGAAAAATTACCGTTAAAAATCAGAATAGAAAGGAATATTGATAACATCGTGGTTTCTAATAATATTCAGCGAAAGAATATTTTAGAAAGTAAATTAAAAACAGGATTATTAAACTTAAAAGAAAGAGTAAAACTTATTCTTAATAAAGATTTGATATATGAAGAAAATAACAACCAATTTATTGTAAAATTACCCATTATTAAGTCGTAGAGATGAAAGTGTTAATTATAGAGGACGAAAAACCTGCTGCACATAAGTTATTAAGATTGTTAAGGGAAATAAACCCAGACATTGAGGTTATGGATGTTCTAAAATCGGTAGAAGAATCGATAAATTGGTTTTTGCATAATCCAAAACCAGACCTGATATTCATGGATATTCAACTTGAAGACGGAATTTGTTTTGAAATATTTGGAAACAAACCGATTCATACACCTATAATTTTCACAACTGCTTATGATGAATATACATTACGAGCTTTCAAGGTTAACAGCATCGACTACCTTTTAAAACCGATTGATTCGGATGAACTTAAAAATGCAATAGAAAAATTTAACGTGCATTATAAACAAACCGATTATTCAAGGTTTGAGTCAATTATAAATCAGTTACATTCAAATACAAAAGAACGATTTTTAATTAAAATTGGGGAACATTACAAGTCGGTGCAGACATCAATGATTAATTGTTTTTACATCAATGAGAGATGTAATTTTATTCATACAGATAATGGAAAAAATTATCCTATTGATTATTCCCTGGATAAAATCGAGCAACAGATTGATGCGAAATCATTCTTCAGGATTAACAGGAATTTCATTATTAATTATTCCGCAATCCAGGATATTATTGCCTATTCATCGAACCGATTAAAAATTGTATTAAAAGACTGGACTGAAAAAGAAGATATAATTGTAAGCAGAGAACGTGTTTCGGATTTTAAAGAATGGATGGACAGGTGATTCCTTCCCTTCGCTTGAATACACATTGCCAAGCCACACAAGCCAAACGCAAAACCAAAGCTTGGCAAAGAGTATTCAAGCCCATCCGCCCGATTAGATTCGACCATTGATAAAAAAAGAATTAAATTTAGAGACTGATAATAAGGGCAGCACACAACACATGGTATAGTGCATGCGGGTTTCAGAGGTGTTCGAGCGTTTGTGGCTCGTAAAAAAGGTCGGTGTAAACTGATAGGAAATTGCTTCGTAATCCCGCACGACACCATACCATCAAACGTTACCGTGCATTAAAACCTCGTACTCCTGTTTTCACTACTTTTGAAAAAAAAGTATCAATGACTAACTCTGAAATCAAAATATTCAAGGCAAAA
>Ga0302241_1000675_pt1 | contig 28925 bp, 23 predicted proteins | sample AAG_UR_Arg_MG_FD_193532 | JGI IMG/M metagenome (GOLD analysis project Ga0302241, IMG submission 193532) | Enriched activated sludge microbial communities from anaerobic digester in WTTP, New Holstein, Wisconsin, United States - AAG_UR_Arg | ecosystem: Engineered > Bioreactor > Anaerobic >... | reverse complement strand
TGCAGGAAAAGAATTCTGTTGCCCCCATAGCATTTATGAGGGCAAACAGCTTATCTTTTACGGGTTTTAAACTCGCTATGAACTCGCGTATTTCAGGAGCCCACGCGCAGTCAGACGCCAATTTGACATTGATGTCAGAACGGTTAAGCAATCTAACAGTGGGCTCCCCATAGTTATCGTATGGCGCGAAATCTAGTAGTTTAATCATGACAATTATCCAGTCCAGTCAGAATCTACCATAGCGTTGAAGTCGTTATCGTATGCTTTTGTGCCAAGTCCGGCCAGAGCCTTCATAGTTTCCAATCCACCACTTCCCTGATTGATGTGTCCAGAGATCTGAGCTAGCTGTCCAACTACATTATGATCGATTCCGCGCATGCCATACGAAGCCATATTAGATATGAACTGTCCAGCTACGAGGGGATTGGTAGTAAGCTTAGGGGCGAAGTCATCCAGGACACTCCAGTATTTATCTACTTGAGCTCTGGGCATTTCCGCGAGCTCCGGGAATTCCTCAAACATTTGATGGTATGCCAGCTCCTTTTTTACGGCGTCTTTAGCTTTTCCGTAAAGAGTAGACGCGCCCATAGCACCTATAGTACCGAGACCCAACATATTGAGCGCGCTTATTACGCTGGGCATGCCCTCAGATCCGAGCAGTCCCGCGAGTCTTCCACCGACTCCGGCAGTCTTAACATTGTTGAGATTGTCTACCAACTGATTAGCCAGAGTAACGTCTGCTGACCCGACCTTCATGGTCTTAGTACTGCTTTCTGATTTAACATTCTGCTTACTCTGTGGAGCTGCAGGTTTAGCCGGTCCTTTTGCACATCCAGCTACTTTAGCTCTGCGCTCGCGTATTACATCCAGTAATGTCTTAGGCATCTTAGTACTCCCTATCTTGTTATTGAGTGTGTTAAAGTCGTTTTCAAACTGCTCAGTTGGAGGCGTTATTCTAGATAAGGGCTTATTATTCATGAGAGATTCTTTCATGTCGGTGCCCCCTCCCAACGCCAGCGAGCTGGCAGCTATTCCCACTGGATGCGTGAACGCCCAGCCAAATAATTTATCCACAAACCCCATCTTCTTCATTCGAGCTCTTCTCCTCGAACAGTAGGATGGGACATCAGTGCACTGTCTAGAAATTCAATTTTGGATACGATATAATCTTTGGCTTTGCCGAGCTCCGACATATCGCAATCATGACGCATTACCGTATCCAGGTGCTTTAAAATAGGGTGCTTCTTGTTTACTGCGACTTCAGAAGAATTTCCCAAAGCATCTTCGGTATACTTTTTACCAGCTTCCTTTATAGAGATGCCCTTGTCTTTTAGGCGCATAGCAATTTTATTAAAGATAGAAAAAATCTTATTTTCAGCTTCTGGGTAAGTAGCTCGGGCCGCTACATAAGCTCCTGCAATATTTTCGCCTCTCAAAGCCGCAGTCTTTAACATATCTTCCAGCGCCAATTCGGCTTCTTTGGCAATGACTGTGGACTCTGCCATAGCGCTATCCAGCATATCTTTATAGTGGGCCAGTTTATTTAACACTTTACGTATCTCAGTTTTGGATACCTTAGCTTCTTTAACAAATAACTGTGCTAATTTTTCTAACTCAGCGGTCTTGGTTTTACCCGAGACAGTGTCAACTTTTTCAGTTGGGGGCAGCAGGTCTTTAATACTAGAAATAGACGAATCAGCTTCCTGCAGTACGATAGAAGAAGTAGAGTTAAGGCTCTCGGCTATCTTCTCTTGATCTGCAAGCTTAAAGGTAAAATTACCGTTTTTATTCTTGTCCCAAAGCTCGTCGTATGTAGACACGTTTGCAGACTCGCACACTCTGGCAACCTGGTGGGGATTAAGACGAGCTTCCTTGGCCATGGTTACAATAGTAGCATTCATGTCTACATTATCCTTAAGATACTTTGTAGACGCGGTCTTTCCCATCATTTTAAGTTCAAGTTCTGATTTACTCATCGTAGTCTCCAGAGAATAGCATTATATCTATAAGTACCGCATATAGGTGTGGATGTCAAGATATGCATACTCATTACTTAAATTGATCCTCCGTTATTTAGGAACAGACTCTCTAATGAAGTCAAGTAATGCGTCTATATCAGAGTTACTTACCGGATCACTTCCAAAAACATCTCTTTTGTACCTACGCCTGATACCGTCGTATATCATGTCTTCCGATATCCTATCTTTTATGGCCCGCATATACTTGCGTTCACTATCTGCTATAACGGATCCAGTTCTGTCTTTAACACGCTCAGAAACTCGATTTAGTTTGTCCAACTCGTTCTTAGAAATATTCTGCCTCAATTTCTTTAATTGAAGATTTGACATGATGAATTCTGGATCCAAGTTCCCCGTATTAGGGGGCACTGTATCTGCAAAATATGAGTCCACCTTCATGTTATTTACGGGGACGGGAATAACATATTCATAGTTTGGGTCGGTAGACCAGTCTCTATTTTTACCGTAAGTTCTGGCATCTCCAGTATCAATGTATTTTTTGAGTCGCTCGCGTCTGACCTCAGGGTTAGACTCTGCGAAATGCGGAGTGGGGAATATGTTCAACTTTTCCTGAGTGGCTTTATCCGGAAGTTTGGCCACGTTGAATCGTTTATATATTCCGCCCTTATTTGTGTATCCAGCAGCTACTTGTGGAAGTCCAGACCAAAATAGTCCGTAGCCACTTGAATCTTGCTCCGGACTTATACTGCCAGCTCTATAAACATGTGTCGTGTTCGGATCCAATTTTGACAGCAATTCCTTCCCGGTTATACTCTCCTTTTCCAAGAACGGCTGCATGAGTTTAACTGTTCTAGATTCTCCTCGTGCTATCGCATTTTGAGCTCGAGCTATTAGGGGAGCCAACTCCTTTTTAGCCTCTCTGACCTGTTTAGTTAGCCTAGCAGTTTCATCCATAAAAATTCCGGGACGTCGTCTAAATAAATTACTAGCGTTGGAATTCCACCACTTTCCTAGACCTCTAATGTTAGCTGCGCTAACCTGCTGATCTGGCTGAGTGATCCTATTGAACAGAGTTCCAGTCATAATACTCGGACCCCTATTGTGAATCCAGGAGTATGCCTTAGGGTCAACTTCCAGGAGTTTTTTGGACATCGCATTGACCTCTGAAGTCTGAAGCCCAGGATTTCCCGCAGCTCTCCTCACCGCATCCCACTTTCGTATCCACTTCGCGGCGCACTTCTCCAGGGATTTAACTGTTATATCGTAAGCTAATTTTTCTAACACACATACCTCCCTAATCGCTATACCTATGATCCAGGAAAGACTTAAGCTCCGACACCTCTTCCGGAGTCTTAGCTATTGGAGTTCGGTACAATTGCGCTATTTCCTTATTAATCTGAGGCGCATACTTGGCGTCTATTTTAGGGGCAGGATTATTATAGGCTCTGAGATGAGAGTTATATGAAGGTGCGCGGGTCTGTTCGAACCATTGCCGGGATTCTGGTGTCTTAAACATATGATAGGCGTTAGTATTTCCCATCATTTTAAGTTCAAGTTCTGATTTACTCATCGTAGTCTCCAGAGAATAGCATTATATCTATAAGTACCGCATATGGGTGCCAGTGTCAAGAGGCAGATGACTACATCACATTAATACACGGCCCTTCGTTTAAGAAAGTCTGTAGTTGAGTAGTTTCTGACGCTTGGGGACAACACACTATAAGGCTCAGACAGGGCGTTTAAATCATCGTCAGTCAAATTAAACTGACGTTTCAACTCCTCGTTTAATTTAGCGTTCTCCCGGCGGAGTCTTTGCATATTAGTCCCCGCTCTAGGTATCTCAGCTAATCTAATCCCGTCTAAAGTTTTTGTTGGGCCATCTAATAGTGGGTGCCCCTGATGTTTTACGAAGTATTTTTTTATATTTTTAAGCCCAGAAACTTCTGGAATTACTATTTCATATCGAGGATCAGCCGCCCATTCAGAATTTCCGCCTGCGCGAAGGAGCTTTTTTATGGGTTCGAATACGGCATAATCGTGGATGCGTTTAAGTCTATCTCTACGCTCCCCTATCTCTGCTAGATGCGGACTAAAGTAGGTTCCCATCTCGGTCATCTCCCGCTCGGTGGGAGCATCCGCTGTGTACACATATGGGGCGTGTTTTCCTTTAGCGTATCCAAGAGATACCTCAGGAGTTCCAGTCCAAAATAAGTTTTTATTTTTACTGATATTATCCCCCGCTCTAAGTATTTTAGAGTCGCTGCCCAGTCCCTGGATGAAATCGTTAGCTGCCATATCCGGTGTGCGCATATTTCCTCTCAGCGACTCCGATATCCTGGATATAAGCCTTCCGCGTTTTGTTTTTTCCGGTTGAGAATTTATTAAACGCTGCATGGAGGACTGCGTATTCCGAACTTCGCTTAAGGGCCTGGACCCGTCACCCTTCTTCCAATATTGGGGCAACTCTCGTACGCTATTCCCCTTATTAAACATTGCATTATTGAAGGCATCTACTGTTGATTTCCTGTGCGCCCAGTCTAAGTAGGAGGGGCCGGGAATACTTGCATATCCGAAGCGTTCCAGCTCTGGGCTAACCCCCATTAGTTTAAGCGCCTTGTTGTGGAGTGATTCCCCTGCATTCTGTATAAAACGCATCACCTTTCCTAAAGGGGTGGCATATAATTCTTTTTCCTGTAGTAGCTCTTTCGCCCCGACAGTTGGAATCAACCCTCTGGCATTAGTAGTGTTTAACCTATCAGATACAGCATTAAATTCAGCAACCGTAGGAGCAGATTTACCCATCATCTGGCGCGCTTTAGCCCATCCCCGCTCCCATTTTGTGGCGAGTTTTTGCATAGAAAGCTCAGTTATATCTTTGGCTAATTTTTCTAACATACTATCCCCTATCGCTATGTAGTATATGATCCGCCGTCATCTTACACATCATGTACGAATGAAAGGCATCGTCCGGAAGAACGTGGTCATAGTACATATCACGCCCATTGTCTCTAAAATTAACACAAATAGTGAGGAAATCGCTAGAGAATTCTTTGAAATCACTCCAGCAGAAGAAGTCCACCTTTTTATTTTTTATCTCAACAAAGCGGTCAGTCATGCATTCGGTACGGTTGAACAACATTCTTCCCGCTTCAGGGATCCACCTAGCAGTAACCCTAAGTGCATCGTTAGCCTGCCACTCTATTATCCTGCCCGGACCCACTGCCTGCTTTAACTGCGCATTGTGCATAAATCCTCCGCCCCAGTCAACGCCTGTGGCAGTTATGCCTAGTCTGTTTATTACCTGCGCAATGTAATTGACTTGATAAGTGGGGTCAGACTCATTACCTGTGAACTTTTTCATCCCTAACAGATGGAATCTATCGGCCCAGTCATAATATCCAAGAGTCATTACTGTATACCCAGTAGCACTTCCACCGCGCAGAGATTTCAAGCTGATATCTCCGTGTCCCCAGTCTACGCCTAAAAATAGATGCATATCCTGGAGCTCCTGCGTGCGGACGAAGCTCATCTTTACGCCCGGACGGCAAACTTCCTGCAGTTCAACTTCGGTTATTGGGTTGGCGCTGTTATCGCAGGGAAGTGCCATGACTTCGTTTGCAAACTTGGCGGCGGGGTAGGTATTCAGCTTCTCTATGATCCTGTTCCACTTAACAGTGGGCGATATGATCTGGGGCACCCGGAACCCCGCCATGTAGATACCATTTCCAAGGGGCTTCTTGGCCACCCATTCTCCCTGAGCGTCTTTAGGAATGTCCTTCTTGCACCGCTTACATATGATCCCTTTCGGCCCAATGTTTTCGTTCATCAGGATATTCCACAGATTGCAGTGAGGACATTTTAATACCCACTCGTTCTGGGTGCTTCTGTACCATAGTTGCGCCAAAGTGTTATTAAGAGTTTTCGGTGTGCCCGCATAAGTTCTCCACTGGTACTTGGAACCGGATAAACATTCTTCAATAATGGGCACGTTGCCCATGATAATATCCTGGATCTCGTCTATGGTTACTTTATCCGCGGATATACCTCGGATAGCATCAGCGGTATGAAATGCGTAGCGTAGCGTGATGCTGGCACCGGTAGTGAACGTGCGTTTGTTCACATTACTAATTACCTCGCCATTCATACATAGCTCTTTAAATGTAGGGGAGAACTGAATGAATGGGAGGAGCTTGCTGTTAGAAAATTCTGAAGTCTGGTCCTGACGCGGAGACACATATAGAATGTTAAAGAATGGAATCGTAGCCACATCAACAAGGCTATCTGATGCCAGGAATGTCGATTTACCGTACTGTCGTCCCATCATAAGAAGGGTGTCGGACTCTTCTATATCGTATAGAGATACCATAGGTTTTCTGGTATCTAGACTATACGGCTCATTGTTCAGTCTGAGCAAGTGCTGAACAAGATTTGATTTTTTACATATAACTGGGGAGGAGCTCACATCACATCTCCGTCAAACTTATCCGCGCTCTTTATATCGCCCTGGCTTATCTTTTCCAGCTGGAACTTAAGCGCTTCCACCGCATTAGTAGATTGACTGCTGGTGACACTCTTATACTTTTCAGCCGCCTTCATGGCTAGCTCAGCCCAGCGTATAACTTTATTGGTGCTCTCAGAGTCTTCATTGGACAGCGAGGCTTTGAATTTTAAAAACGCCTCATTCATAACTTCTGCCAGAACATCTTCTAACTTTAGTATGTTCTCTCCAGTGAGCTTCCACTTAACTTGAGTGTCTCTCTTATGGAATGCGTCCAGAAATAGGCATCTATTTCTAGGGGAAACGACTCTGCTGATGTAATGGTACAGCTCCAGCTTGGTGACCACATCCACATTCCAGAAATACTTTCTGAACAGATATATAGCGCGCAACGACAGGACCATTCGGTGTTTAGCGAATAAAAGGTCCACCACTTCCTGATCGGTATTTCCATATAGCATGGCGCTCATTACTAACGGGTGCAGGGTAGAATCCGTGAGTATTAGCAGAGAGTCTTCCCATTCTGGATCTCGCTTTCCTGCTAATACGGGTATCATTTCGTCAATGTTTAGGAATGACACCGCTGACGCCGCCCCCTTTAAAAACTCATCGAAGTTATATTTTGGGCCAGGCGTAATATAGATTAAAGCAGAGTCCGGCACATTTTCAAGTACCGAACTCCGCTTGTCATCTAATTCCTCATAGGAGGGAACCGTAAGTCTCAACGCACGAATCCTGTCGGCTATGGTTTCATTCCCGTAGCCTTTTATTAACAGCGCTTTGAGATAGTTTTCGAACGGGTACATCATGGCGGATCACATATTTCCCTCTAGAGATTTTATAATTCCATGAAGAGACGTCAGAACATTCTTTACATCCTGCTCTTCAACCATTGTGTTTCCAAGTCTGGTTGACATTAGAAGTTTAGCCAGAGCTTCTTCCGCGACTTTCATCTCAGGGATGGCAGTCCCAAATTCCCGCATATTATCCGGAGTTAGGTAGTTCAATGCCAATACGGTATCGACGGTTTCTTCGTCTTCCATTACGGCGGCTACTTTTAGTGCAGACATCTTGTCTACCTTCTGCTTCATATTGCTGGAGGCAGTTGGCTTAGCTTTGTCAGAAGTAACATCCTTAGCACGTTCTCTAACATAAGCACCAGTGCCCGGAGTGCCACTAACAAGGTCGAAAGTTTTTATTTCACCCGCAGCTATTTTTGACATGGACTGCATTACACCTGATCCTTCTGCCTTTTTGAGCAGAAGAATGGCGGCGGTTTTAGATGCTATAGTAGGTTCATTAGAACCTATTTTAAGACCAACGTTATCTCGGTCGATATTCCACATTCGAATAGTAGTAACCGGAGAGTGAGAGCCGCCTTTTAAGCGTATAGCAGACTTTAGATCAGAAGCGGATTTAATAACAGAAGATGTTTCAGCGGGCAGCGACAGGATTGGGTATCCTTCCGGGACGTACCATACTTCTGCGGTCTTCTCTACTGGGCATTCTTTAGGGACGTATTTAGTTTTTACTGGAGCGGTAACTCTAGGATCTGAAGATACTATGTAGGCCACTTTCCCTTTAAAGGATGTTCCAGACACCACTGTAACTTGATCCCCAGCCAGTTTCATATTTGTTACCGAGGCTATTTTTGTCGGAGGAGTGAACTCCACCAATCTAGTATCTACAGATACATCCACCGGCACTGATACAATATTGTTTACACGCAGCTGTGCCGCGCCCTTAAGATATGCCGTTTTATTCATCTTCATAGAGGTGGATTTACCGATTAGTTCTCTCTGAAGAACGTATTTTCCATCGGCGCACAGTCCCAGGTATCGGGGCTCGTCTGAGGCTGTCTTTACTATTCCAACCACTTCAACATCCACTGGGGAAAATTTATCTGAGGTATAGCAGGTATAGCATCCCTGTTTAGTAATAGTAGCGTTCTCATCCGCCACGACAGGGGCGGAATCATTCCAGGTAAACGCCATCTTGGTATTCTTAAGATCTCGTATAATACGGGCGTGTTCCAGCCCAGCTTCTTTTAGCCATGTGACAAGCTGATCACCGTCACATTCCAGGTGCCCCGTCCCAACTTTGTTTTTGTATATGGAGGCAGATTTTACACTGAACTTGCCTGGGGCGATCATATAGATAACCCTGTCCCCGCTGAATACGTTCTTACCCTGAAGATTTTCTGCAACTTTAGTCACTTCAGTTGAATCCAGAACAGCGGTAAATCTGCGTTTGGCTGTCTTATTAAGCGCCAGCTTTCTGAGCAATCCGTTATTATTCTGGACTTTGTGGATGAGATCATCACTCAAAGCCCTATTAAGTGCAGACATTTTTGTGGCGAGAGAGCTGACCACTCCGCCATTGTATGCACCAGGAGGGCTTATACGGTTTGTCATTCCGTTATAGGCCATAGGGGGGATGTCGGCTTCGTCCATGAGTCCAGTACCAAGCTCTGGCGAGGTCAGTAGTCCCTGTAATTCTTCGTTGTCCAGGGGGTGCCACTGGCCCTTGTAGATATAAAGATCTATGGGGGCTAGCTTACCCGCTTTTACTATGATAGGGAATACTAAAGAGTCATCCGGGGAGGATCCTATCTGAACAACATAACTTCCCTTAGCGTACAGCTTGTCCTGCTCAACAGAATCAAAGTTAAGCTGCCCAGGATTGTTCATTAACGCCGGAACATGACTCATCAGGGCACTCTGTATTTCTATAGGCCAGTTAGAGATATCTTCAGACAAATCGATACCCGCTCCGGATACTTCTCCAGGTGCATCAGTAATAAACAGATCTTCTAACATTGTGTAATCTCCCTATTATTTAAACATGGACTGGATGGTTGGTCCGACTTGTCCGTTGCGTATTCTGTCTACGATGTCGTCTATCAGCTTCTGGTCAGTTCCTTGAGATCGTAGATAATCTACAAATCTAGTCAGCTTGTCCTTAGTTCCGCTAGTGGCAGATCTGTATACTCCTGCGCCCGCTCCAGCTCCGCCAAGTAAAGCTCCTATAGGTCCTGCGAGCATTCCGCCGCCGATAGTTCCAGCGGTTCCAGCGCCCAGGGTCTTTAGACCAATATCCAACCCATTGGGGTCCATCTTACGGAAATTATTCAGCTGAGCATAATCCAGGAGAGTTGCCCCGAGGTCGGCCATATCCTGATCCTTTATTTTTACTGCGCCGGACTGCAATCTGCCCAGGGCTGCAACTATATCTGCAGGATCGCTAGAAGCGCTTATGCCAAGCTGATTTAATATTCTAGGGTTCTTACCCTGGAGCATCTCGGCAATAACACGCGCTTTAGCCTGCGGACCGCCACGATCTACAGATCCTATCAACGGTATCTTCTCACCGAAGCTATGCACTTTATCGATAAGGTTTTCCAGCATTCCTCGAGGTTTACCAGCACCAATTTCATAATTAAGGAAATCTGAGACTGATTTTTTACCCGCGGCCAGTACATTAGGATCTACCGCAAAAGTCTTAGCTTTGTTTTTAAACGCGGCAGCTTCTAACAGACCCCTCAGTTTAGCTACAGGAAGTCTTTCCATGGCCATATTCATAGCTTCTTCTGGAGTCAGTTTAGCCAGTTCGGGCATCTTAGCTTTTACAGCCGAGCCCAGCTGCTTATCTATATTCTTGGCAGCTATGCTTCTAGCTCGAGCAGCTCCGCCAACTCCTGCGCCCATGGCGGCACCCATTCCAATAGCTTTAATTTTTTCCATAATTCCGCCCGGCCTTTTCTTAGTAGCGCCGAACATATTGGTTTCTTCTATGTCGGTGTCAGTGAGCGCCCCCATACCTCCACCTATAGCGGCACCCACACCGGCACCTGGAGCTACTTTAGACGGATCTTTGCTGATAACATTAAACGCTTCTTCAGCAACGCTCGGAGTAGACAACGTCTTTTTCACTTGAGATTTAGCATCTTCTTTAAGCAGTTTTTTTATGCCGCTATTCATTTCTTTTACAACGCTTTGCTGTCCTTTGGGATTAAGCTTGCCCATTATATCAGCAAGCTCATCTCCGCTGCTCCCTGCCAGGGTCCGCAGCTTTTTAAATAACAGCTCAATATTTGGCTTAGCAGTCTTTTCTACGTGAGCTATCTTTTCAATCTCCGCAGTTTTAGTAATAAATCCCATGCCTTGCAGCTCTGTCAATAATTCGTGTTTGCTCATTATAACACCGCCATTAATCTGAATATGTGTTGTCGGATTCACCTTCAACAGTTGCACCACAAGTGCACGAGTCTCCAACTAAAGTATGAGGTATTCCTTGAAAATTAGCAAATCCCGTTGCGATAACTTCGTTTACACCGTGCCCAGGTATTGGGCATACGTGTGCGTCTTTATCCAGGGAAGCTTCTTTCAGCTGTCCTCCTACATCTACTCTAACATTGTGCGCTACACCAGTAGTTATGACACCACCGTGGCTGGTGTGAGCACCTCTGTACGACATTTTAGCCATGATATCACCTTATCCGTAGAATTTCAACTCGCCTGTGTCGAAGTAAGTAGCTTCGGCGCGTCGTCTGCGAATCAGTCCATCAGAATCAACTTTATTTCCATTTTTGTCTTTATGCTTAGTCCAGACCATGAACTGCTCCTTAGCGCCTTCGTAATCGCCAGAGTTCAACTTTCGCCTTAGTGTGGACTCCCTGAAAGCATTTGGCCCGACATTATACGCGAACGAAGTAAGCGCCGCGCGCTGGTTTGGAGTAAGAGGGACGGACACCATACTATCAACAGTAGACCCAAACGATTCTAACTCTTTGTTGAGCAGCTCTTCAGCCTTTTCCTGAGTGATAGTCATACCAGGTCCGACCTTTACGCCGTCTACAAATCCGGTGTGGCCGTATCCTATAGTCCACACTCCGGCAGGGCACAGATACGCAGTCAACTTGCAGCCTTCAAAATGTTTAACCAGGTCTACTGCGGATCCCTCGCCTTTATTAGCTGGGATATCCCGCATAGGACCGATATATTCTAATTTACAAGTTCCGCCGTTAGCGTCCACTACCTGTTTCACTTTTTCTTTACAATCTTCCAATGTAGCGACACTTCCGACTATTCCAAAGCACCCATCTGTGCCGGGGGGGTTGCCGTCTGGGTGTATTCTTAATAGTGTGCGCATCCTCCCGGCTCTAGGATCGTACACATCACTTATGGGAAATTTCCATGCCGAAGATCCAGAGTGGTCTATTACCGTCATTGCATGATGAGAAGTGGTCTGAAGTCCCCCAACCGTGTACATTCCATAAGGAATAGACCCGCCCTTACTATTGGTGGATCCGTTAACAAATTTATAGCTGCCCAAAACTTCATTATTGGTCCCGTATACAGTCATTACGCCTGTGTTCTTCATACCATTTGTAGAGGTAGACTGGGTCATGCACACTATTTGACCGCCCTGCGTAGGCGGAGGCGCGTTTCCAAGCTCACTTGGAGGAGCGTCTTCTCCTGCGGCCATTCCCTTAGGCGAGGCGGGGTTTAAATCCCCGACAGGAGGTGCGGGTACTCCGGATGAAGGGGAATAGGAATCAAATTCGGCGGCTTCTGGGTCTACCACGCCCACCAAATTAGCAGTCTGCATCTTTCTATGTAAAATATCCTTAGCGGACATATCAGTGATCACTCCATTAGCTATTAGAGTGCTTTCTTCTTCCACCCTACGTTCTTCGCTATTACAATAAGTAATTACGTTCCCTTCGGTATCTACTGTAATGCTGGCCTTGTTACATATGTTAATGCTGAATATCAGCTTAGGAGAGCTTTTTTCTCCCTTACTGTCCAGAGCATATTTGCTTTCATTGACCAGTCCAATATTACCCATCATTATCTTAACGAAATTCTTCTCGTCGTCAAGCTTCATTCGGAAATAACCGGTAGTGATGGTATCCCCATCTTTATTTACAGTCATCTCCACACTTCCAGCAGCATTCACTATGTACAGCCTTTGGGAGTGCATAAATATCTGATTTTCTTTTGAATCTAAAATTACTTTACAGGCGTCGTTGTTATGGAGGATAATGCATCCCGCATTTTTCCTAATTTCAATGTAATTTCCATATGCAGTGCTAATGCACATATCGCCTTCCTGAAGGTCTTTTCGACCGTTGACAGGAGAGAATTGCTCCTCCATATTATCCAGGGGGATGAACCCCATGATGTACCATTCGCCATTGAACGCCCTTCCAACTAAAACCCTGGAGTTTGCTTCTGGACGGACATACATCCCGTGACCCCCGCCAAATGCGAACCAGGGGCTCATATAGGACACAAAGGGTATGTCGCTACCGCTATCCAATAAGACTCTGCAAGTATAGTCCTCGTTTACTACTACTACCTCACCTGTTTCTAGCGCCCAGTTGTCTACCTGGACCATTGGAGGGGCTTCGCTTAGCAGCGAATTGTATCTTCCATGAACTGTATTAAAATTGTGCCGATCTTGGTATCTGAGTTTAAAATTGTTACTCATCTTTTATGCTCGACTCTCTACTCTCGAAGGCCGCTTTAAACTTCTTTAGCGCCGTATTCTTTATCTGCCTTACGCGCTCTTTGGTAACTCCCAGTATTTTTCCTACCCAACTAAGTGTTTTGGGCTCATCACAAGTGAGTCCCAGCATGTGATCCAGCACAAAATACTCTTCTTCTGTGACAGTGCGCTTTAACAACTTCATTAGCTCCGGTGATCTACTGTCTGTTATCCTCTCCAGGTTTCGATCTATCTTTTTAGAATGGAAATCTACCGCTTCCAGGGTACAGGAATGCTTTAATGCTCCGACTACAGCTATTATCTTATGTAGTCTATTCTCAGTCATGCTAAACTCAGCTGCAATCAGCTCGACCTTGTGTGGGTTATCTTCCATATCAGGCTCTGCGCTTCTCTTTTTGTACCTTGAGTATATAAAATGGAACTCTTCAGGGATCTGCAGCATATAGGCGTCTCTATACGCCAGAGAGTACATATAAGTTTTTATCCAATATTGGGCATAAGTTAAAAAGGAAGAGATCTTGGGGTCGTACAGCTCTCTGGCTCGAGCTACCCCTAGAAACCCTTCCTGACGCAAATCCTCAGCAGAAGTATTGCACATAGCGGACAGGTATATTGCTACCTTATTTATGTACCATTCAGTCTTTTTGAGGCACTCGTCTAGTCCTAGTTGATTTTTTAGCTCTGATTTTATCAAAGACTAATTTCTCCCCTTCTATGTCTAGAATGTTGAGTATAAACACCATCATATTGGCCACCTTTTCCTTGACTTCAGTGGTTTCTTTTGATGCCGCCAGTACCCTCATCATACATACTGTAACATCCTTCATTTCAGACAGCAACTCTTTTTTCACCGCTGGAGGAGTTAGCCTCTGGGTGCCCATTATTTTTCTGGATTTTATCTTGGGTGTTTTCATGGCATGAATCCAGTGGTCTGGTTATTTATGGGAGATTGCGGGGTGACCGGAACGCCTTTTCTGGTCAGGAAGTTAGTAACACTTTTTAGCCTGCCCAGGATGTCGTGCATTCCGGTATTAAGATTCTGCATAATATCTGGATGCGAGGCATAGAAGTCTCCCATTCCAGAGGCTAGCCTGCGAACCATCCCTGGTTGGCGGGAATTTTGATACCTCTGCGCTGGGTTTACTGCGTAGTCAACATTAGGCACATGTGTACCGTAGTTATTCGGGCCGACAGGCGGATTTGTTGGTGCGGTTGGGGTCGGATTAGGGACCTGTGTATTCTGCGTATTCTGCGTATTCTGCGTATTCTGCGTATTCTGCTGGTTCTTCCTGTTCTGCCTGGTTTTCTTAGTTCCTGGGTTCTTGTTAGTGGGACCAGGATTCGGATTCGGACCTGGGTTCGGATTCGGATTCGGACCTGGGTTCGGATTCGGGGCAGGATTCGGATTTGGGGTCTTCCCGCCCTTAGGAGTCAGTGCCTTAGCAGTTTGCCGCATGCCCTTTAGCATTTTGGGAGCCGCACCCATTCCAGCACCCATCATGCCTCCTACAACTGCCCCTCCCATAGCAGAGCGGAGTCTATCAGTAAACGAGGGTGACGACCGCCCCATTAAGGTGGTAGGTGAGCTAGGGTCCAGGAATCCGCCTATTCCTCCCAGGGCTGCTCCACCAGCTCCCCAGTTAACTGCTGGAGTAAGCGACTGTCTAAGCCCTCTAGTCAGATATTTAAAAGGGTCTACTGGTGCCGCTGTCTTCTCTCGTTTAGCTTCTTCCAGCATGTTATTAAGTTCTATCAAATAAGAGTAGTCAGCCATATCAGCTCTCCTTATTTCTATTCATCAAGTAGTTGGCAGCGATTAGTCCGAGGGGCAGCGCAGCTCTTCCAGCTACTATTCCTATATTATGTGTAAGGAATTTAAGCAGCTCCTTATTGGGAGACACTTTTCCCACCGCCTTTAACACATCGTCAGTATAGGGGTGTTTAGCTAGAACCCCCGCTTTATTTGGAAGATCATTAAAAAAATCATATACTAGCTTTCCACCAGGAGCACTAGTAAACATTTCGTGCGTCAGGAAGGGTATAGACGCTACGCCTACACTAGTACCAGGGTTTTCTCCGATCCAGTCGATGGCGTTGTCTACGGAGTCGAAGGGGGATATCGCCTTAGCTACGCTCCTAGCTGTTTCTAAGTTTGCAAGCGCCGCAGCTCCCATTACTGGGAGGGACGATCCGAACAACATGGTTATTAAACTTTCTGATACGGGCTTAGGTAAAGATGTCCCGCGTATTGCGGATACAGCAGCGCGGTGCACATCTTCAGCTACCGGTATTTCAGGCAAGGACGATCCGGAGGATTCTGCGAGTACCGCCCACGCCTTCCTGCCAATAGCCTTTAATGCATTTCTGACAGGTTGACCCGATACGGGCTCTAACTCATTCATGCCTGCAATATGGCCAAATTCATGCGCCATAGCAGGAACATTATTCCTAGGCACCGAAACATAGTGTTTTAGGTTGTCCATATCCAAATGCTTTATAAGGTCGTCCACGGAAGATACCCCACCTGACAATTTCAATTTGGTTAGCTTATCCGGGGGGACATCTCCAGTATATTCTGCCCCCAAGTGTTTTAAAAGGTCCTCAGTTATAGAGGATAACTCCGATGGGAGTATTTTCCTTCCAGCAGGGACACTATCAACATAGGCCGTTACGGGGCTGGTCATCATATCTAGCAACGAGGACCCGTTAGGAGTTCTAATGGACGACGGAACATACAGCATATTCCCACTGGAATGCCTTAATTTATCCTGAGCGTAATCTGCAAACAACTCCCCTATAGGCGAGTTTTGTGGAGTTGCAGCATTATGAAAATTCCATCCAGCTCGAGATATTCCCTGTCCAATCTCCCCCGCTGCAGACCCCAATCCAAGAATGGCCAAATCTTTACTCGCGGTGTTGAGTGTTGAATCCTCATTATTAGACAAAAAAGCAAGCTTTTTAAACTTTTTCATACTACCTCATCCGGCTCATTCTTGTCGGTAGTAAGTCCGAGATAGCTAGGCTCGCGCAATGACCCTCGTAAGGGCTTTCTACTTTGGACTTTGACAAGCTTGCCAATATACTTTTGTGGATTATTTATAATATCATATCGTACATCGTCTGTAAACCCTGTTCCAACCTTGCCTACTATCCTGCCCGTTTTATCCTTGAGTACGAGCGCACCCGCAGCGTCTTCGTATTTGCCTCTGCCCTGGACTACTTCGTGTACTACCAGGTCGTAGTCGTACCGGTGCTTCATTTTATAGGAATCTCCAGTAGTACGGTCTACAAGGACAGCACCTTCACCCTTAGCGGCTCCTATTTCATCGAAGAAAGCTTTTACGGATTTCTCTGCCATTCTAGGAGGCTCGAAGTAATAGGGGAAGTTTTGACTCAAGTCTTTAAGAATCTTAAGTTGCTCCTCATAGGGCAAGTTTTCTTCCCCATTAGGACCTTTGGCTATTCTAAACGGTGCGAATCTGAGAGGCCCTATTTCTTTCTGGCGTTCTACCGCTTTAGTTGGGGCCGCGTTCAACAGTCCACTGGTGTAGTTAAATCCCCTATCGTGCCATACCTCACCCCTTATGGTCATCCCGTGATACTGCTTAGGAGCTTTTAAATCTCTAAGGTGGGGCATTTTATCTTCCCTGGCCAATAGCTCTCCGTTTACGCTTTTACGCTGAGAAGTGTATGCTATCCCGTTAGGATTAATGGTAGCTAAAAAATGAGCGCCATCTATCTTTTCCGTAGCGATGTATTTAGATTCGTCATCAACCTCGGATAACTCTTTATACCCTGGACGATCTTCCCAGTGCCGTGTAAAGTCTTTTTTTCTTACAGCTAACCATTCATTTTCATTTTGTTTAAGAAGTACGTAGGTGCCCTTATTGTCCCCGGAAGGAACAGTGAAATGGATGTGGTCATTGGTGGCCTTTAGAACTACAGGAGTGTCTACCGCTTTAGTGACTTTTCCAGCTCCGTATTCGCCCTTCTGTATGTCACCCTCCCAATCCATATAGCTAACAACATGGTCTGGCTGCCTGAACAGCATGACCGGCTTGCCCACTTCCGTAGGCAATCCTTTTTTAGTAGCGAAACTGACAGCTTTATTTCCTATATCAAAACGTATATCTGAGTGCAGTCCGGCCTTGTCTGCCTTGTGCTCCTGTATAACCAATCTAGATGCCGAATAAGGAGTTTCCTTTATAGGGGAAACTCCTTCATTTACAAGCTGATTGCGTCTATAGGATAGGTCGTCAGTCATCGTCCATATCGCCTTCTTCCCTATCCACCATAAACCCTATAGCGGGCTGCTTTTCCTCTTCTTCTATTGACCCCTCCGCAGACATCTCTAACTGCTGAGAGATAACTTGCATACCTATCTCCATGAAATATCGAGCTTGCTGGGGCAGGCTTCTAATTTCGTCTTTAGCCGCCCGTTTCAGCTCGAAGTATACTTCGTCTGGAAGGCTCATAGTTACGGAAAATGTGTCCGACTTCTTGGCGCGTTTTTTCACAGATCTTTTAGCTGCCTTCATGTTGCCCTCCTGGACTTAACCTCTGAAGATATCGATAAGGTCTCTGCCTGACTGTGCGAACTCTCCACCTACACTTCTAATAAGCTCCATCAGGTCGTCTTTACCTGCACGCAAGGACCCAATTATGTCTGTTCTTACCATTGGGTCGGGGGACTTTGCCATAATCGCGGACATGATGTCGGAGCCACCGTCGATTATTTCTGACTTACTGGGAATCTTGCTTATTGCCCCCGTAATCAAGTCCTCTAGTTTGGATATAGGAACAGTCCCCATTCCTAAAGCCATACCTATTGGCACAGTATACTGGGCAGTGCTGGCGATACTTTTTAGGGGGTCTGCGTCATTGGCGTAGGCGTTTAACGCCGCAGGTATCGCAGCAGCTCCAGTTAGAAGTCCTCCACCTACTAGCGCAGGCTTTACGTAATCCATGATCGACGCCAGCTTGGTATGCGCCGCTAATTCAATGTCTCTAGATAGTTGCTTTTTCATTGAGGACTCCAAATTATACAGTACTTTACACTTATATGATTACCCAAATAGGGGGTGGTTGTCAACAGATTATCAGTATTTACCCTTCTCGCCTTTTCCGAATCCAGTAGCCAGGACATACGGTCCGGTAGGATTGTACGATGATGTGGTAGCCACATCTCCTGTCTGTACGCCTTTTATGATTCCCTGCTCAATGTAGTTAGTGTTCAGCTTAGCCAGCCAATCCTTACCCATACGCGCTAGAAGGTTCACTCCAACGATAGACGGAGTATGCTTAACCGGACTGCTAGAGATAGTGACAGTGTTTATGCCTAATGTCTTAAGCGCTTTTATCTTATCTCTATCCAGAACAGTACCTGTAGAATACGGTCCAGTTCCTACTGCAAGAGTAGCTCCCAGCGCCATGTCCACATCCATTTCGTTCTGCCGCTTAGAATTCCAGCTCTTTACTTCGCTAAGGGGCACTTGGTCCCCTGGAACGTAATAAGGATGATCCCCAGCATCAGCGATAGTAGTTAGGTTAGTGGTGCTCTTAACCACAGTTTCAAGAAGTTTTCTGTTTAGTTCTACGCCCATTCCGGCGAATGTTTCTTTCATAGAATCTACCAGATACTTCTGAGTAGGTTCTATGCCCTTAAGCTCCAGAAGTTCCTGTGGTTTAATCGGGCCGTCTGTAAGTGCATCTCCTTTGGACACAGTATCACCCGCAGAAACTATTATTTTATTTCTAACCCCGGCCAGGTGCTTTTCTGATCCTATGAATATGTTCTTACCGCCGGCAGGATTGTCCTCTATGCGGTCTATCGTTCCGGACACCTTGGCCAAAGTGGCTTTATCCTTCAGATAGTCGGGCACCATGGTCAACTGCTGGAGCCTTTCCAGACCACCAGCTACCTGCGCACCAGCTCCCAGAACGGCTCCTGTATGAAAGGCCTTCAGGGCACCCTGTGTAGTAGGCTCAGTGAAAAACTGTCCCGCCAGAGCCCCAACGTTATCTCCTATCTTAGCCTGCTGGCCATTTTCTCTGAGGCCGTAACACTTAGAACAGGTGCCTTCTTTAGCTTCACAGGTTAAGGGGGATCTGAGTTTAACTGTTTTAACACCGTTTTTTAACATAGATGTATACCGCTCCACATCTATCATGTTGTTAGTTCCGGCTTCGTACCGACCAACTACGTCGTTCTTGCTCTCCATAGAAGTAGCTACTCCGTTAGAGGTTCCGCAATCGTCCATGGAAACAACGTTGTCTATGGTTACAGAAAGTATCTGTTTGGAGAAATATCCAGGTTCGGCAGTTTCAAGACGCTTCTGAATCATCCCCGTTCTAGAGCCGTAGGTGGTAGTCCAGTATTCGGATACCGGGAGGCCTTCAGCGAATGACTTCGTAGTAATAATTGGAATTGCGCGTCCGTCAGCATCGGATACCGCGAATGGCGTGCTTATCAGCTGTTTGAATTGGTCAAAGGAGGGCTTACCATTGGCCTTCATGAGTTGTGATAGGGCGCTCTCAGGGTGACTCTTCATATAGTCCGTTACAGTGTTATGGAACTCTGGCAAGGATGATTGTATAATCTTCCTTCGCTCATCGTCGTCTTTAGCGGACTTAAGTTTGTTCTGTACCGATTTTACCATCTTATCTCTAGCAGCGTAGTCTGGTTCCAAGTCGTCGAGACCGATGCTGATAGCTGAATAGATGTTAAACTGGGCAGACAACTGCGATAGCTTGGTCATGGTCTCGTTGAACTTAGCAGGACCTGCAGATGCCAGATCTGACAGGAACGATTTGATAGTGGACTTACTCAGCCCGCCCTCAGGTAGAACAATTCCAGAAGGCAGTGCTTTAGACACTAACTCCCGACCTATCGTAGTCTTCTTCCCGCCGATCATTACATCGTCGTATATTTCTATAGTTTTGTTTTTATATAGCTTCATGGCGTCGTCTATAGACGAGAACGAATGCTCTTTTGTTCTGTCTTTTCCGGAGCGAGTCAGGTAGAACAGTCCAGTCATAATGTCATGGCCCGGACTTACCATAATTCTTCCGTCTGCAGCGTGCTCCAGTACCTTAGTTGGGAAGTAGTTTTTGGCTTCTTCTACAGCTTTATGCGACACTGGAACGTATACGCCCATGGTGTCCCAGATGATGATTCCGTTATTCACCGCATACACCTTAGCTTCTTCCACGGCTAAATCGAACACCTGGCGCACTCCGGCATCCTTTACTTCAGTAACGGTTTCCCAGACAGTGTTTCTAGCGCGTACTCTTGCTGCGAGAGACGGGATGTGCTCATCCATAATCTGCAAGTGCCTTTCCAATATTTTTCTACCTACTCTATATCCTACTTTCTTATTTCTAGATATAGCGGTATGCAGGCTGGCATCCATTACAGAAGATACAAATGACTTTAGCGTTGCAACTTCGGCATCTGACACAGGGATTAAGTCCCGGTCATCCTTTGCTGGCGGGCACTCTTTCCATTGAGATATGATGCTGCGTTCTCTTTCACCTATACATGAAAGGTTATCCAGATACTCAAAAAGGTCTACGGTAGATAAGTTTACTACGTAGGCTTCCGAAGATGAATTTCTGGGGGGCACTGTCGTCACATCCGCTCTTATCCCCAATCTATAGCACAGTTCTTTAACTGAATCCCTAAGAAAAGGACTAGATGTGCAAAATTTTGCAGTGAACCTTGGGCGTCCGGTGGACATGTTTATTGACATGGAGCCATCACCGTCTATTAAGCCCGATAATAGTCCCCACAGCATATCCTCCGATCCAAGTTGGAGTACCCAGTGTGGAATCTTCTTTTTATTGGAAGTCCGCACTTGAGCATCGCTATCTGCTATACAGTTAAACTGCCGCATGTACTCCACCAAAGACATGCTATTAAGATGCAGTTTAATGGATGTGCCAAGTTTTCCGTCCCCTGCCTCACCATGGTATTCCCTGACTGTAAAGTTATCGTGGCATGCACGCATTATGCGCACAAATTCATCGCGCTTAGCTTTTTCTAATTTAGCATACCCCACAGTATTGCTGGAGGTCCAGCCGTCAGATATATAGGCACCAAGCATCCAGCCTATATCTCTGGTGCCAAATGTGCCGAACGGAGTGGGATCCTTCTTTAGGACTGGCACCATCATCTTGTCTACGTTAGAGGGGGCCACTTTAGTCACGGCCCCAGTTGACGAATTGAACGCTGCCATTGATTCGTTGTCAGAAAGTATTACGCTTCTACCGCCAAAGAACACTTCTACGGTCTGGCATCCTTCTTCCACAGTGAGTAGTGTTACCGGATAGTAGTTGGCTTCACCTGTAACCGGGTCGCACCCAACTACTTCCACGCCATCGGGTACGGCATATACATCAGCACCATTTCTGTCTTTAGATGGAAATCCTATGCGGGGGAATTCTCCTATTTTAGTCGTAACCACAACCGAATCCGAAGTCTTCCAAGATAACGTAGACTCAGCCACTGTTCGCATAAATAACTCCTTGTATTTTAAGTTCCTTTTAATATACACTGCGGAGCTAATTATGTCAATCGCTGATTTTGATATTTTTAATTTTATTAAACTATCAAAATCTGAACAATTTCCATCGATGTCGGCGGTAAATCCCCCTACTACCAGTGGGTGAATACCTATAGACTTGCCATTATACAGCTTTGGCTGAACGGCAAGCATCGAGAATTTATGCAGAGACGGGGCACGGTTGAGCCATACCGGGCGCTCTCGGGTAACCTTTTCCAGCGCGAGATTAGCTCTAGGATCATGGTCTTTGGCCATTACCATTGCATCTAGCGGTTTATATCCCATAGATGTGAGCTCTTTTATTACGAAGGGCTGGTACAGCTCCCACGCCATGTCTTTTGGCAGAAGGATCTCGTCCGGACTCATTTCTACTGAAGGGGTAATAGTAGAAGACCCAGATAGATCTTGATTTTTACTGAACACGACAGACTGGAAGAATCCTTCTTTAGGCTGACTTCCTTTTATAAGTTCTATGGCACCTATTATTTTCTTTTCTCCGCGTTGAACCAGAGGATCACCTAAGCCCTGCGCAGCCTTTATAGACTGGTACAAATCCCGTCTCAGATCTGACTTTACATCATCGTCAAGATCTGACAGCTCCTTGAGCTGCTTGTTTACCATGATCATGTCACGGTACAAATAGTTAATGGGTGCAGTGTTCAGCGATCCATTTGGAAGTGGATACATGGGGCGGAACTGTGGAGGAAGAATCGGAACATTGTGAATCATGTATGCTTTATCAGGCGACAGGTTGTGCAGTCTCAAAGCATTCAGGAATCTAAGCTTTTTATTGGCCTTGTTCAACCCCTGTCCTTTTAGCGTAGCTGCCGAATCTTTCAGCGACTTGAATTCTTCATCCACATTTATCTTGGACAGCATCTTTTCCAAGGCAGCACCTGAGGTTATTCCGGTGTTGTCATTGGTCAGTGAACCTGTTGCAGGGTCATAGTATCTGCGGCCAGCTATAACATCTTCCAGCTGGTTCTGAGTCAAATCCAACAGTGTCATGGCAGCATTTTCCATTACAGGATTAAGCACCGGCTCTGCCAGTTTAACATGCGTCCACTTATTACCCTTCAGACCGCCCGTCTTTACTTCGTCAAACAAGCCGTCCTGTACTGGGCGGAGGTTCTTCGAGATAACTACTTTAGCGTCGTCGATTTCCCCGTTAGATCTGCCCAAGATTTCCTGGTCGGTAAGCGGGAGCATATACAGTTTGTTGCCGTCCTTCTTGACGTTGACTCCACCTGCAGCCAGATATCCCAGCAGTTTATCAAATACAAACGGGCGCTTAGGTGCGGGAATAGGTAGACCCATCCTGACAGAGTTCCACAGCTCAGGATTCTTTTCTGCTTTGTACGCAGTCATTTCATACAGATTTTCTCTTGCTCCGTGCGCTACTAGAGAATTCCAGGTAAGTCTATCCATAGCACGAGCGGATCCGTGGCCACCTTTAGTCGGCTGCATATCAATGTCGTAAGACGGGCCCGCGCCGCGAGCGTTGATCTTCTTGCTTACTTGGTGCATCAGCTTAAGGTAGTATTGATTTCCAACCATTACCTTGCCCAGAGACTGTCCGGTTTTAGGGTCTACCAGTTCTTCTTTATCTGTAAGTCCCTCTGTTTTAAGTAAGTTCTTAATTTCTTTCACCGAGTCAATAGGTGCAAAGTTATCTATCTTTAATGGGCGGCCCCATTTCAGAGCCACTTTAGACGCCGCGGTCTCAAGAACCTGCGACGGATTGATGCGTCCGGGTATAGCAGACGGAGATATAGCTACGTCTATCCTGGCGCCCTCTTTATTTATAGGCATTTCGTTATCAGGAACAATGGAGTTTCCACTCCACATTGGCTTGCCACAACGTCGTACATACATGATATGATTCGGTACTGTGGCACAGTATACCTTGCCCCGGTATTTTTCCCAGTATTCAATCAGGTGGTTATTTGTGTTGTTTTCCACCTTCCAGGCAACCGGACAATTAGATACCCTTACAATGTATTCTGGGACCCCGTGGCGAACATAAATACCTATGCTGGCAGATTTACCTATGCGAAGCGCAAGCTCTTGATAATCGTCAGCTAATCGCTTGGAACTGGTATATATTTCTTCTCGCAGTATAGAGCCGTCTTCCCGTAATACGAGTCTGCCGTCCCCCTGCATAATAGCGTCATACATCCGCTTTAGCAATCTAGGAGACGCGTCCAGCATTTCTCTTGGAATAAACTTATCCTGGCTGTATCCAAATTGTTTCAGCCAGTGGCGTATCTGAACGCTATACAGAGTAAGTCGGAATGCGTCTTCTCCGATTTTAAACCCGAGGCGACTCATAGACTCTTTAATGTTGGTCCATTCTGGGAAGTGCTTTTCTTTTGATTGAGAGATCACAACCCCAGAGTTTTTACTGCAGTGACCTTCTGTGATGTAAAATCCAAAGAATTCCATAAAGTCACCAGCGTCAAACTGCAGTGCCTCTTTTACTACAACTTTACCTGTTGGAGTAGTATAGGTTGCACCTGGAATAGTTATGCGCTCCAGTTCCGTCCCTACCCACTGCCCGGTTCTGTAGAACAGACGGCTCTTTCCAAAGATATCGTCAGAAGTTTCCAGTTTGGGTTTAGCCTTGCTGTAACGTTTTCCAACGTAGTGTTTGTGGTTCGGCGTGGTCATGAAGTTAAGTCGCCTACCGCAGTATTTGTGCATCGGGCCACAGTAATCTTCTGCGATTATATTAGTTGGCTGGTGATATTCTATTATTCCGGTATCAGGGTTAAGCGTACATATTTTATCAGAGTATTTAAGGTCAGAAAAAGGCTTCCATCCTGAGTCAGTCAGTACTTCTGTCTTTTCATCATAGCAGGATACGATACCCTTAGCTCCGTGTCTATTAACGATTTTATCCCCAATCTGCATCGGCTCTTCAGTTCTGATGAAAACCTTAATAGAGTCTGGAGTTTTAAACACGTCCACAACTGTTCCTATGGTCTCTTTATCCCATATCTGAGCGTTGTTTCTGTACCCTTTGACCAGCTTCTTTGATAGTTTACCCAATCTAGCGTCTTCGTCGCTGGCTTCTGTTTTCTGCAGATGTGCAATGACTACATCTCCGGGCTCAACTACAGTTCCTTTCTTGATGACGCCTGACTCGTCCAGCTTTCCAGCCATATCCCCAGTCATAGCAGTAGGATAGTGGGCCTTGAATGCTTTCAACTCCATCAAGTCTTCTTTTCCGACCTGAATGGTAACCTCTCTCAGATGCTCTGAGGTTAGCTTTTTGGAGGCAGATTCTGAAATGACATATCCGTCTTCAAAGGTGCTGTCCTTGAATGGCAAGATACCGACTCTCAAGTTAGTGCCTATGGCCAGGGTGCCATCTTTGGTATAGTTGGTATCCGCAATTGGCTGACCAAGGGTGACTTTATCTCCAGCCTTTACCAGCGGGGTGGAATGGATAAAGCTCTTATTGTTAAGCGGAAAATTGTTGTACAAATTGTACACGCTCTCTTTTCCGTCTTTGTTTTCTACGATAACTTCATCGTAGGTTACTTTCTTGACCACTCCATCTTCTTCGGCCTGAGTGGAGAATACCTTACCGATGAAGTTTTCAAAGGTTCCGCCTGTAGGCATCTTAGACTGCACCAGCGGAGCTTCCCTATACTTGAGCGGGATAGCCTGAGCCAGCATTTTGTTTGCCATGAATGCGCGGTTACCCTGGATATTAGCGGAGAAGGGAACTAGATTAGTCAGATAAGTGAACATCTGTTTGGGGGAGCGCAGAACTAGATCCACTTCTTTAGGATCTACTTCGGTTATCTTACCCTTCTGGATAATGGTAACTGTACCTTTTACAGGCTTGTTGTCTTTATCGTACTGATCCGGGAAGGCCACCTTCAAGTCAAAGATATCCTTTACATTTTCATATCTGGACTTTCTAGTAGTTGGGTCAACTACCAGGGTCTGCAATTCCTTGTCTTTAACAGTAGCTCCTAGGGCAAGATGTAGGTTGATGCCGATTCTATCGCTCTCCGGGGTTGCCACGGGATCCAAAACCCCGACGTGGCTTGTGTTTACAGCTCTCATTGAGTCTGTAATGGCGTTCATATCACCGATAGCGCCTTCACCAAGTGATGTAACCTTGGTGGCTTCAGCTAACATGGTGGTAGGGTTGGTCTGTTCTGCGGCATGCGCAACAGTTCCCTGAACAAAGAATTGTCTGACCGGCTTGTTCAGCATGTCTTTGCTGACGATCTCGGTTATCTTGTTCTTCTTGTCCATTACGCGTTTGATATCGTTCTGAACTTTTCGCTGGTTAGCGTCTAATCTTGCCTTTATTAGATCAGGAGTATCATATAGGTGCTTGTACACCAGAGAGTCTCTGTCGTCTGGCTCGGCTTCACCTCTGGACACTTCCAGGAGTCTTTTACTTGTCAGCAGCAGCGTTTCCGGTTCTACCTTTGCGAAGCCTTTTCCAAGAGTTCTCTTAGTGGTTTCTTCTGATAGAACGGTCTTGTCGAAGAAGTTCCGCAACTCTGTTTGTGCTTGTGCCAAACCGGCGGCATCTTTTCTAAAGATAGCTTTGTAGGCTTTCATGATATCCACGTCACCAGTGCGTCTAGTCTTAGCCTGGTTCAAAGTAAACATACTATCGCCCCAGGCTTCCTTGATAGGACCGTCTTCTACCCCGAGGGCTTTTAACAGGGGATACAGTGGCGGATTGGCGGTACCTATTTTAAGCTTGAAGATACCATCTTCCGGGTTAATCCACATTTTGAACCCGCGCCCACCCCCCTTAGCAAGGTTGAACTGAGATTCCAACTCCCCGTTTTCTTTTTCACGAGTGTAGATCCCGGGCTTCATTCTGAGCTGCTTATCTACAGTATATTCGTTTCCCCCAAGGATGTAAGAGTACCTATCTGTGAGGACAGGGATATCCATAAGTCTGAAGTTCTTCTTGGTGTCAATTACTTCTCCGGTGTTTTTATCCACCAGCTCCAGATCCCCGTATACTGGTACAACAAAATCCTTTTCCTGAATTTTGATTTGTTTCTGAGTCTTATAATCGAATGGGCTGACGTTAGAGTCGTCTACACGAACGTTCTTGACTACCAGTTGTCTGCCTTCGGTTTCTATGGGGAATACCGAAGTAACTCCCTCTGATATTGCTGTTTTCAGTCCGCGAAAAATTCTTGAGGGATCAAATATCTGAGCCATGAAACTCTCCCTTTAATCGTCTATTAATAGCCAAGAGAACGTAGTAACTGTCTTCTGCGTCTTTCCTGTGCGGCTAAATCTACAGGACTAACGATTGATTCTAGCGCAGAAGCCCTTGAAGAGTCAAGTGTATTTGCCTGTTCTCTCTGCTGTCTAAAGCCTTGGGTCAGAGCGTCCAATTCAGCAGGACTGGCGTTGTTCTTAAATGCAAGATTAAGCGCCCTTAGCTGCGTCCTAGTCATATTCTGCATATCTCTATCTGAGATATCTTTGTATCTCTGCGCAGTATTCAGATGTCTCTGGTTATCTTCTAGAGACTTAGTTACATTTTCGGGCACAAAGTCAAAGCTCTTCTGGAAGTAGTTCTGCAGCGGAGAGGTTACTACCTTGTCATATTTTTTAGATACCGCATTCCATATGTCATTCATGATACTATCATCTGAAATTTGGGGCATGGAGGGGAGGCGTTCTCTCCAAGGTATCTGGTTGGCGTCTAAATACTTTTGAGCTACAGGGGCCATGCGCTCATTTCTAAGCATGGCTTCTTCAATAGTCTTCGGAGGGGACGGCACATCCTCAGCTGTCTTTGTATTTTTTGATGCACCCAGCTTAGCGCCTATCTTTATAAGAGTATCCGCATCTGCCCTTGACACTGCGAATTTAAATAGTTTCTCAATCGCTTTAGCAGCCATATAGCCCTCCAACATTTATAGGTATTCAAGGATACTATACTGTATTATTGCGGTGCAGTCAACAGTATTAAATTGGGTTGGTAATTCGGTATAAGTAATATAATTAGGAGGTATTCTATGAAACGTAACGCACAGATGTCGTCCGACGTGCTTATTTCTGGCGCGCTAGGAGTAGCCGCTATAGCAGTAGGGTTGGCCTCACTCGCCGCTACTGCTAAACGGATGCAGGAGCATGGAGAGAGGCATGAAGCCTTAATGGCTGACATGGACGCCGAACACCAACTTAGAATGCAGCGTATCCAAGCAGAATCGGCCAGGCAGCAAGCGGACTTGGACAAAGAAGTCGAAGCGTTCAACGCCAGGGTAGAGAAGGTCGTGGTCTCTACTCAACATACTATAGACAAACTCCGCGCGGAGGATGCAGAGATAGTCGGATAGGGAATGGGCTTCGGCCCATTTTTACCTCTAAATTATGCGGTCGTTAAAAGGTATAAGTATTATATATGTCTTACTTGCTATATCCGTGTATGGATTTTGGCATAAGATATATAGAGAGAGAGTGAAATAACTCTCAACTAATCCATCAGGAGGTTTCCCATGAAACGCAACAACCAGGATTCTTCAAACGTGTCTCTTACTGGCATCATAGTAGGCGCCGCCGGCTTAACCGCCTTGGCAACCGCATCCTACAGAGGAACTAACTACGCCATTGATACAACCAAATCCATGTTCGACCAGCTTTCAAAAGCTGCTACTCCGGCCGCCCCGGCCGCAACTCCTCCCGCAGTAATCAAATAACTGCAGCTAAAAACAGAGCGACCACAAGCTCTGTTTTTTACCTATAATTTTTACCTCCAATTTTTTACCTATTAATTATAGGTATAAGTATTATATCTCAAATAAGGAGGTTTTAATAAATGAAAAGAAACGCTCAATTTTCAGATGGATCGTTCTTTACAGGCATGATTGGAGGGCTGGTCTTAGGATCCGCCTTAGTTGGAGGCACATTGTATATTACTGGAGCCTCTTTGGCCCGGACGGCAGAAAGCATAGCCGCCACGGTACTTGAACCTTTCAAACCAAAAAAGGAAGGTGAGGACGGTGCAGCGGAAGGTGAGGACGGTGCAGCGGAAGGGGAAAACACAAATGAAAAGAAATAGCCAAATGTCCCCCGCAGCCAGCGGGTCAGTGTTCACCGTATTCTCAATTGCCGCCGCCTCCCTCGGCCTGGTAGCCATCGCTACTACATCAAAAGCAGCCGAAGAAAAGGAAATAATCGACGCCGAGCTTAAAGCGGGGACTGCTATGTGCCAGGCGGCTGTACTGGAGTTCGTGAGTAAACTCACCGAAAAAGATGCCGACGGCAAGTTCGTAGTGTTGCCCTCGGCCACTGAAGTGGAGCTTCCTACGATGTGTGAGATACAGCAGGAAGTGGAAAGAGATATCCGAAGTTTCCAACGGGTGAAGC